>Ga0114933_10004960_pt1 | contig 12228 bp, 13 predicted proteins | sample 4SBtaG_FD_89691 | JGI IMG/M metagenome (GOLD analysis project Ga0114933, IMG submission 89691) | Deep subsurface microbial communities from Kolumbo volcano to uncover new lineages of life (NeLLi) - 4SBTROV12_W25 metaG | ecosystem: Environmental > Aquatic > Marine > Volcanic | place: Kolumbo...
ATTGGATCGGCAGGAGCTGCCCCTTTGGTTACTACGTTTTCCATTTCTTGTAAATTGCTACCAACGGACATTTGATTTATAGATTTGTATTAATCTATATTTATTTATAATTTAAAGATTTGATAAAAATTCGTTGAATAAGTTCAACTTATGCTCTTCAAGTCTTTTTTGGTCAACAAGAGTATTAATTCTTCTCTTAGTTGTTTCTGCGAGTTGCTCACGAAGAATTCCTCCTTCCCAAACCCACTCTTTTCCTTCCATAATTCCTGAGACAAAAGCATCAGGTGCGGAGGGATCAGCAACGATGTCAGCAGCAGTTGCCAACATAAAATCTTCACCCACAACTTTATGACCTTCATTTGTGGTTCTTAATGAACCAACACCACGAGAAGAAACTCCGAGCATGACACCTTCATCAAGAAGAGAAGATGCAATCTTGCCCATTGGAGTATTCAGGATCTGTGCTTTTCCTTTAAAATTATTTCCATTTTCTGTAAGAGAAGTAATTTTATGAGAAACTCTGTCAAGATTAACTGTTGGTCCATCAGGATGACCAAGTTCTCCAAGAGCACGACCTTTATTCACAAAAGTTTCATTATATCTTTTTACCTCTCGGGAAAGAGTTTCCATAGGATACATTCTACCATTACGGTTTTTGATGTTTCCTTGGAGAAATACTCCTTCGATATATAATTTCTTACCAGAACCTTTGCCCTCGGTAATGATTTTTACATTTGAAATTTCTTCTGTGATAAGTTTCATTTTTTTATGCGGTAAATCCTACTTTTGAACCCAACACTCCGGCATTTGCGGCAAACACACACTGAGTAGGGTTTTTTTCTAGATATTCAACTGCTCCTGTTGGCATAGTAAAAGAACCAATAACGGTTCCACTTTGAGTTTCTACAACAGTGACAAGATGATTACCACTATGCGTATTAACTAAACGAACAACAGTTGCCTCTGAAAAACTAGTTGCAGTTCCAGTTGTTGTTGGGCAAGCTGCCTCGGCACCTTTACATAAAGTTCTTGCCATTATTCTTCCTCTTGTGTTTCTTCTGGTTGGTCAAACATGGAGGCACCTACGTCTGCACGGATACCATCAATTTTTGAAGATGCTCTATCATACAGAACATCTTTAATTTTATCACTAATTTCTGATGCAGGAGCATCAGAAGCAATTAAATCTAATACGTCTTCCATTTAAATTATTATAACAATATAAGTTATTTATATTTCAGCACTCTTGCCATCAATTTGAGTTATTCCACCTTGCATTTCTAAATCAGGTTCCATGGGAACATCACCCATCATTCCATTATCTCCTCCTGGTAATGGTTCTCCGGTAATAGGATCAATGGCATTTGGATCCGGAATAATTCCATCCTTAATTTCCTGTTCAATTTGTTCATCAATTTCTAAAATTTCAGTATCAGTTTGTCTTAAAATTCTTCTACGAACATAGTCATTAGAGTAATATTTTCCAATGTAAGGTTCGATAGTTGCAAGTAATCCTAATCTTTCATTCATCAATTCAGATTCTTTTAATTCTGCAAACTGATTATCATACAAGAAATCATATTGAATATGCTCACTAATTTTTTCCCAATCTTCTGGGGTTACAATATTCTTCAGAATCAATTGAGTTCTTAACATATCACTAAACATGTTGGCAAATCTCTTCCTTAATCTACCAACAAACTTAGCAAAATTCAATTCATCACGAAGAATTTCAGAAGAACGACCAAGATTAAATCCACCATCTGCTGCAATTCTTGATTCTGGAACTCCAAGTGAACGGTAAAGTTTCTTTTGGAAGTATTCAATATCAGAAAGTTCTCCAAGATTTTGACCACCAGGAAGAGTTGAGATTTCAGTTCCTCTGCCACCCTCTCTTCTAGGAAGCCAAAAATCTTCCAGCATACTCATATATTTACGATCATCACGAATTTCTCCGGTCTGAGCATTATAGACTTGTTTATTTCTATAACGACTCATTACCTCTTTGAGGTATTGTTCTGCCTTTACCTTAGGAAGATTACCGACATCAATATAGAAAATTCTTCTTTCTGGTGCTCTACTTAAACGATAGATGACCAGTGAGTCCTCAATCATTCTAAGTTGATTGAGTGACTTAATTGCCTTATGAAGGTATGAAAGAACATTGCCCTTATTTCTATCAACTAAACCAGATGTGCAATATGTGATAGAATCTTTGGCGATCTTAATACCTTTTGTTCCTCCACCACCAACCATGGTTCCGGTTGGATAGTTTGGTTTTGGAGTATAAACAAAATACTCCTCTAATTCTGGTGACTGAAATTTATCTTTATCTTTTGATCCGAGATCAGGACCTAAAGTTGCTTTATTTTTTTTCTTTTCTTGTCTAATATGACGAATTTTAAGAGGATCAATATATCTTAAATCTTGTATTCCCTCTTCTGGTTTTTTGGTATCAATGACCTTTAAATAAAAGACTCTTCCGTCTACGTACCAGTTTCTAAAAATTTCATGAGACTTTTTGTCAAAGTCCATGATGTCTTTAATTCTTTTAAATTCTTCTCTGATAATACTTTTTAATTTGTCACTGGCATTGACATTTGAAAGTTCAATTTCAATTGGAGAATCATAAAGATCACTAACAATTGCTTCATTAACAACATCTTCAATGGCACTATCCGCTTCTGGATGAAGTGCCATTTCACGATATCTTTTAATTAAATCAAATTCAGTTCTATATACACCTTCAATATCAAGATATTGACCATAAAAACCACTAGAAATGTAGTTATCAACCCCGTCCTCATTATTCTGAGGAACGGGAGAAACTACTGATGGTGATTTTTTCTCGGTGTCACTTACTGAAAAACCAAAAAGTCTGGCCATATTATAATTTTTTATTTTAGTCTGTTATCTTACTATTTATCCTTAAGAAATATCTTCTCCATTAGCTGAAGCAGATGATCCTTTAAATGCTTCCCAATAATGAACCTGCATTTCTACAGTGAATTCTTCAATCGTATCAGTTGTTTCATAATTCATATCAATTGTTGAAATATTAGTTGGGAAGATCGACTTGAACTTATAAGTTCTAAGGGTAGATCCATCACGATCAAGTTGATGAACCATTGCGTCTGTTTGATAATCTACAGGATTTGTGATTCCTGAAGCATCCTCTAACTTATTGATGGTATTCATCCACTTTTCCATCGCAGATCTGATCATGAAATCAGTATCGTTGATGACTGTAATTGTCCAGGTTTCAAAGGTTCTGTCTCCAGCAACCTTCAAAATACGACCTCTAAAGGGAATCTCTACAGGTGCGATAGTTGATGCAGGCAGAGCTGCTGCCTTGACCAAAAATCTTGATTTCTGTAAAACTTCATTTTCATTAACTGGTGCTACCGTTGAAGGAAATGCTAAGACCACTTCAAATAGATTGGGTCTAGCACCACCACCAGTCAGTTTAGATTTAAAATCACTAATCTTCCTTAAAGGAATTGTCTCTTGTTGTAAACGTTCTGCCATTGTTGGAAACCTCTAAATTAAACGGAACCGATGACTTCTTCAAATGCCACACCAGTTCTGGTGGCAATAAAGTTCAGACCGATGAAGTTAATCGATCTTGCTGGCTTAATGTATATATCAGCAACAAATTCGTTACTGTCAATAATTGCCGCAGTATTATTTGTTTCGTCACAAATAACAATGAAATCTTGAATACCTCTCTTTGCTTGAACATCACGAAGGAAAGGTTCAACAATATTTACAAAGTTTGCTCTTGTAATTTCGTCATTAAATTCAAAGAGTTGATCTTTTGCTGCGGCAGCAATGGCATCCTCAAGGAAGATAAAGAGACGACGGACATTGATACGATCAAATGCCGATGACTTAGCAAATCCTGTCTTATCACCAAATAGGATGATTCCAGATCCCGGTGAGAAAATGACTGGATTGACTCTAGAAGAATAAAGTCTATCTCTCTGATTCTTTCCTGGATTATATGCCAGTTTTACAGCATTGAGAATAGTTCCTCTAGAAGTTCCGGCGGGTGAGAACCATGGGAAGTTATTAATATCATTTCTAGCACAAGTTCCGGCAATGTCTCCATTTAAAGGAACATATCTGAATACATCATTAAATCTATCGTACATGTATTTGTAACCACTATCAAATACGGCATAAGATGAAGATGTAATTGGATCAAAGAAATTAATTACATTTGTGGTCGCATCTTCTACAGAATTAACAGTTACTGCAGTATCATCTGATGTATCAGTTAAAATTGCACCTCTGTGTGGTGAAATAAATGCAACTGCATCCTTTCTTGCTTCCGCAATGGCAATCAATTTCGTTGCAAGTGCTCTGGTTTTATCTTGACCATATTTTCCAGAACCCATCAGAAGGAAATCAACATCTACCTCTGATTCATTTTCAAAGAGTCCGTATCCAGAAATTAAATCATCAAGACCGGAGTCAAGTGCTCCAGCAACAGATTTATCTGTTCCACCATCATAATTTTTACCGCCACTCAAAGTGAGATCAAGAGGACCAACAGCATCAAAAATGTTTGGACCATCGGCATCTTCTGCCTTTTGATTCCATCCACCATCTGTAAATGTAGAGAATCCTACACCATCAAAACCAGTTCTTACACGATCACCATAAGTTCTTCCTGCCCCAGCAAATACATATTCAGAATTAACTTCCAAATACTTGTTCCAATAAGATGGAGAACCTACTGAGAATTCTGCATCAGAAGCTTTAGAGAGATTTAAATGCTTCTCAAGAATTGTTCCGGCATTTCCGGTAATTTCCCCCTTACCATCAATTACAACAACATGAATTTCGTCATTTCTTGCTCCTCTTGCAGCTGCATATGCAGAAGTTTTAGGAGCATCTGCCAATGTGTTCCACTTGGCTGTAGCTACAGTTTCGGTTCCACCGACAGTTTGAGAACTCAATGCCAGTGTTTGCTCTCCAAACCAATCAATAGCATTACTTACTGAAGTTGTTGCATATGAAGTATTTACTGCTGCAGTATGAATTGCAACATTTCCTGTTGTAGAGAACTTGTAAATATTATTATACTCAACAGCAGTAGAAGTTCCTGCTGCAGATACGTGAGAAACAACTTTTACATCTACAGTTCCGGTATTAACTGTTGTGATAATTCCTTTAAAATGTCCATCAAGTAATGAAGTTGTTCCTGCACCAGCACCAGTATTAGAAACTACTGTTCCAGATGGAACTGCCTGAGTAACACCCATTCCGACAGCAACTTGTGTACCACCTTCTGGAGTTTGATCAAAAGTTAATCTTTGATCTGCCTGAGCATCAATAATGGCAACTCTAATGTCGTTTGCCCAAGAACCGGGGTTTTTGGCAATTACCGTAGCACCACTCTTAGGTGTTGTTGGATAATTTAATTCCTCATAATGCTCAACACTCTTAATTTTAAGTGTGGCACCGGTATCATTTGCATTTTTAAGGTTGCTATCGTCTGCTCTGACGACATTCATAATGCCACCATAAGCTAAGTATGAGGATGCTACCATCCAGGTCTCATAGTGCTTGTCTGTGTCATATGGTTGACCAAACTTATCAACTAAATCATTCTCTGTATTAATTCTAGTTACTGTACCTACTGGACCTTTTGCAAAAGGACCGACAATACCGCCGATCTTATCAGAAGTTGCATCAACTCTACCCTGAGTAAGGTCAACTTCTCTTATCAGAATTCCAGGAGATGCTAAATTTAATGGCATCTTGCTTTTCCTCGCAATCCAAATTTATCTAAAAATATTTAGTAAAAGGGGTATTTTCAGTGGGGAAACGATGCATGAACTACCAATCAGGATATTCCCAAACATTACTACACTTCTTATTACTCTTTACTCTATCAATAGTACACTCTTTACACTCATATGAATAAGAAGATGGTAGTGCTCCTCTATTTTTTCTTATAAGATAAAAATCCTCTAATAAATTTTTTGTCTTGTGGCAAGTTCTACATTCTCTATCATAAAAAAGTAAATGTTCTAAATTTATCTGACTATCAAAATCCATTACATATAATCCCACATATAAGATCTATCACCATACTCATCTGTATACCATCTATCTCCATCAGAATCCACAAAATTATTATTTTCAAAACCAGTTTCTATAAATCCAAAAGGTGCCATATCCTGTTCTATTTGATTTCTTTGTTCTTCATATATTCTTTTACGGACATCATTCTCCGTCATTTCTTTAAAATAATCTTGTGCAACTAACCAAGAAAATATAACAAGACACATTGCCAAGTCATCATTACACCCTTCTTCTGCCTCAAATGAATTTCCCTTTTGTGCAAAAGTTGTAAGTTCTGATATAATTTCGTAATCCGTAGTTAGTAACTTATCATCCTCCATCATCGTTTTTAAGTTGGAGCATCCAAGTTTTTTAACTGCCGCCGTCATTCTCACACCAAGTTGAGATTTCTTTCCACTAAAACCTGTTCCTACAACTTGACCAGCACGACCTCTCATCGATGCCATAAGAATATTATCATATTCTAAATCATAATGAAGAATAGAACCTACTTGATCACCAATGTCATTTACTTCTATAAGTAACCATGAATTGTTATAACCTTTTCCAACTTCATTTATTATACTTGGAAAAAGCATGGGTTTAATTTCATTGTTTCGATATTTTGCCACCACCTTATACGGAAACTCAGTTATATCAAATACGATAAATGCAGAATAATCATTTCCTATTCCTCTTGCCACGTCAACCGTCATCAAATAATTACGATCCTCCTGAGGATCTTCGTAGATATCTAAGCCTGCATTTCTTTTTATGGGATTCTCGTATACAAGGTTTTTTAATTTTGCTGGATTAATAAGAGTATTAACAGATCCTAAAAATTCACACTCAAACTCAACTTTAAACTGTTGTTCGGAGGTATTTGCAATTGTGGTTGCTTTCCATTTTTCATCCCTACCAGGAACTTCTGACCAGTGAACGTCCGTAGGAATATATTCATTTTTACTTCTTTCCGCATCGTGCCACATACGGTAGAAGTGATTCATACCGTGTGGTGTAGATACAATAATTACTTTGGTGTTTTTACCAGAAGTAATAGTAGGATAAACAGATGCAAAGAACGAGTCTGCAACATGGTTTGGAACGAAGGCAAATTCGTCGAGGAAGAGAATGTTAAACGACATGCCTCGGACAGCACTTGCAGACGTAGAAGCTGCCAATATCTTACTGCCATTTTCCAACTCCATAGATCCTTTGTTCCAGGATAATATACCCTGTTGCATCCATTTAGGCAAGTTCTCATAAGCAGTTTGCAATCTTTGCAACAATTCTCTTGCAGTAGCTGCTTTGTTTGCCAGAATACCAATGTTTACACTGTCATTGAATACAGCATAATGCAAAAGGTAAGATACGACTGTAGTCGATTTACCAGTTGTCGTGGCATCTTACAGATATTGAATCTGTTACTATGAAAATTATTAATTAATTTTTCTTGAAAGTCGTATGGATGAAACTGAGTCAGTCCTTCATCAAGAGATACAATTTTGATATAATTATTAGCAAAATATACAGGATCTTCTTTACATTTGAGAAATTCAATAACATTCTCTTCTGTAAATTCAATCGATGTATTTGCTTTTTTTAGATTAGGATTACCAAGATATACTTCACTCATATATTAACCTCAGCAGTTCCAAGCCCTCAATGACTTATTGATTCTGCTATCTGGATCATTCGCAGTTTTAGAAGAAGTAAGTTTTTTCTTCATACCTTTCATTCTTGCACAGAATGATGCTCTTCTTTTATTACCAACTTTCTTAGATGGTGATTTTAAATCTGAACCAGGATTTTCTCTTTCATAAGACTTACGACCCTTCTCATTTAATCCACCTGAAGGGTTCTTACCGGACTTTTTTGTCCAGGCAGCCCCCTCTTCTAATTCGGATCTCCAGTCAGAAAATTCTTCTTTAGGAACACAGTTAGGAACCATTCTACCATTCTTTTTCTTCATACCTACTTGCTTATGAGTATCCCAGCAAGGATCTTTTTTCTCTTTAATTTCGGTTTCCTCTTTCTTCACACAGTTGTTGTAGGTCTTACCAAACATCTTTTTGGTTCCTTTCTTTTCATAACCTTTCCAACATTTCTGTCCCTCATCAATTTTCTCACCATTCAAAGGTTCTGGTTTAATGAGATCAATGAATTGATAATTCATTACCTTAAAATCGTCTCTCCAGTTAGAATAGTCCACAGACTCAGACTTATTACCCCAATTAGCAGCACCAACCTTACGGCACTTTACAAGTGCTCCTGAGGCATATGCAGAGGGCCAAACACTATATCTGGACTTTACCTTATGATAACAGGCATCTTTTGTGCCACTACCCTTTCCTTTCTTATCTTTTGCTTCTGCTACTTCTACTTCTTCTTTTTTCATTTTCTTTTTATCTGTAGAAACATATGTTGGTTTTGCGGCACCAGTTTTTTGTTGTTGACCTGGATCTGCTTTTTTCTTTCTTCTAGCAGCAGATAATCTTTCTGCCTTACTCATGCTTGCTCGTTTTGATGAAGAAACGCACTTTGGTGTACCCTCTCCTGGTTCATCACTGGCGCAAGTCCCACCTGTGACGACATTAACCCAACCACCTTTACCATCTTTTGATTTTGATCCTTTAAACCACTTGCGAAGGGTTCCCTCACTAACGCCACCATTAGAGCCCCCATTCCCATTTCCATTCCCATTCGTTTGATTTCCATTTCCATTCAGTGGTTTATCAATGCCAACTTCCTCAGGTTCTTTTCCGCCACCGGAAAATCTTGCGGTCACTTTCATTCCCTTAGAAATAGGTTTACACTTTTTATCAGTGTAACAATAATAGTAACCCGATTTACACTTGGACATATTTATTTTGAATCCGTATTATTATTTAGAAAACCTTGCTTCAACATTTTTTGAAGTTCTGATGTAGACCCAACAAAAACAGCATTATTGGTAACATTACTGGTGGTTTTCTTGCCATCTTCTTCAAGGTCTTTTATCTTTTTCTGAAGATCTGCGAGTTTATCTGTTGTATCTGCAACACTTTTAATAAGTTGACCGGCAACTTCATATGCTCTTGGACTTCCTCCCTCACCGGCAAGTTCCATAATACCATTGATAGCTTCTTGTCCCTTTTCAATTAACGAATATAAATTTGCTCTTGTATATTCATAATCTTTTTGAATATCCTTATTCTCCGGAACAATTTCTCCAGACACCGGCACAATATTATTCATATCATTATCAGTCATAACTCATTAAATATCTTTCTTTTGTGTTGGACTATAACTCTTAGAATCTGAGAAAAATGTAGTTTCCTCATTAAACCCAAAATCATCATCAGGTCCAAGTAGAGCATCATCTGCTGTGTTAACAACACCATCATTATTTTGATCTGTTAATGCCTTTGGTGTTGCAGTATATCTCATTTCACGTTTCGCAGTGTTTGTATTAGTATCTGCATAATAATCCACCTGCACTTTTTTAATAAGTCCATCAGAACTATCAGCAACAGGACCAAACAGGTATGTCTTGGCAGTAAATCTAAGAGTATAAATTAATGCTCTTCGTGTTGAGAAATCACCCTCATAATCGTCTTGAAAAGATATACTATCTAAAACTACAGCAACGTCTCTTTTTTCACCAATAGAATCAATTAAATCTATCGTAACATTAAATGATGGTTGAAAATATGGAAGTATTTGCTCTACAATTTGAAGAGCATCATCATTTAATTTCGTGAGAATATTAAGTTCAAATCCAACATTATATGGAACTGGCATGAATACTTTTTTTACTGCAGAAGTGTTTTTATCAACTGCCTTAAATGTTTGAGTTATTCCAACTTTTCTTGTAGAATCATATTGAATATTATTCATTTCAAATGACATTCTAGGTAGAGTAATCTGAACTGGTTTGTTCAAATCTTCCTGTTGCTCTAATCTGGCAAGAAATTTTTGAGATGGTCCATATGCTAAAGGAACTTTTAAATCACTATAAGTATTTCCTGATCTGTCATCATGACGAATATAAATTTGATTAAACAATGTGCCAAAGGCAACGATTGTTTTTCTCATTATTTCATGATAGTAATAAGTCCCTAACATTAATATGTACCAAATGGATTAGATTCTGTGAAGTCCAGAAAAGTGTCTGCTGATGTTTCTATTTCATCACCTTTATCATATTTATCAGAAAATTCTGCGGATTGAATGAAATCAACGGAATATTTTGCTGATGATGCAGATCCGACAATAACATCTCCAGGAACAAATGTTCCGTTAGTTGTTCCGACTTTAAGAATTTTATCAGTTTTATTCCATGTCTTAACTCTAGCTTTTGCACCAGAAATTGAACCTGTAACGAGTTCATTAAAGATAAATGTTCCGATTCCAGTGGTTGGAGGATCTGCTATTGTCACTGGTTGTGCTGGAGAATATCCCAATCCGGGATTTACAATGTGAATTGAAGATACTGTATTTGCGGTAGATACATTTGCTCTTACAACAGCAGTTGTTAATCCAGAAGATGTATAAAGTTTATCTCCAAAAGTATTTGCAATACTCACTGTTGGTGGTGTCGTATATCCACTACCAGGATTTGTTATTGCAAATCCGGTAACAGCACCATCTGTTATGATTGAATTTGCCGTTGCTGTAGAACCGATTCCTGTTGTAACTGCAGTAACCTTTATATATGCATCATTGTTACCACCGACAATTTGAACGACATCATTTATAGAATATCCATGTCCACTGTATATAATTGTTGGATTTTCTCCAATCGTAGTAGTTCCGGTATTAACCGTAATCCCTACTTTTAATCCAGTTCCAGTTCCACCAGAAGTTTCAAATGTTCCATCAGAATATCCAGATCCTACAGGAAGAGTTGGAGTTCCTCCAACGTTAGTTGCTTGCAATGTACTTACAACACCAGTTCTTGTTGGTGGATCTGCAATTGTGACAGATGGAGGAGTTCCATAAAACTTGCCACCGGTTGATAAAGTAAATCCCGTAATAGTTCCACCAGAACCAACCGTTGCTGTTGCTGCCGCTCCAGCAGATGTAGGAGTTCCTATTGCAACAACTGGTGATATTGGATATCCCGATCCTGGTTCTGAAATAGTGAATCTGACTATACCAAATTCTGTGGTTTCTATAGAACAGGTTGCTATTGCATCAGTTCCACCACCACCTACAATTGATATGGTCGGTGCTTCGGTATATCCAAATCCGACATTTGTGAGTAAAATTTCTTTTACTGATTTAATAGTTCCTGATGTGGTTGTAATGGCAATTGCCTCTGCATTAGCTAAAGAACTTCCATTTGGAGAAGTTGAAATGGAAACAGTTGGAGTGGATGTATATCCATATCCATCATCATTTAAGAATATTTCTCTTACATATCCTGTTCCTGTATGTGCGATTGTTTCTGCAGTTGTACCAGCCCCAATCATTAATATAGAAGTAATATATCCCTGATCTTCAAGAACACTATCAATTTCATCCGTAGTTGTGCTGAGTTGATCCCATCCACCAAGTTCATCAGAATACTCAAATAGTTCACATTTTAATTGGTAGACATAATTTTTTCCCAGTTGATAAAAGGGTTGTTCGTGCTCGACAAACTTTACCTCAAATAATCTTCTACCTAAAGGAAAATATATTAAATCACCTTCTCTTGGTCTACTAATTACATTAATTTCATCATCATTACTTGTGTTTAATTCTCCCAAAAAAGGAGCAATAAAATCTTCATATCTTTCTTTTGAAATAGTTACGGTAAGTTCATCCTTTAAACTCATTCCAAATTTTGTCATGATATCTCCGGCACCACCATATCCTTCATAGGTGTTTACATATGCCTCAATAGCAAAATTATCATCAAATTTTGATGATTGTATTTCATTCAAAACTGTATCTTGATTTACTATCTTACGAGGTAAATAAATGACTTCAACACCATATATTGTAAGTTGCTCATTAATTAACTCTTGAATGAGTCTTTGTTCACTCTGTGAACCTTGTAAGAAAAAAGGATTAAGTGCCATTATCCAATAAAGTCGTAAGGTGGTAATTCATAATCTTGCATCATTCTGGATCTAAGAGTATCTATCTCTCTTTCAGCGTCCTCATAAATTTCTCTACCATTTA
>Ga0114933_10004968_pt1 | contig 12216 bp, 12 predicted proteins | sample 4SBtaG_FD_89691 | JGI IMG/M metagenome (GOLD analysis project Ga0114933, IMG submission 89691) | Deep subsurface microbial communities from Kolumbo volcano to uncover new lineages of life (NeLLi) - 4SBTROV12_W25 metaG | ecosystem: Environmental > Aquatic > Marine > Volcanic | place: Kolumbo...
CCAATCGCGTGGTCGGCCACGTCAGTGGTGCCGTAGTCGGGCACGTTGCAGGCTACGACGCCGCGCTTTCCAGCCTCCTCGATGTCGATCGCATCAAAACCGACCCCCATCCGCACGACGATACGCGCCTTGCTGGCCTTCTCGAGCATTGCGATGTTACACGACATGCGACCCCAGATCATTAAACCGTCCGCCGCAGCCCAGATTCCGTCAGGAATATCGTCCAGCTTTGTAGCCTGGTACAGCCGGAAATCAGCACGCTCGCCAATCACTAACTCCTCAAACTCCGCCGTATCAAACCGGGCGTCGGGCATCAGGATAAGCATACAGAAAATCCTCTGTGTCCTAGAACGGCGCGAGCATCCGGTCTCATGCACTACGGGTCAAGAGGCCGAATGCATAGCAAGCCTAGCATCCGCAAGATGTCTTACATCGTCGCCGAGCGGGAATTTGATCGGAAACATTCACAACTTCTAACAACCACGCATCGTCCAAAAGTAACACGCACTGGCAACGTCCATATGCGGCTGATGACATTCGCTTTTTGCAGTGTTGCAGACACAGTTAGTCTTTAAGACACCTAAATTTTAGGTGTCTTACACCGGCCGCGAGGCTCACAGAAATCAGCCGACAACCCGCCCAATCACCGCGAAAATAGGATCTGACATGGCGATCTGTCGGTGATAGGGATCATCCATCGGCCTTGGGTAGCCTCGGTAGGACCGGGTTTCAATGTCTACATAACTGCCAGATGTTTCAAAATACTGAACGACCAACGCCATCTGCTCGAACGGATGTAGCTCTGTCCACAACTTCGTCACCTTGGGTGGAAACCAACGATTGGAGAAACTGACGGCAAAGGCTGCGCCTGGCCGCAGTACCCGCGCCACCTCGTCGACTATGCGCACCGGGTCGGTCAGATAGTCTATCGAGACGGTACAAATGGCGGCATCAAAGCTGTCGTCAGCAAAGGGTATCACCCGATCCGCGTTAAGATCGGCAAGCAACGCGCCAGACAGCACCGGGTTCTCCGACATTTCTTGCGCATTTAGCCCAAGCCCGTAACAGGTGGCCATCTTCTGATCATCAGCCAGGTTAGAATGCACGCTAGACATCAAATCGAGCACCATTCCGTCTTCCGGAATAATATTGCGATAGATTGCACCGACGGTCCGTTGCGCACGGCTATCGATATGCGCCGCAATACGCGCCGTCGCGTAGAAGACCGGGTCTGGCGCCTCTTCCGGCCGTCGGTAGGAGGCTCCATCAAGAAAACTGGTCGGCTGGCCATTGTGATAGGCCTGCATGCCTGGGCCAGTAGATAGGTCCGATAACCAGTCGATCGGCATTCGGTCTGTAGGCCCACTCTGCACGCCGACAACCTTGGTAGCTAGGGAGAGCGACCGGCCAAGAAGCGGGTGTCGCGCATCTACCGTCAGTCCCATCGTAGAAGCGGCAGTGCAGCGCACGGTCGGCAGCCAACCACGGCGATCGCTGTTGGGAAACCAGTTGGCCGGGTAGAAACGGCCGAATTGTGGGTCGAGCTTCGTCCCGTCCGCAAACCGCGCCGCGAATTCCGCTCGTGGCAGAGTGACTGGCCCAACACCAGCGTGCATGACCAAATCCTCCAGCGTAACGGAAAGCTCGATCGTCTGGCCCGGCACAGCCTCCAATAACAAGGCTTTCAACCGGAGAGGGAAAACGTCTTTCTCGATGTCGACCGATGACGCAAACAGGTGGTCACTGTGCCGCACCCGGCCCGATGGCATTTCACTCTCCCAATGAAGCGACAGCAACAAATCCGCGCATTCAACCATTATGACCCTCCCTCATACCCATTGGAGATCCGCTCCAACGCCATTATGATTGCTTTACCACAGCGTCGATTAGTCTGCCGCTACTGCTCATTCGCGGCCAACAGTCGCGGATCAATCCAATCCATATTGAGAAACGTTTCGTGCCTCCCAACTCACAATCTCTCCTGCCTACCCTTGCAGGGCCTCGGCTATCGCTTAATACAGATTTGGATTTATAAATGACGTCTGTGAGCAAAATTACAATTGCGATAGAGAGGGTGACCGATGACTAACAAGCCAGAAACCGCCGGCTACGTCATGAACCAAACCATGCTTCGAATCAAAGACCCAAAGATCACTCTACCCTTTTACGAAGACATCATTGGCATGCCGCTTATGCCGACTTCCAATTCGACACGATGAACTTCTCGCTCTATTTGAGAGCCCGCTGAACCCCAGATCGTCTGGGAATACACATGCCATTGCACGCCTGAGAAAAATGATCGATTACATTGCCCTTCTACCGAACATCATCTCCGTGGCACACGAAGCTGGGGCGGCAATCATGAAGGTCTACGCGACCGATTTCGATGTAGCCCACAAGGACGACAACTCGCCGGTCACCGAAGCGGATCTGGCTGCCGAAGCGCTCATTACCCCAGAACTGAAGGCGCTAATGCCGGATTTCCCGATTGTCGCCGAAGAGGCCGCGTCACGCGGTGAAATTCCCAATGTGGACCACAGGCCGTTCTGGCTGGTTGATCCACTGGACGGCACAAAGGAATTCCTCAGCCGTAACGGCGAATTCACGGTTAATATTGGGCTTATCGTCGAAAAACAGCCGGTTTTCGGCGTCATTTTCGCACCGGCGCTGGGTGACACCTATACCGGCATCGTTGGTATCGGCGCGACCCGCGCTCGGGCCAGCGGGACAACGGAACCGATCACTATCCGCGAGGTGCCTGAAAACGGCGTAACAGTCCTGGCAAGCCGCCGCCACGGCGATCCAGCAACCCTGGCCTCCTTCCTCGAAGGCCGACCATTAGAGGCCACAAAGAATGCCGGCAGTTCCTTAAAATTTTGCTTACTCGCCGCTGGAGAGGCGGATCTCTATCCGCGCTTCGGCCCGACCATGGAATGGGATACCGCCGCAGGCCATGCTATCCTGCGCGCCGCGGGCGGCCGTGTCACAACAGAAGACGGTAGTCCCTTGCTTTACGCCAAGAACCCGCTGCGTAACCCAAATTTTATCGCCTGGGGCGGGCTGCGGTAGGATGGCGCTATGCTAAGAACTGTCACGTTCCTCTGCCTATGTCTCGTGACTACCATTGCCTTAGCGTTCGAGAAATCCGGCCTTTCGATCGTGACAGCCAAGGGCAGCCAGAAATTCGAAGTCGAGCTCGCAATTACACCGGCCCAGCAATCGCAGGGCCTCATGTACCGACGTGATATGCCCGCTAATGCGGGAATGCTTTTTGTCTATAATCGGCCACAACCGCTATCCTTCTGGATGAAGAACACCTTCATCCCGCTCGACATGCTTTTTATCGGTGCCGATGGCCGCATCATCCATATCCGCGAACGCACTGTACCGCATTCGCTAACTCCCGTTCACTCGAAAGGCGACGCGCTAGCGGTGCTAGAATTAAATGGAGGCACAACTTCACGCCTCGGAATAAAGCTGGGAGACTTAGTACGGCATAAAATTTTCAGAAATTGATCGAACTCAGGCCCCTTTATTGGGCTTAAATTCGCCGCCGCTTTGTCACAAGATTTTCCCAGCTATTCCCGGCGGCGACCATGCAAGTCATTCCGTTCGGCATGGTGACTATTATCGTAAACGTGGACCCGGGTCCTGAGGTCAGAATTTCTACCACACCACCATCCTTAGATATCCCCATCGCCACCGGTGCTTCGGCGTATTTCGAGGACAGAAAATCGAGAACTGCCTTGCGTGTTTCGCAGGAAGATTTTTCTGACGTGTCAGCACTGCCGACCGGTGAGGCAATCAATGAAAATCCTAAGGTGATCAAGGCAGCGATACGCATCAACATAAATTCAGTTCGTTTTTTAGACCTTAATAAAGCACCAAATTCGATTTAATAAACCACAATTCAAATTTATTCACAATAATTATATAGCAATTCTTTATAATACTTTAAACATTTTATTTGAATTCAATACGATTTAGCCCCCCTAAACTTGCTAATACACATACTTAATCAAAGAAACATAGGATCAATGTTTGGAAAAAACTTCAGGCGCAGGCTAAAAATTAGAAATTTCCTGTACTATTTAGGATTTTAATACTTATATTTCAATATGTTATTATATATTTGGCCCGTCGAGATACTCTTCCCACCAAAGTAGAACATCACCGAATGGAAGCAAACGCATGTCGGTGCGGTCATTGTCACGAATTTTCTCGTTTGGAGTGTGGATGACAGTCGTAGCCGTCTCGTCGAATAGGCGTACGCTCCACGGGGCGTTAACGAGCGCGATCAAGCCTCCCTACCCACGAATTTCTGCAATAGATCATAGTAATATTAAGTCAAACGCTTAGTTGTTCTATGGGCGGTGCCAAAATTAATTAATCGGCCGTTTTGCTCTAATTCAGCGCGCCATGTGCGAACAACAGGCCAGCGCTGCGAATATTGCACAACATCGGTTTCTAGAAACGTTTATACGCAACCTCTGCTAGCGCATTAACCTATACGAAATGGACACACACATGCCTATAGACGAAGAGCACCCGCTAAACGGCCCGCACCCGACCGACGTACGGGTCTCTTAAAAAATCTGCCGGTCCAAGGCATTGGATCGGCAGTTTTCGTTTGAAATACACCCTTCTCGCCTCTCCAAGAGCAGACTTATGCACAGTTTTCTGTCTTGTCGCCCCCCTCGCAAGGACAACTAGCTTATCGTTCTACCGTCAGCCGACCAATTGCCGCGGCAACGGCATTAGAGCTAGCAGCAGTTCTCCTTAAAATTTTAGACATGAACTCTCTACTGTTGGTATGCAAGACCACGACGGGAACGTCACCTTATTTAAGCCTTTGGCCTGATCCATCCACACCACAATGCTCGCTAAACGGTTGCTCAGCCCCTCTGGCAAGAGAACATCATTGTCACAGATCCCGATTGGTCTCTTTCATTCCCAAATTATGGTAGAAATGACCGATCGAAGTGCGGTTGTACGCTAAATGGCCAAAAAATATTAAATTAGTGAATCGATGCGCGAAGTTTATCAAGGCTTCCGCCGCGTTTTACAGAACCCGGTAGGTCGTGGCCGACGATGCGTTCTGCCATTTCAGCGGCATCGATCAACCGTTCCAGATCTACGCCAGTCTCAATGCCCATTTCCGCGCACATGAAAACTATATCTTCGGTACAAACGTTGCCAGCGGCCGGTTTTCCATGGCTTCCTGCGAATGGACAACCGCCAAGACCGGCCACCGAAGAATCAAAGAGCGAAACGCCCATCTCTAACCCGGCATAGACATTTGCGATACCCATGCCTCGAGTATCGTGCAAGTGCAGAGCAACCTGCAGGTCCGGCCAGCGCTCGCGAACGGCACCGACAATATGCTTAATCGACATTGGCGTAGCCCATCCCATGGTATCGGCCAGCGAAATCACCTTGATAGGCGAATTGGTTTCATCGGCTATGTCCATGATCTCTTCAACCGTCTCTAGTACTCGCGAAACCGGTATTTCTCCCTCGAAATTACAACCGAATGCAGCCATAACACCACCGCGATACATCGGGATACCGTGTTCCTTATAGGTCTCAATCTGATTGACCTGAACAGTTCGGTTCTGCGCCTTGTCACGATTGGTGTTGCGGATCATAAACGCCTCAGACGTGACGTTTGAGATCGACCCTTTGAGGGTAAGGCCCTCAGCATCGAGAGCGCGTAGCAAACCTTTCTCGTTCAACCAAAGTCCCGTGTAACGCACGCCATCGCGCTTCTCCACGCCGGCCACGACCTCTTCGGCATCGGCCCAGCCGGGAACCCGTTTCGGATTGACGAAAGAGGCAATCTGTATTTCCTGCAACCCAGTTTGCGAAAGGACATTGATAAACGCAATCTTGTCTGCGGTCGAAATTGGCCCCGGTTCGATCTGAAACCCTTCGCGCGGTCCTTCCTCATGGATCTCAATCGACTTCGGTAAATCGGACATCTCAGCTCCCCAGCCTTAGCATTTCAATTACAAAATAGCCTAATCCATCGCACCTGTTGGCGCGAGGGTCGAACTAAAATTTAGCGAAGGATATATTTCAAACTCCATTACATAACACATAACAAAATCAGACACTGCGCCGTATTTGTGGATATTAATACCCATTTCGCATGCTAGCTCTTCATCCAAAGCCTCTGTCAAGCAGTACAGGTTTTTCATCATTTTGTTTATTGCCATGAATTACTAAGTAATCTATATAAATTATTGTAATATATTACTATTCTGTTTTGTCTTAACTAGGAACATGAGAAACTGAAATGGCATTACTGTTTAAGGCTTGATCCATCTCCCTAGTTCCACGGTGCTTAGGAAATCTTGAAGCGAGCGATTGAAGAGTTCCGGCTCCTCCAAATTTACCAGATGCCCACTCATTGGGAACATATGCAAACCGGCGCAAGGCAATACACGTTTCAGGAACATACTTCCTTCTAGACAATTGTCGTCCTGATCGCCGACGATGATCAGTGTGGGGACCGTCATGTCGCGCAGCTCCAGCTCGATCTCATAAAAGCTTGGCCGTTTCAACGGTACGCCGCGCGCTGTATAGGCGGAGCCGACAGCAGAATGGGCAATCAGCCGGTCACGAAAATCTGCCCAACCTCGAGGATCCTTGATCTTCATTGGCACGCGATTGGGTTTTTCAGCTTGCTGCCGCGCCACCGGTTCCATCCCTTCTTCAAGCAAGCGGTCTGACCGGGATGAGAAATCGTGCACAAATTCAGCACGATCTTCAGCCCCTTGGACGCTACCATGTCCGCCCGCCGCGACAGTTAGAGACAAGCAACGTTCCGGAACGCGCAAACCCATTAGCACCGCGCTATTCGCCCCAATGGAAAGGCCACAAATATGGGCACTCTCAACCTCCAGTGCATCCATTAACCCGATGACGTCGTCGAGAAGAATATCTTGCGAATAAAGGGACTCATCTTCCGGTATATCAGAAGGCAGATAGCCACGATAGGACATGGTAATTGCCCTATAACGCCTCCCGAAAAAGCGCATCTGCGGCTCCCAACTAGCATAATCGCCAGCGAATTCGTGCAGGAACAGCAGTGGTGTCCCGGTTCCAGTTTCCTCGTAGTACAACCCAACACCGTTCACCATTATTTTTGGCATAAATACTTTCCATTCAATTAGTTAACTAATTTAATTTAATTTAATTTAATTTAATTTATAAGGCTGTCTGCTACCGTTGCGGATGGCCCGCTGCGAGGTCGTCTGTAATAGTTCCACCAGACCCAAGTGTGTCGAAAGTGGAAGTCCGTCCGCAGTCGGCTCCAACCTTCCGGACGAGCCGTCGACCAGGCCAATCTGGGGCGACGCTTCGAGCAGGCGGCGCTCCAAATTTGGCGTATGAATCAGGTCCTCGTTGCCGACCATGACTGCCAGCGCTGCGACAACTGCATAGCAGCCCCAATTGGATACGCCCACTGGGAATAAAACGTCCGTGGCTATTTCCGAACACAACACATCACCATGCGGGATATGCGCCTCTACCGCTTCCGAAATTGCCCCCATACCAATCTCGTTCCCACCGTCGCCAATGCCAATTGTTGGTATGCCAGCCCTTGCCGCCTCTAAAACCACGTGGTCGAGCCGCGCACGCCCTTCGCTGTAGTCCTCACCGCGCGCGTTGCGGTAGGTGCCATCTTTGGTCAATCCGGATCGTTCTACCGAAATAACCGCCTTAGGCTTGGTCTCCGCGATGATGGATGCAGCGTGCGCGCGCGCAGCACCGTCGTCAGTCTTGCCTCCCTCGACAACTGCAACGCTTGTGAAGCGCGGCGTGTTAACGGCGATACGCGCCTGCTCGCGACTTACCACATTGGGCCCAGCGACGCGGGTGATCGCTGCCATCTTGTCACAAATCGTCTCGTCTACCAGGATCAGCGGGATTGCGTTGAAACCATGCGTGATCACACGAGCGAGCGATGCAACGCCGACTGGACCATCATTTTCCGCAATCGCCGACGATACGCCGGCCCGAGTGAGCGACCCAGTAATGATGATAACCGTATCGCCCCGCTCCAGCGTCGAAAGGGGCCGCGCCGCCGCAGCACAAACAGGTTCGTCGACCAAAGCCCTAGCAGGCGCAACAAGTCCGGTCATGCCGCGCTGCCCCATATCAAGGCTAACGATACGGTCTATCAAGTCGAACATCATGCTCACGCCTCCTCCTTGCCGCGCATTGGCAAAGATTGTTCGCCGAGGACATCCTTCAGGACCACGTCCCGCACCTCCTCAACATCCAAGCCGTAACGCGTAATCTGCTCCGCACTATCGGCCATAATAGCTTCAATATCTTGCAGCAATTTTAAACGTTTAAAGATATCATGTCTTTTGATACCCATGGCTTCGCCGATAAACTCCATATAGTTTACTACCTCGAATGGCCAGTCCCGTTCATGTGCATAGAGATCGCGGTGGCAGGCATGATAAACTCCAGCCAGAATCGTGGCGCCAGCTGCAGCGGCCGACTCCAACTGCGCTTCGTACCAGTCACGCTTCGCCTCCGGCATCGGGCAGAACTCAACACAGCGACCGCACTAGGTGCAGCGATCGAGGATATCCATCGCCCGTGCCCCTAAAGATCCAGTGAAATCCAATGCTTTCCTTCCCATGCCTGTTCATATTGCTGACACTGAGGCAATCTTTAGAGCAATATAGTCAAAAACAGCGGGACGTACCCGAAATAGGTGGTTTCGGATTATTTGTCTCCCCGCAATGGTGGGACAAAATATAAATCAGTCGAAATTTGTTTTAAGGTAAAGAACAGAATAAAAGTTTACCGACCTGCCCAATTATCCTAGAGATTTTGAGCGCCTTTATCAGAATCTAGAGCTTTTGATGGCAGTTTAGGGGGGCTAGTCAAACAACTTCAAACACAAATCGGTCGCTACCATCCCTCCTGTTGAAGGCATTGGTTTGAGTTGTTTTTCACATTTGACGTCTTACCCTTGCAAATAGCGCAAGAACCGACAGGCTCGGCATGTCTATACTTCAGCGTTATCTTCACGAACGAGGCATAGAGTATGAGTTGGGAACGCGAAGTCCGAGATATTGAGGAAAAGCGACGGCTAGCCTTGAAACAAGGCGGCCCCGCAGGCGTCAGCCGTCAACACAATGCAGGTCGCAAGACGATCCGCGAACGGATTGACAACTTAATCGACCAGGATAGTTTTCACGAGATGGGTGCTGGGGCCGGGGCCACCGATCGTAATCCGGACGGATCCATCTCCTCCTTCTCACCGGCTAACTTCGTCCTTGGGTTCGGTGACATTAACGGCCGCCGATCAGTCGTCGGTGGTGAGGATTTCACCCTTCGCGGCGGCTCGCCAAATGAAGCCGGCCTGCGTAAGAGCATGTATGCCGAAGAACTCGCCTGCCACTACCGAGTACCGCTTATTCGTCTGCATGAAGGCGGCGGCGGAAGCGTCACCGGCGCCGGCGGTAAGACGGTCGGCACTCCACCCTATTCACCACCACGCTTTAAATCCGTCGCGCACGCTATGGCAACAGTCCCGGTTGCCACGGCTGCCCTTGGTCCGGTTGCGGGACTGCCCGCCTCACGCCTTGTCGCCTCGCATTTCTCCGTCATGAGCCGCAAAACCGCGCAAGTCCTTATCGCGGGCCCTGCCGTTGTTGAACGTGCGCTGCACGAAAAAAAGTCCAAGGAAGAACTTGGTGGCGCCAAGGTGCACACTCGCAACGGTGTGGTCGACAACATCGCCAAAGACGAAGAAGATGCGTTCATTCAAATCCGCCGCTTCCTCTCCTTCATGCCGCAGAATGTCTACGAACTATCGGAACGACAGGCGAGCGGCGACGACCCGAACCGAGCAGACGAAGAGCTACTGTCCCTAATTCCTCGCGACCGGCGGCAAATCTTCGACGTCAGGAAACTGATTGAATTTGTATTTGACAAAGATACCTTCTTTGAAATGGCGCGCGATTTTGGCCGAGGCCAGGTAATAGGTTTAGCCCGCATGAATGGCCAAGCCGTCGGTGTACTTGCAAATGATGGGCGGTTTTACGCCGGAGCCATGACAGCAGCAGGAGCGCAAAAAGTTCGCCGCTTCGTCGAGATGTGCCAGACCTTTCATTTGCCGATCATCGCTTTAGTCGACGAGCCCGGTTTCATGATCGGCAGCGAGTCAGAAAGGCTCGGCGCGATCCGCTACGGTACGGCTACAGTAATGACGGTCGCCAGCTGCGTCGTGCCATGGGCATCCGTGGTCGTGCGCAAATCCTATGGCGTAGCGCAAGGCGCGCATTACGGGCCGGATGCCTATGTACTGGCCTGGCCTTCGGCCGAGATGGGGACACTTCCTATCGAGGGTGGTGTTGCCGTCGCTTTTCGCCGCGAACTCGCTGAGGCTGAGAACCCAGAAGCGCGTCGCCTTGAACTAGAAGAACAACTGGCCGAGGGCACACGGCCAAACGCACGGGCGGAATCCTTTTCTATGCATGAGCTAATCGACCCACGCGAGACGCGCGCGCGTCTTTGCGAATGGGTCGAGTGGATACAACCGATCCTGCCGAGCCTCGTCGGCCCAGTAAATTTTCCAGTACGGCCGTAACGATGTCCAAAATTCCCTTCCGTAATCCAGGCGAGTTGCAACGAATAAAAGCCATCGCAGGATCCGCCGCTGACGGCCCAATCATCATGCTCAACCTTAACCGCTACAAGGAAGTATGCGAGTTTCCCGATGGAGCGCTCTACAGCCGCTATATGAACGCGCTAGACGAATTGCTGCACAAGGTTGGCGCAAAGGCCCTATGGCGCGCGAACGTCATGGGACAGGCTGCCGGTGAACAGGCGATCGATGAAGTGTTAGCAGTCTGGTATCCAAGCCATCAGGCCTTCCTAGATATGCCGCAACAGCCAGGCGCTGATATAAATTACCGATTGCGTCAGGAATGTGTGGCTGAGGCCACAATCCATCGTTGTCCCGGAAATCGTACACCATTAGATGGTTCCTGAGCCCATCGCTTAGATTCCGGACGATAGAACAACAATGAATGGGTCCAGCATGTCTGAAAAAATGCGTTTGCTCGCATTTATGATGCACACGCCGATCAACCATATGACCATGAGTTGGGCAGACCCAGCCGATCAGCAAGCCGCGGGCCTTGGATCCATCGAGCATTGGCAAGATCTGGCGCGACTGTTCGAAAGCGGTCTCTTCGACGGCGTATTTTTTGCCGACGTGCCGGCAGTTTACGACCACTACAAAGACAACACTAATGATGCGATACGCTACGGCGTCAACTGGCCAACGCACGATCCAGTCGCCCTTATCGGAATTATGACTGCAGCGACTAAACACCTTGGCATCGCCTCCACGGTTTCGCTGGCCTCCTGGCATCCGTTCCTCGCCGTACGTTCAATGTCGACCCTTGATTATCTCAGCCAGGGGCGTGTCGGCTGGAACATCGTGACCGGTAATGCGCGTTCGGAGTACCGTGCGGTCGGCCTCGATGTGGTCGAGCACGATAAACGCTACGACCGGGCGGACGAATATATGCAGCTATGTGAGGCAATTTGGAACGGTATTGCGCCCGACGCGGTAATAGCGGACCGCGATACCGTACAGTATGCCGATCCCTCGAAAATCGAGAAAATTTCTTTCGACGGTGAATACTTCAAATGCCACGCTACACCCTCAGTCCTGCCCTCTCCGCAAGGTCGCCCAGTGCTATTCCAAGCGGGTTCATCCGGTCGTGGTCAGTGCTTCGCAGCTGAGCACGCAGACGTTATCTTCGCGATCCAGCCCGATTTACCGCGCATGAAGAGGTTCATGGTAAAACTCCGTGAAACGGCTGATGAAGTCGGACGGACGGAAGACCTCCGCGTCACCTTTGCGGTACAGCCATTCGTAGCCGAATGCTATGAAGCAGCGGTCGCGAAACGTGACGCGATGCTGGCCAAAATTCCACTCGAAGCGGGCCTAACCCGGATCTCCGGCACCTTTGGAATTGATCTTGATACGGTCAACATCGATAAGCCGCTGCAGGAAATCAAAACCCAGGCCTCGCAGGGTCTCGTAGCCGCCATGTCCGCCATGTTCAACGATAAAAATATTACACTGCGCGATGCAGCTCAACTTTCCGGTTTAGCAGGCCTAATCCCACAACTCCTAGGTACGGCCGAACAGGTAGCTGACCAACTGGA
>Ga0114933_10004971_pt1 | contig 12212 bp, 16 predicted proteins | sample 4SBtaG_FD_89691 | JGI IMG/M metagenome (GOLD analysis project Ga0114933, IMG submission 89691) | Deep subsurface microbial communities from Kolumbo volcano to uncover new lineages of life (NeLLi) - 4SBTROV12_W25 metaG | ecosystem: Environmental > Aquatic > Marine > Volcanic | place: Kolumbo...
GAACATGAATGGATATTACTTACCCATAAATCACTTATACAATCTCCTGATGTGTTTCCGGTAAAAATTAATGAAGATAAATCTATTGCATTAGTAAACCCTCCATTATTCCAGTTTAATAGTAATATCCCATCACTATTAATTGTTCCACCAGTCACAAAGGTATTTGCAGATCCACCACTTAGGGCTTGCCAACTTCCCACACCAGTTGCATCCGAAGTAAATACATATCCTGCTTGTTCGGTACCATCTACAATTCTTACTGTTCCTTCTATATGTAATTTTTCTGTAGGATTTTCCGTGTTTATTCCTACATATCCTCTAGTAGCACCTGTACCTAATATTATCATATCTGGAGTATTAATAGGTATGGCTGATTGGCCAGCGTAGAACCTAATATAATCTTCTGTGGATCCTGCTATTGCAGTTGGTGCTGAAATTATATTTAATCCATTTTGTTCGGCACTAGAATAAATAAATCCGTCTTTTGGTTTTCCATAACCAGTCCAAGTAGCGTCGTTGGAACCTCTCGCCCCCATACTAATTCCTTGAATACCATCTTCAGTTGCCCCTATTTGTATTAAATCTGTACTCGTCCCACTTACTCTTGCCCATGGTCCCGATACGAGATCTAATGTAGTATAAAATACCCCACCCTGTTTAATATTTATATCACCATATATATTAGTATTCCAGTCGGGTAGAATCTCAATGCGTTTAAATAAAGTTTCCCCTGAATTATTCCATATTTCAAAAGAAGTACTTTTCTCTCCACTATCCCATGTGTCTCTACGTTTAGAAGTAATTAATCCACCAACTACCTCAGTAGTTTCATGGTCAAATCTAAAGGCTGCACTATTTATTTCCCCACTTGTGCCCGTATAACTTGAACTTGTATTATTAATTACTATATTAGTTTCGTCTGGATATTTTACTTGGTTTGCTACTGTACCTGCTTTTGCAATTTGAACACTCCCTTCCGGCACCGTTGTTCCAATACCCACGCGGGCAGATGCGGCTGAAGTATAAAATGTCATTAAATTCGTACTACTACTACCTTTAAAATGTATAGGATTACTTGTAGTTGCAAAATCCGTCTCAATAAAAAATCTCCTTGTACCTATTTCAGTAATCGCAATAGGTATTTGGTTATTAATACTATCATTATGTATTTCTATTCCTGTACCATCATTGGTTGCCCAACTAAAAGGTGAATTAGTACCAACACCTATTTGTCCTTTAGAATTTATAAATAGTGAGGGATCAGTAGTGGTTCCGGTGGAATCAAAATAAATATCTTGTCCATGTTGTACCCCTATATGTAAATCTTCACCTGTACAACCACTTATATTACTTACCCATATTTCATTTATACAATTTCCTGATGTATTCCCCGTAAAATCATTAGTTTCACTAAATCCACTAATATTAATATTTGTACCATCATTACGAGTAAGGGTTAATGTACCACTCCCATATGTGCCCCCACTAACAAAGGTATCGGTAAAACCGGTAAGAAATCCACATATATCAAAAGAGGTACCACTGTTTGTAACAAAAGTCACACAACCACTCGTATTATTATATGTTCCCCCCGTAACATTTATATCATTATCTGCAAATAATGCAGCAGAATTAGTAACAGTAAATGTTCCACCTGTAGTATTTAAAAAACTTAATGTTGATAGTGCTGCGTTGGCATCTCCCGAAAATACAAAAACATCGCTGGAAGGTGTACTCCCTGAAGCATCTGGTCTCCATCCTGCATTTCCTTCACTATCTATTTGTTTTAATACATAACCTATTGTACTTCCAGACGCACCACCTATTACTCTTAATTTATTAGTAATTAATTTATTATCTATAGTTGCATCATCTCTACTTCGTAAATAATCTACTGGTCCTTTATAATCTATACTACCGGCAGAATAATTAATTTGTTGGGCGGATGTTAATCCAGTTACTCCCGAATAAATAGATGTGGATGAACCGGATAAATCTCCACTAACACTGAAAAAATTATATGTTATGGTATATCCTGTGTATTCAGTTGCAATAATATGATCTCCTGTTCTCCCTGTTTGAGTCAATGTCCATATTGGTCCAACTATTTGAGTTTGTGCACTAAAAGGTGTTATTGGTGTAGTTAATCCCGAAACATTAGTAGTATATAAAGTATTACCTGACCATGTATAACCGCTAGTTGTGTAACTACTAAAAATTGGGTTATAGGTAGGTGATGCAGGATTCGCTAAATCAAATTCGGTTGTAATATTATTACCACTAAAGACGGCAAATAATCCAGGTTCTGTATTAATTAATGTCATGGTAGATATATCTACCCCTGTAGGATAACCACTAAAAGGTATCCCTGCTTGTATTTTACCATCAAAACAAGCAGTATTACCGGTGATAATTTTTGCTTGTCTAGATAAGTCTAATAATGTGGTATATTTGTTTTCGCATGACGCCATATTTTTTCCTTTTCTAATAAATATTTAGTTTTCTGTTATATTTATATAAAAAACTTTAAACATGAATAAAACATATAAAAAGTCCGATATTGATAAATATATGCATGAAAACAAAAAAGATATGGATATCCAAGAAGACGACATTAATGAATTAGTGGATACTAATGGTAGTATAATAGATAAAAATGATAATTATAGGGCTACTCCTTCTATTATAAAATCTAAAAAAACTACTGATGATTATGTTAGATCCGCTACTCAAGGACCGGAAGCATATTTTATTTATGGTGGCCCTTATTATGGTATTAATTATAGGTATGTGGTTAATGAAGAAGATAATATTGATGAAACTATTTCACCAGAGACTATTCAAGATTTAGATGCGTTTCATGGTAACACCAAAAAATATAGTAGAAAACCAGCAGATAGAGAAAGAAGAAAAGCTAAAAAAATGGCTGATAAAGATATTAAAACTTATTTTAATAAACCTTCAGATCCGTTTTATGATACCCTACCGGCTGAGGAGTGGAGAGGTCATTCTTTACCATATGATACAAAATTTGATTTTGATTTTATGGAAGAATCTGAAATGAAGAAAATGGTTGATGAAATGTTTCTTTCCAAAAAAGAAGATAAAGGGATAGTAAAACGGGCTAATGAACAAGACATGTTAGGTGATAAAATAGAAATTGCGGACATTACTGAATTAAAAAAGACTTTTGAGAAGCCTATGGTTATTAGAAAACTCAACCATCTTTTAGATTTAGTGGGAAAAGAACAATTAAATGGTGAAGAATTAGCAATTGTATTAAATCATTTATTAAATAATGTGAATGTGTCCCAAATCAATGAAAAATATAGAGAGATACTAGGTGATAAAATTAAATATGGCGAACCGGAAGAATAATAAAGGAGGTAATAGTGAACTTAGAGGAAAATATTGGACATGTCCTGAATATGTAACCAATTGTCTACATAATGCCATAAAAACTTACAATTCTATCATTAAAGACGGTTCAACTACAGAAGGTTATAAAAGAGCAAAAGGTATATTAGAAAATAATAATATAGAATATAGTCAAATGAAAAGAATTAAAAATTGGTTTGATAATTTTGAAGGGACTCATCAGGATATGGAATATAGATTAAATGGGGGTAAAACTATGCATAATTGGGTAAATTCTACACTAAATAAAGAAACAGAGGCTATAAAAGCACCTAAAAAAATTAAAATGGAAACTGGTTTAAATAACCAATTTATTAGTTCACATAATAAAGATAATACTAAAATAAATAAACATTCATTAAAAATGAAATTACCTAAACTACATAAAGATATAAGTGGACAAATATGGAGAGGTAAACCAGTTTATGAAGAAATAGATAGGATACTATCTTTAATAATATACGAATCAAAAATATAAAATAATGGGAAGTAAATTAGAAGAATTAGGAAAACAATTTAGAAAAGAAAATATTGTTAAAAATACCTACCAAAATGCACAAGGTAATGAATATGGTCAAAAACATCCTAATGCATTATCAGATGGAGATAAAAAAGGAAAAGGTACAGGGAATTTTTTAGATACTTATAATGGTGGTAGTGTTGTAGATGAAGTTGGTTCTGCCAATGAACCAGGATCGGGAAGGATTGCTAATGTTGCAAAAAATGAATATAGTGCAGAAAAACCATATGGTTATCCTGATACTGAAGACAATAAAGATCAATTTAGAGTAAGTTAATTAATATGAAACTTTACAATATTGCAGAAAGCCTTATATTAGAAGTTGCAAATAGAAGTGACATAATGGATATAATGCAACAAAGAAGGATTGCTGAACTATATTATGACGATGGAGAAGATCCGGGAGGTAAAGGAAGAAGATGGGTTCAAATGTATGCTTATGGTAATTCTTTAGCAGGTAATGATGTTGTAAGAGTATATCAGGTAGGTGGTGACACTAAAACTATTGAGCCTGGATGGAAATTATTTCGAGTGGATAGAATGAATAGTTTAAGAAAATTAAGTGGTACCTTTGATGAAGCAAAACCACTTTTTAACCCTACAGGGGATAAGGACATGATAAATATTTATTATATAACACAATTTAATAATATAACATAAAAAAAATTAAAATAAAATGAGTAAAGGAAGAACATTAGCAGAGATTTTAAATAAATCAAAAGCAGTAATGGAAAAAACGGAACAAGAATACGGTACCACATCCCAACCTATTAGTGATACTAACTACTCAAGTCAAACAGAAAAAGAAATTCCCAATTTAACTGAGGATTATATAAAAAAAAATAGTAAAGGGAGTACTAGATCCGTAGCACCCCAAGGCGGTAATTATAGAAATTTATCTACCACTAAAATGCCTAAACATATTGTAGATGCGATGGTAAATACACCAATAGAGATTCCTGAATCTCCTAATCATACTTTTGAGTTGTCAGATGTAGAGGATTTAGTAAATGAAAGTGTACCTACACAACCCGCAACTTTTACTTCATCTAATGAAGGACACATACCTACTGATGTTAAATCTATTAGAGATATCGTAAGAGAAGAGATAGGTGATGTTGTTAGAGAAGTTGTAGAAGAATATTTAGATAAGTCTTTAGTAACTGAAGATATTAAAATTAAAATAGGTGATACCATATTCGGGGGTAAACTGAAACCCTTACCAACAAAAAAGAAAAAAAGAGTATAAAAAAACCCTCCGAAGAGGGTTTAAAAGTATCACTAGGATTCTTACAGTATGGTAGCACGCCTAGGTTATTCTACTTTTTTATTTTAAACTATTTTCTAAATCTTCTCTACCCTCTTTAATCTGAGATTTCGCTAACCAAAAAGTTAAGTCACCAATCTTCTCAATCTTCATTTTAAGTAGTTTCTTATATACTGCAACATCTAATTCACTTTTTACATAAGGTATACCTAATGACTTAGAACAAACTGGACCCACACCAGTTGCCTGTGATCTCCAATCAGTTAAGTCCCTACCACAAACTCTACAAGATGATACATCCGATACAGTTAATTTTCCCACTACCTGATACGCTTTGGTAGTTTCTTTTAAAACTTTACTTATAGTCATTAGGAATGGTTTGAACTCTAAGTTGTTATCTTCCGCCACTCTCTTAGCGATAAATTTAGTGATTTTGATATCCACATTAACCGCTTTAGTTTGTTGTATTGGTGTAGGAGTATTAAGTTTAGTAAAAAACTTACCTGCTGAATAAAGTTGTCTTTCGGTTAATGAACCATACTTTTTTAAACCATTTTGTAATGAATTAATAAAGTCATTATTACCTTTGTAATTTTGAACGTTGATTGTGATTTCTGAATTTCCCATAGTTATTTGATTTTGTTAACACTAAATTACAAAAAATAATTGATACTGCCAAATTTTTATGGAAAAAACTTTTATTTTCTTTGTTTTGGTTTAGATGTTATAGAATAAACTCTTTGTACATTAGGTGTAGTATAACTTTTTCCTGTTATTGTTTTAATACCCTTTTTATCTAATTCTTCTTTTATCTCCCTATATTTTAAACCTTTATTTCGTAATCTTTTAATTAAATTTATCACTTTTTTATATTCAAAACAACCACCTTTATATCTATCACCTACATTGGAGTATTTTTTATATCCCATTTGTGTGGATATTTTATAAACCCTATTTATACTTTTAATTCTGTATGGGTTATCTAAAGCACTTACAGGGATATTTATAGTTTTTTGTGCCGTCATTTGTTTATATAAGTTAACAATCTCTTTGTTTCTTTTTTCTAATAAAGTCGTCTTTAATTTTAACCCCGTAGCTGCAGATAATGACATATTCTTATACGAATATTTTTTATTAATTTCTACATAAGTTAATCCATTAATGATGTCGGTTTGAATATTCTCTTTTAACTTTCTTCTAATTTCTCTATTATTTTTCCATCTAGAAATATTATTTTGTTTAGCGAATTGGTATACTCTTTGTTTAGTAACACCATATATTTCACCTATCTCTCTATAAGAGAGTTCACCTCCAATAATATCTTTTACTAACCTATCGTTTCTTAAATTTAGTTTTTTGCTCATAATATTTATTTTATTGTTTTTTAATGTACTGTTACGTCTTGATCGTGTTTAGGGTAAGTATCTATTTCTTTACAGATATTTAAAATCTTTTCATATAAATCAACCCTTTGTAATTTAATGATTTCCATTTCTTTATGTGAACGAATTTTATCAGAATAGTCAAAACCATCATATAATCCGTATAACATATTTGATACCCCCCCAAAAGGGCTAACACCATCTACTAAAAATAAATCACCAATAACTTTTGTAATACTACTTAGAGTTTCTCTTTTCATACATTCATGTCTATTAAAATATTTCATAGTTGTTTTTTTATTATCACTAAATTACAAAAAATAATTGGGACTGCCAAATTTTTAGTTAGTTCTCTCAAAAATATGCCACACCAGACCTAAAGAGTCTTGACAGGTATTAATATATTTTCTATCGATACCCATATCATAATATATTGAGTGTCCAGTTCCGTATACCTCAAAATACCTCTCTTCAGTATTTTTTTCAGGACTAACCAAAACCCACATTGTGATTTCGTCATTTTGTATTTGAACTGTTAGGATTTCCCCCTCATTATCCATTAATATTTTTTGTAAGTCCCCATCCACTTTCAAAGTGTATTTAAATATTTTTTTATTCATTTTATCTGTTTTTACATTCTTTAAACCACCCTCTCATTATATTTAGGGTTTTTGTTTCACTCATCGGTACGTATGTTCTTTCTCTATCACACCACTGTTGACAATCTTTCTCTCTTTCCCACCAACTGTATTTAGCGTCATGAATCATTTGCATTTTATCATTACTATTTATACAATCTTTAGTATACCAATCGATATATCTATTTCTTAATCTGTCTCTACTTTCTGATACTGTCATAATTATTTGTTTTATTCTACCAAGATGTCATATTGTGAATATAATTAGGGTTACTGCGTAATGCAACATTACAATCCTTTCTTATTTCATCATCTTCGATAGTGAATGCCTTATAAGTGCCGAATCTACCCCCATAGGTGGCGAATTGTAAAACCCCTTTATTTTCTTTACAGAATTGTTCAACCTCATCCCTTTTATCACCAAATAAACTAGGTATAAAATTATCTCTACTAACTTGACCATACTTATCAGTAGTGGTATTTTTGTACATCTCAACCAATGTTTCTTTAATAAATTGAATCATTTCTTCTTTACTCATCTTCTTTGTTTTGGTTTACGCCGCAACCTCTTCGGTAGCGACATTATTCATTTGGTAACTATAGTCTGCGTGAGTCTTAGTACCCATTCTCTTCCATAGATCGAAATCTACCATCTTCTTCCAAGCGTTGTGCATATTACTTACAGTCAGATTTAAAAGGAAACTCTTATCTATAGAATAGAATTTTTTTCCTTTAGTACATAATACGTTTAACCAAATACCCTTATGATCTTCTGTTGGGTTTTCCGCTTCACTCCATACTTGTACATTATCTAAAAATCCGTAAGTGTTTTGAATAAATTGTTTTGGTGTTTCATCGTAACGAGTTTCACTAATGTTAAGGAAACCTGCTTTACATTTTGAGGTAAAACGAAACTTATACTTTTTATTTTCATCTAAGTGATTAGTAACACTAAAGTTAAAGTACTTGCCAGTATTATCATACTGAGATACTTTACCATAATAGAACTTATTGTCTATCTCTGGGTAGTTACTTGTTGAAGATTCGTTTTTTCGGATTACATTTTGATTATTCATAGTTATTTGATTTTGTTAACACTAAATTACAAAAAATATTTTAAACTGCCAAATTTTATCATTAAAATCTTTAATTTTTAAATAAATTACCTTATATTTTTAAAAAAAAACTTATTATGAGTAAATTAAAGATTTTAGTAGTACCTAGTGATAGGACCGGTGTATCTTATTACCGTTCCACCATCCCCCATATAAAATTAGAAGAATATTATCCTAAAGATTTTTATGTGGATATTGATTATGAACCAAAATTAGATGATGAAAATTTCTTAAAAAAATACGATATAATTCATTACCATAGAACTTTGGGTTCATATGAAAATATTGAAAAAGTATTAGAGAAATGTGATGAATTGGGTGTTGTCACTATTATGGATTTAGATGACCATTGGTCTCCGGGACCCGATCATCCGGCATGGCATATAATTAAAGAAAATAAATTAAATGAAAAAATAGCAACTAATTTAAAAAATGCTCGTAATATCACTACTACTACACCTGTTTTTGCTAACGAAATGCATAAATTCAATAAAAATGTTTATGTTATACCTAATGCAATAAACCCTGAAGAAAAACAATACCAACATAATCCCAAAAAAAGCGAAAGACTAAGGATAGGTTGGTTAGGTGGATCTTCTCACTTAAAAGATTTAGAGATTTTAGGGGGTATGGTATCTAGTATTAAAAATGCGGGGTTAATAGATAAAGTACAATTTGTTTTATGTGGTTATGATTTAAGAGGTACGATGACTATATATGATAGAAAAAGTGGTAAACAAAAACAACGCCCCATTACACCAAAAGAAAGTGTATGGTATAAATATGAAAAAATATTTACCGACAATTATAATATTGTAAGTGAAGAATATAAAGATTTTCTTTTAAAATTTGAAAATAAAGAATATGACGGTGTAGATAATGAACCTTATCGTAGAGTATGGACTAAACCTATAACTACTTATGCCACTAATTATAACCTGTTTGATATTTCGTTAGCCCCTTTAAAAGAGAGTGAATTTAATAAAGTTAAATCACAATTAAAAGTAATTGAAGCAGGATTCCATAAAAAAGCGTTGATTGCCCAAGATTTTGGTCCATACCAAATAGACATCAATAATGCCTATAAAAGAGGGGGTGAAATCGATAATGTGAATGGTAATGGAATACTTATACCTCAAAACAAAAACCATAAATTTTGGTTTAAACACCTTAAAACTTTAGTGGAAAATCCTTCATTAGTTAAGGAGTTAGGTGAAAATCTTTATAAAACAGTAAATGGTAAATATGATATGAGGTCCGTGTGTGAAGAAAGAAGAAAATTATATACAAAATTAGTAAAAGATAAAAAAAATAAAATTGTTGACGTTGTAAATTAATTTCATTATTATTATAAAAAACAAAATATTATGGAAAATACAGTAAACCCCGATTCTCTTTTAAAGAAAGTAGATTTAAAAGATAAGATTTTAAAAAATAAAAAAACTTTTTTAGAAAAAAATGAACTTTATAATATTCTAACTACAGAATTGTTAGAATATTTAGGTGAAGATTTATTAACTGCGCCGGCATCAACAATGACATCTTTACATAATGCATTTCCTGGGGGTTTAATTGATCACGTTTTACTAACTACTAAATACGCTATAGGCATTAATAAATTATTACCTGAAAGTATGAAAGTAGATACCCAATCAGTTGTTAAAGTATGTTTTTTACATCAAATAGGAAAAACCTTTCTATATAAATGGAACGAATCTGAATGGCATCGTAATAATCTGGGTAAAATGTATGATTTTAACGAAGAACTAACTTCAATGAAAGTAGGGGAAAGATCTGTTTATTACGCAATGAAATATGGTATTTCCTTATCGGAAGAAGAATATCAATCCATCGTAAATTATGATAAACCAGAAGAGGACAAACAATCCAAATGGTATGGTAGTACTTTATCAACCATACTTAAACAAGCCAATGAGTTAGCTATAATCCAAGAGAAAAATATTTAATATGGACAATTTCACAGATATTAATGAATTGAATAAAATATTGGGGAATTTAAATTCTATGGTAGAAGAAGGAACAGGTAAAAAAGACGCTGATATTGAATTAATGCAAGAAAGTATAAAGAGTATACAAGAATTAGATGAAGCATTTAAAGTATATGAAGAGAAGGGTGTATCATTTAAAACGGTAACTAAATTTAAAAATATAAGTGATTATAAAGACCCCTATTATAGTCATAATGGGGACAGTGGGTTTGATTTGCGGGCTAATATAAAGGATCCTGTTACTTTAAAATCTTTAGAAAGAAAATTAATCCCCACAGGGTTAGAATTTCAACTCTCACCTAATACAGAATTACAGGTACGACCTCGTAGTGGGATGGCTCTGAAACACGGTTTATCGGTTTTAAATACACCAGGAACAGTGGATGAGGGATATAGGGGTGAGGTTGGTGTAATTGTGATAAATCTTAGTGGTGAAGAATATACTATAAATCCTGGGGATAGAATTGCTCAGGGGGTAATTATGAATGTGATAGGTGCGGGGATATCGGAATTAGTTAATACTGATAAATTAGATATAACCTCTCGTGGTGATGGAGGATTTGGTTCAACTGGAAAATAATAAAGATATGAGTAAAGAGAGAATAAAAGTAATAGAAAAAGAAATTGCTAGAGTGAAGGCAGAAATAGTAATGGGAAATTACAATGGGTGGAACATGACTGAGGACTATAAAAAAAAATTAATAAAACTTGAACAAGAACTATTTAATCTTCTTACCCAATGATTAGTATTGTATACTCAACGAGAAATAGTAAGCCGGAATTTAAAGAACATTTAAGCAAAACTGTTGGTTGTAAAGATATAGAAATTATTGAATACATTAATAATGGTGAATATTCTTTAACAGAAATATATAATAAAGGATTAAAAGAAAGTAAAAATGATATAGTAATATTTTGTCATGATGATATTATTTTTAATAAACCTAAATGGGGTAAAAAAATACTTTCTCATTTTAAAGATAGTGATTTTGGAATTTTAGGTATTGCGGGCACTACACATTTAAGTGAAACTGGAAGATGGTGGGACGATAACACTAAAATGATGGGTATTGTTAAACACCATAATGATGGTAAAACTTGGGAATCTAAATATTGTAGAAACTTTAATGATAAAATACTTGAATCTGTTATTATTGATGGTTTATTTATATGTGTAAATAAAAATAAGATAAAAGAATCATTTAATGAAGATGTAAAAGGATTTCATTTTTATGATATAGATTTTTGTTTTAATAACCATTTAAATGGGGTTAAAGTGGGGGTTATATTTGACGTTAAGGTAACTCACTTATCAATTGGGGCAACCAACGATGAATGGGAAAAAAATAGATTAAATTTTACTAACATTTATAAAGATAATTTACCCTATAATATTAAGGGAGAAATAGTAGTAGATAATAAACCAGTTAAACTTAAAAATAAACCTAAAGTTGGTTTAATTATTCCAACCAAAAGTAATTTAGATTTATTATTTAATTGTATAGATTCTTTTTATGAAAAGGATGATTACGATAATATAAGAGTATATATTGCAGATACAGGTTCTAGTGATGATGAAATTAAAAAAATTAAGTCTTACATCATCGAAAAAAATAAAGACATTAATTTATTAATCTATGATTACTATCATTTCGCCAAAATTAATAACGATGTAGTTAATAATCATATAGGTGATGACATAGAACTATTATTATTTTGTAATAATGATATTAAACTAATTAATAATGCTATTACTAAAGTAGTAAACGTTTACCTTAAAAATAAGAACGTAGGGACAATAGGTGCTAGATTACATTTTGGAGATAATACTATACAACATTCAGGGATGACAGTATTTTTA
>Ga0114933_10004975_pt1 | contig 12209 bp, 10 predicted proteins | sample 4SBtaG_FD_89691 | JGI IMG/M metagenome (GOLD analysis project Ga0114933, IMG submission 89691) | Deep subsurface microbial communities from Kolumbo volcano to uncover new lineages of life (NeLLi) - 4SBTROV12_W25 metaG | ecosystem: Environmental > Aquatic > Marine > Volcanic | place: Kolumbo...
ACGTGTAGTCGGAATGAAGCCGTTTATGCCGCAGGTCGTCCGCGAAATGTTTTCTCGACACACTATCAGGCAAAACCCTGAGCTTGTGGCCGAGTGGAAACCTCGTTTTATGGAGGTGACGCTCGATATCATTGCCAAATACCTCCACATGCTGGAGTCGCGTGACGATTTGATCCCCCGCCTGTCACAGATCCACAAACCGACGCTGGTTCTTGCGGGCGAGGATGACCAGGCTCTCCCCGTCATCTGCTCGAAGGAGATTGCAGACGATATTCCGGACGCAAAACTGGTCATTGTCAAAGACGCAGGACACCTTTCAACACTCGAACAACCTGAAATTGTCACTGAACACCTCATGAATTTCCTGGATCGCTTCAGTGTGTAGCCTTCCTTTTGACCGGAAGGAAAGCGATTTTGCGGGCTCTCGGAATCGTATCACTTCAAAAACAGCCCAATGACCCGAATTGCTGTCATTCTCGCTTTCGTTATCCTCAGTTCGTGCCCATCACGCGCACAAGACGCTCTTCTGAACAGAGCCGATGTTCAGGAGGCGATGGCCCATATCGAAGCCGAATATGAGCGATTTGTAGACAAACAAATTCAGATTTCTGAGATCCCGGCTCCTCCCTTCAAGGAAGAGGAACGGGCGGCGTTCATGGCGGCGGAATTCGATCGGCTGGGATTGACTGACGTCCACATTGATGAAGAAGGAAATGTTTACGGACAACGTGCAGGAGCGAGTGAGCGGGTATTGGTGGTGAGCGCTCACGTCGATACTGTGTTTCCCGAAGGAACGGACGTGACCGTACGCCGCGAAGGCGCAGTCTTGCACGGCCCCGGAATCGTAGATGACGTGCTGGGACTGTCTTCATTGCTGGGATTGATTGAGTCGCTCGACGAAGCCGGAATTGAAACTGACCAGAGCCTGTTGTTCATGGGGACCGTGGGCGAAGAAGGACTCGGTGACCTCCGGGGCGTGAAATATCTATTCAATGAGCACCCCATCCGAGACAGAATCGACGGATTCATATCGATCGACGGTAGCGGAATGAGCGGTGTGACACACGGCGCGCTGGGCAGTAAACGTTACCGCATCACGGTGAAAGGCCCTGGTGGCCACAGTTGGGGCTCATTCGGAGATGTGAATCCTGCACACGCCCTCGGGCAAATCATTGCGCGTTTCACGTCCATGCCTGCCCCTATCGATCCCCGTACGTCCTACAATGTAGGCCGCATCGGAGGCGGCACTTCGATCAACTCTATCCCGTTTGAGGTGTGGATGGAGGTGGATATGCGATCGTACAGCAACGAGGCACTGTTGGAGATAGAAGCTCTGTTTCTGGAGACGGTACAGCAAGGTATTGACGCGGAAAACCTGTTTCGAAAAAGCTCTGCGACGAGCTTGACAGTGGACATTGAAAAAGTAGGAGATCGTCCCAGCGGCACTACCGATGAAAATGAGATACTTGTTCGGGCGGCGATGAGGGCGACGAGTGCCATGCACGAGGAGCCCACACTCAGTACGAGTAGTACTGATTCGAATATTCCCATCAGCCTCGGAATTCCAGCCATCACGATTGGGGGCGGCGGAGTCGGCACCGGATCGCACTCATTGCATGAGTCCTTTGATACCACGGACGCCTACCTTGGTCTGCAGCGTATTTTGCTCACGGTTCTCGCATACGACGAGATGAAAAAAGAAGCTCAGTAGAGCTCCTGCCAAATCCTTCTCAATCAAACTCCGACGCAAGACATGTCCGACTCGAAACGCATTTCAGGATTCAGGTGCACGAATATTCGTCGTCAAGGTTATTTCACCCAGACGGAAGAAGAAATCTCTGAGTTGGCCGTGGGAAACCGATTCGCTTATCAGCTGTGCGCCGTTCTTGTCATTTTCGGCACTGTAACCGCCAATACGATGTTGCTGGGTTCAATGATCGGAATCACCATTCTGGCCATGATCCTGCCAAACCACCCGTTCGACTACATCTACAATGGCGGAATTCGGCACATGATCGACAAACCAGCGGTTCCTCGGCGTTCTCCTCAGCTCAGATTCGCATGTGCAATAGCCACTGTGTGGCTGGCTGCCACAGTATGGGCATTTTCGACCGGAGATTTGACGCTCGGGTACTGGCTCGGCGGTTCGTTGGGAGCCGTTGCGACTCTCGTTGGCACGCTTGACGTCTGCATTCCGTCCATTATTTACAACGCCGTCATGAGAGTCAAGGTACCGGCTTGACCCTGATCAGTTTTGACGAACCCGGGAGTTTGAGACGGACGGGGATAGTCAAACGGCGATGGCTGCTGCGTCGTTGCTCTCTGCGTCCTCTACAGCTCTTGGTACTTGGCGATTTCTCAACACCATGACCGTGTACACCGCGCCGGCGAATACAGCGACGTTAATGAGACGCATCCATTCTGAAGCGAATATGTGCGTCACGAATGCTCCAAGCATCACAACGAGTAAAAGCTTTGCAGCATGGCGCGACACCCGCGGGATCATCAAGCCGATTCCACCACTGATCTCGAGTAGCCCGACGACATGCGCGAATCGGGCGGGATAACCCCAGTTTTCGAACATCTCCAGGACACCCGAGACGCCAAACAATTTGGGTTGACCCGCGAGGATGAACAACAGGCCGAAAATGATTGAAAGGGTCCACATTATTATGGACATGGTTCTGGCAGACATGGCGCGTTCGAATAGTTCAATTAAAATGAGCTATAAACAAGCACCAGGCACCTGAGAACACCTTTCAAAAAGCTGTCATATTTCTGTTTTTATTGTTTCATTCACCTCACGCATCTCCTTTCGTCGCTACCCGTAGAACGGTCTCATGGAAGCCACCTCGAAACATATTCAATTCGGTTCGATCCGTCTTCACCCTGATACCTGTCAGATCGAACATGCACGTTCGTCGCGAAAAGTTGCGCCACGTGACATGGAGGTACTTCTGAAGCTTGTGGAGGCTGATGGGCAGGTCGTGTCACGCGACAAGCTGCTGCTCGACGTCTGGAAAGACGTCGTTGTAAATGAAGAGACCGTTTCTCTTTCCATTTCGAGAATCCGCACAGCTCTGGACGAGAGCGCACGAGAGCCCCGCATCATTCAGACAATTCTCAAGAGAGGATACAGGGCCATTGCCCCCGGAAAACGCTTCAAGGTTTCCAAAGGCCAGATGGCTTTTGCTATCGTATCCATCCTGCTGCTCATCGTGACCATGTTGTTTCTGCAGGTTCAGTCCATGTATCACCAGGTTTCGGACGCGGGGTTGTAGATTCAGGGATCGAATTCCTTCAGAACCCGCCCTGTCCCCTCCCGATGATTGAGTTTTCTTCTGAACAAAAAGAACTGATTACCAACGAATTACGGCGTTTTGTCAATGAAGAACTGGGGCAGGACGTAGGCACATTCGAAGCGATGGATCTTTTCGACTTCGTTTCCGAATCCATCGGCCCCATGTTTTACAATCGCGGGCTTCTCGACGCACAGGCCGTGCTGTCAAAACGAATCGATGCGGTGACGGAAGCGATCAGCGAGCTGGAGAAATCGTCAAAGCTGGAACGTTGACGCGGGCCCATCAACGGTCGACAGCCCAGAAATGCACCTGGAAACTGAATACCGTGTAAGCGACTTTGCTTCCATCGGGTGAGTAGGCTGGCTGGGTTTTATGTGAGGGATCCCACGTCAATTGTTGGCCGTGCCCGCCTTCTGAAGACACTCTGAAGACCTGCAGCCATTGCCCTTCTCCATTCGCGATGTACGTGATCCACTTTCCATCATGGGACGCAGAAATTCCGGAAAACACCTGAGGCGATTCAAACTCATGGATGAGTTCGGGAGCGCCTCCTGTTCGAGCGACCTTGTAGATTGACTTCCTGTTTGCCTCTGAAGCGGCTTCGAAGACTATTTGATCCGAGCCTCCCAACCACTCGCCGTGTTGCGCGTCGAGGGGAAAGTCTCCCAGGTCCACCGGAGTTGCCCCTTGTAGTATTTCTCCAGTGTCCTGATCGATTTCGATGACGAACAGGTCGCTTCGTCGTCCTCCATTTGGCAATCGTCTGTAACTCGCGTACTGAATAAAACGCCCGTCCTCTGACCATCGCGGCCATCCCGCTTCACTCCCACCTTCTGAAATTTGAATGGCTTCCTCGGATAGATCAGCAGGCATCAGCCAGATATCATCTCCGTTTACATGGCTATGCAGAACAATCCACTTCCCGTTGGGAGACCAGTGCAGGCTCTGATCCTCAGAATATGATTGGCGCACAACGACATCCGGTTCTTTGGCCGGAAGATCGCCCGTGACATCGACGTAGCCGACGTGCTGGCTGATGTCCGGGTAGTGAATATCATCGGTTTGCCTGCGCCAATCCCCCCAGGTGAAGCTCAGTTTCTCGCCCGTCCAGTCCCACATTGGCGTTTCGGACAGAAAGGATGTAACGGGGGTGCTCCATCCTCCTTCAGCATCAGTCATAGCAACGAACAGGCCGTAGTCCTGGGACTTGAACAATAGCGTGCCATCCGAGGCCATGGATGGTGAATACGCGTCTCTATCAAAGCTCGAAATACGCATTTCGCTTCCAGACGCGAGCTCTCTTTTCCAGACGTCCAGGCGACTTCGGTCGTCAGGTTTGGAGTAGTAGAGTGTATTTCCATCAGATGAAAACACATATCGACCGTACACATGTTCAGCCCAATCCGCGGCCGGGCTTCCACACGGCATTTGTAGATCCTGACCGTGGTCAGTCAGCACCAGACATGATATGCCACCATCGGGCATGAATGCAGGAAATCCGATTCGGGCAGCAGATGCCAGCGTATCACCGGACATTCCATTGGTCATATCGACGAGGACGAGGTGCTGCTGCCCGCCACGACTGATAATTCCCGCCGCACGTGTGCCTGATTGATCGAACACCAGTTCGCGGAATTTGCCTGAAACGCCCGGATTCCAGAGAGCATGTCTTTCGCCCGACTCGAAATCATAGCGGTACCACTGAACGGTGGACCTGTCAAACGATCGTTCTCGAACAGCAGCTGCAAACGAGGATCCAATCCAGGTCAATTGATTGATGGAATTGATACCGGGACCAAACCGTTGAGGGGGTCCCCCGGAAGAGGGAATCAGATCGATATACCGATCGCTGGTGTAGGCGATCCACTCTCCATCGGCAGATACGGATCCCAGTGGGTCGCGGTACGCAACCGGACCAACCTGCTCCACCGATGTCACATATCTCAAGCGAAAATCGGAATCTGTCTGCTGATTGCAAGCAGATGACAACATCAGCAATGCAGATAGCACGACTGCCAATGCACAAGTGGCCTTGAAGGGTCTCATTCGAAAAAGGAATACGCTGGATGAAAAAATCCTGGTGTTCATATATAGGGATTTCGGCCATAAAACTGCGAAAGAGGGCCACATGAACTACGAACGAACAATTCGCAACTAAATGCGAATGAGATTCGTATTTGGTTTCAATTGTTTAACATCTTCCTCCTTCACATGACGAACTGGCGAAAAAAAGCCGTCCAATCCAGAAGCCGATCAACAGAGAAAGCGTTGGCTCGAGCTGCCCGGGAATTACTGGATGACAAAGGCTTCGAACAAACACGAGTCGATGAGGTCGCGCAACGTGCGGGTACATCCGTAGGCGGGTTTTATGCCCGGTTCAAAGGAAAATCTGCCCTGCTTCATCTTGCTGACATCGACTTTATCGATGCATGCCTCGAGGCTTTCGACGAAGCAGTCCCGGAAGACTTCGATGGCGACATATTTGATTTGCTCAGATCATATATCCGGGTAATGGTCTTTCAGTTCGACAAACATCGCGATTCCATTTTGCAGGTGCTTCGGCACGCTTCCGAGGATGAATCCGGAGAATTCAGACTTCGGACCACCGAATTCAACAACAAGATTCACGGACGCATGCGAAAGCTTCTGATGCTGAGGAAGATCTCGATTGCTCATCCCGATCCCGAATTTGCCATCAACATGACCCTGTTCATGGCATCGGCGGCGGCCCGGGAAGCTGTTCTTCGCAATGCCCTCCACGCCTACCCCGTTGACATATCACTTGAAGAACTGATAGATGTCCTGGTCTCGAGTGCGTCACTATATCTGACCATCCAACAGTCATGAAAAATCTTACTCTCTTCTTTGTCGCGATATTTTGGTCGCTGGCAGCAACGCCTGCTTCTGCTCAGGTACCCGACTCCACTATTCTCTCCCTCATGGAAGAGTTCAACGTTCCGGGCCTGTCGATCTCTGTTGTTACGGGCGATGAAATGGTAAACACTGCATTCGGACACGCTGATGCAGCAGGCCGAATCCCGGTGACCACAGATACGCCTTTCAGAATCGCATCGGTTGCCAAAGTATTGGTAGCTGCCACTGCCATGATTGAGGTTGCTGATGGATCGATAGCACTCGAAGATGATCTTTCGGCCCTGTTTCCTTCCAGCGGCCCCTTTTCCGGCCCGGTTACGCTGCACGATCTCCTTACGCACTCAGCAGGGTTCGACGAACGACTTGTCGGGTACGCCGCCCGTTCGCAAGAAGCAATGATTCCACTGGCGGATTACCTGGGCTCGAGGATGCCAGCCAGGGGTTGGCCCGTGGGCGAGCACATCAATTACTCCAACCACGGAATGTCCCTGGCAGCCCTTGCGCTCCAGGATGCCAGTGACGAGTCGTTCGCTGATCTGGCCACAAGAAAGTTGTTTGCTCCGCTCGACATGACGAGCACCACGTTTGTCTCCCGCGACATTCCTCTGCCTGATTCGCCTGCAGAACCACTTCGTTGCAATGACGCGGGGTGCGAAACCGTCGAACATATGTTTTCTCATGCTTACCCGGCCGGACTCACGTTTTCGACAGCACCTGACATGGGCCGATTCGTTGCTGCCGTGCTCGAGGCCAACGAATCCGGTGGCCCACTGAGCGAACTGATCCCCACCCGTTTTTCGCACGACGAAAGAATACCCGGAATGTCATATGGTTTCTTCAACCAGGAGTACGCGGGCTGGGACGTCCGGGCACATGCTGGATCAGTACCCGGATATTGGTCGCTTCTGGTCGTCATTCCCGAGAAGGATATGGGCTTTTTCTTCGTTGCCAATGGAGGAAGCTCACGTTTTGGAGAGCGGATGCGAGATGAGTTATTGACCTCCTTGCTTGGGCCCTGGAATGCCGAGAAACCCTATCAACTGCGCTCAGAAGATCCAGAAATCCGAGCCGGAGTCTATGAGTTGACCCGCTATTCGCACGACACCATCGAGCGTTTCCCTCAGATATTCTACAACTCCATTCAGGTGTGGGCCAGCGGCGACACATTGTTGGTTTACTCAGGAGGACGTGTCCGGGAATATTTGCAAACCGGCGTCGATCTGTACCAAAATGTCGATGGTAAAGATCAAATCGCGTTCGGAATGCGTCGTGGCGAAGAACGCATGTTCAGGCAGAGTTTCGCATATGGTGCCGGTCTTGCCGCCGCCTATGAGAAGCGACCGTTTTACCGATCTCCTGGATTTCAGAATGAGTATGGCTCGTTTTTGATCGGGCTGCCCGTCATATTTGTTTTCGCTATCTGGCCGATCGGGGCCTTGATAGCGCTGATTCGCCGCAGAAAAAAGTCCCTCGACCGAGCTGAAAACTGGAAATTTCAGGTAGCAGGGTCAACGGTTTTGGCTGCGGCAACCGGACTTTTCGTCTGGTTCGGCTTCGGGTTCGTAGCCATGAGCAACCGCCTTTTAGAAAACGGTGAAATGTTCTTCGGTGTGCCGGAGGCGATGCAGTCAATGACTTGGATGCCCGTAGTTCACGCCCTGCTTACGGTGATACTGATCGCTGTCTGTGTCCCCGTTTGGCGGGACAAATGGTGGGGACTGGTAAGGCGACTCCTCTTTTCTGTCACCGTATTGGGATTGATTCTTCAGCTGCACTTTTTGATCAACTGGAATTACCTGCCGGCATCCTGGTAGGGGCTCATTTTGTACGGTACTCACCTACTCCTCATGAGGGGATCTTCAGTCAAGACGATGCTCTTTCGCGGGGCAGCGTGATCCGCGGGCCACTCTAACTTTCGGGCGTTTTGATCCAGCAGTTTTGATCACCAGACGCGTCGCCCAATATGAGTATCAATCAGGACCTGACCGCCAATCCCGCCCCTTTGGGTCTCATGGGGTTTGGCATGACCACCGTGTTGCTCAACCTCCACAACTCGGGCCTTTTTGAGCTCGGGGCAATGATTTTGGCGATGGGCCATTTTTACGGCGGCATAGCGCAGATTATTGCCGGAATCATGGAGTGGAAGAAAGGCAACACGTTCGGTACAGTGGCCTTCACTTCTTACGGACTGTTTTGGCTCACACTGGTGGCTCTTTTGATGATGCCGGCCCTCGGACTGGCTGAACCAGCAGAGAATTCCGCCATGGTCGCCTACCTGCTCATGTGGGGCCTCTTCACAGCGGTGCTGTTTGTTGCAACGTTGAAAATGAATCGCGCGCTGCAGTTCGTTTTCTTCTCTCTCGCCCTTCTATTCTTCCTCCTGGCACTGGGTGACTATACCGGAAATGCCACGATCACCACTATCGCCGGCATCGAAGGAATCATCTGCGGGATGTCGGCCATCTACACGGCCCTGGCACAGGTACTCAATGAGGTCTACGAACGAACGGTCTTGCCGATCGGAGTTGCAGGCTCTTAAATTCCGTCGATGGAAGTGGGAGCGAGATCACTACCGAGCAATCGCCGACAGAATAAAACCCGTCACGTTGTTCTTGAGGGCCAGGAGCTCGTCGTCCAGGGCATACATCATATGCCCCGCCTGGTAGTAGTTGTGCGTGATATTCTGCCGTAACTCATCTGGCAAGATCATGTGATCGGTAGTCCATTCTGTCGCAAAAAACGGTGTTGCCAGATCATAATAGCCGTTTTCGAATTGAACCTTGAGGTTCGGATTTCGAATCATGGCCTGCTCCAGATCGGGCGCAACATTCGTAGACCCGAGCCATCCTCCACCGTTGCCTCGTGACCAATTCCAGTTTCTGGTCCCGCCACTGACCTGATACTTGTCCGTCGATTCGAATTGCAGATCCTCTCGCAAATACCGGTTGATCGCGGCCGTGTACGCCCCACTTATTGCCGGAGATTGGGCGTCGTAAAACGGCGTTTCGGCGAGCAATTCATTTGTAAATCCGTCGTATCTCGAGTCGAGACGAGAGATCACTCGCTCATCGTTTCTCAAAAGCTCGGCCCGAAATTGACCCGCGGTGACACGCAGGTTGGCTCGATCGAGGTATTCCTCGGATAGCCCTGTGTATTCGGCAAGTTGCTTGCGCACCGCAGCCACGTCTGAATCCGGTGCCGAAGCACCTTGGGCGAGCACCGTTGCATAATCAGTTGTGGCAAACGTGCGCACTTCGCTCAACCATGCTTCAAGATCTGCTGGCCATTCGATGACCCCGTGATAGGCGGCAGAAATGGCGTATGTGGGCATGAAGGTGACGTATGACACATCGCGACCAGCGCCAAATCGAAGCGTTTCAAAGTCCAGTACCGATGAAACCATCACGACGCCGTTGAAATGCATTCCAGCACGATTTTGCAGCCTGTTTACCAACACGGCGTTGCGCGTGGTGCCGTAGCTCTCACCGATCAAAAACTTGGGCGAATTCCACCGATCGTTTCGCGTGACGTACTGCGTGATAAACTGCGTCAGTGAAGCGGCGTCCTCGTCGATTCCCCAGTATTCACTTCCCTCTCCTTCGCCGACAACGCGACTGAACCCAGTCCCGATGGGGTCAATGAACACCATATCCGTGACGCCAATCAGCGAACCCGGATTGTCTTCAACATCGTACGGTGGCGGAGGGGTTGGATCGGGGTCGTTCACCAAAACCCTTTTGGGACCAAACGCGCCCATGTGCAACCACATCGACGCCGAGCCCGGACCCCCGTTGAAAATGAACGAAACAGGCCTCGAACCCGCTTCTTCCCCTTCCACTGTGTACGCTGTGAAATACAGACTGCCTGTTACTTCGCCGTCATCGTTCTTGAGATGAATGGTTGCCGCGGTAGCTGTGTACGAAATGGTTTCACCATCGATCTGGATTGAGTGCTGGGTAACTGTTTCTCGTTCTGGAGGGATCGCCTTCGCTTCTTGCGGGCTTTCGGCATCTTGCGCGTGCGATGCGCCGGCGAATCCAAAGATGCATACCGTCAGAAAAAGTACAGGAACCGAGGAACGTAAAACGCGCATGGAAATGTCCAGAAATGCAGATTGGTGGTCTTTTGCTCAGCCTTTCGAGCATGGCTGCTAAAGTAAGTCGGGGCTGCTACATTGTAAAAAACGGTCCAGGATCACTCGATACGCCGAAGATGTGTCGACCATTTTGTAACGAAGAACGAGTTATGACGAAGAAACGCATTTACAGGCTGATGGCTGCCGGATTGATGGCATTTCTGACGGCGGGTTGCTCTCAAATTGGGTTGGCGCAGTCAACTTCGTCAGAAGCTCGATTGGCATCATGGGCTGAGCATCTGGAGTTGGAGCAGACCTCTCCCTTTCGGAATATGAAGTGGCGATCCATCGGCCCACTTCAGGCAGGGGCCCGAGTAGAGGCGATTGCGGTTCCTCCCAGGATTCATGGAATCATATACGCTGGAATCGGCTCGGGAAACCTGTGGAAGTCTGAAAACAATGGCACGACGTGGTCGCCCATATTTGAGAATGAGTCCACGTTTTCGATCGGTGATGTCGCGGTTTCCAGCTCGAATCCAGATGTCGTCTGGGTAGGTACGGGCGAAACTCAACCACGCCCCTGGGGATATTCCTATTCTGGTACGGGTGTTTTTAAATCCGACGATGCCGGCGAGTCATGGGAGCAGAAAGGGCTCACCGACACGCATCATATTGGCAAAGTGCTGATCGATCCACGCGATGCCAACACGGTTTTTGTGGCAGCTATTGGACATTTCTGGTCCCGAAATACGGAACGCGGTGTTTTCCGTTCGCAAGACGGCGGCGATACCTGGGAAAAAGTACTCTACCGTGGCGATCAGACGGGCGCGATCGACGTCATCATGCATCCAGACGATTCAAACATTTTGTACGCCGCGTTGTGGCAAACGGTGAGCGGCGAAGCGACGGTCTCGGGAGAAAACAGCGGGGTGTATAAAAGCACGGATGGTGGAGATACATGGATTCGACTGGAAAACGGTCTGCCTGCTGGCCCGCTCGGCCGGATGGGCCTGGAAATCAGCCCTTCAAACCCCAACGTTGTATTCGCATTCATCGATAACCGGGCAGTGACCGAGGACGAGGAAGGCAACGAACAATTCGTGGGCGGAGAATTGTACCGCTCGGACGATGCCGGGAATTCCTGGACCAGAACCCACGACACCAGTCTGGCACATGTCTTCGGAACGTCAGGTTGGAAGTTTGCAGACGTTCGAGTGTCGCCTGATGACCCCAATGAGGTGTTCGTGCTCGGAACCCGGGCCTGGCGCTCTTATGATGGGGGCCAGTCGTTCGACACGATCGGAGAAGATATCGTCCGTATTCATGACACGCGCGGAGAGGTAATGCATCTGGATCACCACGAGATATGGATTGATCCAATGAATGCTGATCGCATTCTGCTAGGCAATGACGGAGGGCTCTTTCAATCCTATGATGGTGGCGACAGCTGGCTGCACCACAACAACATACCCGCTGCAGAATTCTATTCGGTGTCTGTTGACCAGGCTTCGCCCTACAACGTATACGGTGGCACGCAGGACAACGCGGCGTTATACGGGCCCAGCAATACCGACCTCGACGCATCACTGGTCGTGGGCTCGACGCGCGACCCCTGGGAAAATGTCTATCTGGACCGATGGACTGGCGGCGATTCGTTCGATACGCTACTCGACCCGACTGACGAAGACATCATCTACTACACACACCAGCACGGTGCTATGCTGAAGATGGATCGGAGCGGAAGTTCGGTTCAGTCTGGTGGGCAGTCTACAATTTCCATTCGACCGCGCCCAAGTGACGAAGACGTGTCGTATCGGTTCGGATGGTACACTCCCATTGTACTTTCGCATCACGATCCCAGGACGCTCTATGTGGGAAGCAACTACCTACTGAAGTCCTCCAACAAGGGAGAAAACTGGCGCGCGATCAGCCCGGATCTGTCGGACGAAGCGTTCGGG
>Ga0114933_10004976_pt1 | contig 12208 bp, 9 predicted proteins | sample 4SBtaG_FD_89691 | JGI IMG/M metagenome (GOLD analysis project Ga0114933, IMG submission 89691) | Deep subsurface microbial communities from Kolumbo volcano to uncover new lineages of life (NeLLi) - 4SBTROV12_W25 metaG | ecosystem: Environmental > Aquatic > Marine > Volcanic | place: Kolumbo...
ACCAAACAAAAAAGCAGAATTAATTTGGAAATTCAATACTGACGCAAACCTCGAGGCTGCTTGCAACGTTCCAGGTCACTACGAAGCTGGAATGATCTCAAAAATTAATAAAATTTGAGTTGGATATGGCGGAGAGAGTGGGATTCGAACCCACGATACGATTGCTCGTATACACACTTTCCAAGCGTGCGCCTTAAACCGCTCGGCCATCTCTCCACTAAGTTTCTTTATTTATTTTTAAAACACCAATAAAAGCTTCCTGTGGAATCTCTACTCTACCAAACTGTTTGGATCTTGCTTTTCCTTTTTTTTGTTTTTTAAGTAATTTTTTTTTTCTATCCGCGGCTCCTCCACCATGGATCTTCGTGAGTACATCTTTTGAAAATCCTTTAATCGACTCTCTTGCTATAATTTTTCCACCTATGGCAGCTTGGACAGGAATCATAAAATTATGTCTTGGAATAAGATCTTTTAATTTTTCACAAACTTGTCTTCCTGTCTTTTGGGCAAAATCTTTATGTATAATCATAGCCAAAGCATCTACTGGCTCAGTATTAACAAGTATGCTTAATTTAACCAAACTACCTTCTCTATGACCTGTTATCTCGTAATCAAAACTAGCGTATCCGCTTGAAACCGATTTTAATCTATCGTTAAAATCAAAAACAACTTCATTTAAAGGAAGATCATATGATAAGACCGCTCGATTACCTGAATAAGTTAGGTTGGTTTGCATCCCCCTTTTGTCTTGGCAAATTTTTATGATAGATCCTAAATACTCGTCAGGTGTGATGATAGTTGCGCTAATCCATGGTTCTTCTATTTTTTTTATTTGCGTAGGATCGGGCATATTAGATGGATTTTGCAAATCCATCACATCTCCTTTTATTTTATGTATTTTATAAATAACACCTGGTGTAGTCGTAATTAAATTAACATCAAATTCTCTTTCAAGTCTTTCAGTAATAATTTCTAAATGCAACAAACCAAGAAACCCACATCTAAAACCTAAACCTAAAGCGCTAGATGACTCAGGTTCGTAAGAAAAACTTGCATCATTTAATTTAAGTTTTCCTAAACCATCTTTTAATTTTTGGTATTCAGAGCTATCAACTGGAAATAATCCACAAAAAACAACTGGCTTGCTAGGTTTAAAACCTGGCAATGGCTCATTTATAGGATTTGATGCATCGCAAATAGTATCTCCAACTTTTGTTTCTGATAAACTTTTAATACCAGCTATAATAAATCCAATCTCACCAGAATTAAGTTCTTCTATATCTGTCGGCTTAGGTGTAAAAACACCAACTTTTTCGATTTCATATTCTTCATTGTTTGACATTAATTTTATTTTCATATTTTTTTTTATTTTTCCATCAATAACTCTAACCAAAATCACTACTCCTAAGTAAGTATCGTACCAACTATCAACTAACAGCGATTTTAATTTTTCATCGGTTTTACCTTTAGGTGGTGGTAAAATATTTATAATTTTTTCTAAAATATTATCAATGCCTTCTCCTGTTTTTCCAGAACAACTAATCGAATTAGATGTGTCTATTCCTACAACATCCTCAATTTCTTTTTTAGTTTTATCAATATCCGAAGCTGGCAAATCTATCTTATTCAAAATTGGAATAACTTCGTGGTTAATTTCTAACGCTTGATAAACATTAGCTAAAGTTTGAGCCTCAACACCTTGAGTGCTATCTACGATTAATAATGACCCTTCACAAGCAGACAGCGAACGACTTACCTCATAACCAAAATCAACGTGGCCTGGCGTATCGATAATATTTAAAATATAATCTTTTCCATCTTTAGATTGATATTTTAGTTTTACTGTTTGTGCTTTAATAGTGATACCTCTTTCTCTTTCTATATCCATAGAATCAAGAACTTGAGATTTCATTTCTCTGTCAGTTAAACCTCCACATTTATGAATAATTCTATCTGCAATCGTAGACTTTCCATGGTCAATGTGCGCAATTATCGAAAAATTACGTATTCTTTCTATGTCAGACATTAGGATCTTAGTGTAGCACCAGTTGAACTTTGGACTTCATTTATAATTTTTTTACATACTTCTTCAATATCTTTCTCACTTAACGTTTTATGTTTAGGTTCGAAAGTTACGTTAAAAGCAATAGATTTTTTTCCTTTTTCAATATTTTCTCCTTGATAAATATCAAAAATTTTCACACTTTTAATTAACTCTTTGTCTATATTTTTGACTAAGCTAATTATTTGACTAGAATTTAATTTTTCATCTATAACAAAAGCAAAATCTCTATTAACTTTTTGATAATCAGAAAAGATAAATTGATTCTTTGTTTCTCTAATTTTTTTTCCTGACTCTGGAACATTGTCTAAAAAAATTTCAAAACCTAATACATTTTCAACTTTTAAATCCATTTTTTTAACAATGGATGGATGAATTTCTCCAAAATATGCAAGCTCTGGGCCATTATTACTTCCAAGCGATAATAGACCTGATCTTCCGGGGTGATACCATTTTTTTGTTTTATTGCTAACTACAATTTTTGATTTATTAATACCAATTTCGTTCAAAGTTCTCAAAGCATCATTTTTTATGTCAAAAACATCAAAGTTTCTTTCTTTTTCAATCCAATTTTTTCTTGAATATTTTCCAGTTTTAATTGCACCTATCATTATTGATTGTTTGCCAGGCTCCTTTCCTTTAAAAACCGGCCCAATTTCAAAAAGCATTAAGTCTTCAAAATTTCTGTGAATATTTTTTTTAGCACCTATTATTAAATTAGAATAAAGTGACGACCTCAAAACATCTAAGTCACTTGATATTGGATTTGATAATTTAATTTCATTTTTTAATTCAGAAAAAAAATTATCTACTTTAGAATCTGTAAAAGACCAAGTAATTGCTTCTGTAAATCCTTTTGAAGCTACAGACCTTTGTGAAAAATGAAAAATCTTTTGTTTGCTATTTAATGTTTCTTTTATGTTTTGTTTTTCTGGATTTATTAAAGGTATTTTATCATATCCTTTTATTCTAACTAGCTCCTCTATGAGATCCACATCTTGTTTAATATCTGGTCTCCATGAAGGTGGTTTAACTTTAATACCTTTTTTACCTTCTTTTACTTCACACCCAAGGGATGATAATATCTTCTTTGTTTCAACGTTAGTAATCGAAAAACCAATTACATTCAAAAATTTTTCATAATTTAAATCAATTATTTTATTCTCACTTTTTATTTTACCTTCCAATGAAATTTGGCTTGCTTCTCCTCCGCATATGTCTAGAACCATGCACATTGCTAATTCTAATCCTATTTTTATTGAGTTTGGATCTATACCCCTTTCAAATCTATATTTTGCATCTGTATCAATATTCAAACTCTTGGCAGTTTTTCTTATTTCTTTAGGATGAAAATAAGCTGACTCTAATAAAATATTTTTTGTTGAAAATTCTGTTCCAGATCTGGTCCCTCCAATAATTCCACCTAATCCAAGAACTCCTGATTTGTCAGATATTACGCACATGTCACTATCTAGCGTATATTTTTTATTATCAAGAGCTTCAAATGCCTCGCCTTTTTTAGAGTTTCTTACTATAATTTCTTTATTAATTTTATCAGCATCATAAGCGTGCAAAGGTCTATTCAGATCAAACATTATATAATTTGTAATATCTACAATTGCTGAAATGGGTTTTAAACCTAATGAAAAAATTTTATTTTTAAGCCAACTAGGACTTTCCTTATTTTTTACGTTTTTTATATATATGCTACCAAAAATACCACAACCTTGGTTCTTTTCTTTGCTTATAGAAATTTTAATTGGTTGTTTAAATCTTTGATTTATTTTTATTGGAGGTTGTTTTCTTAAGCTGCCTAATCCTGACGCTGCTAAATCTCTGGCAATACCTCTTACACCTAAACAATCTGGTCTATTAGGTGTAATAGCTATATCTATAACTTCTTCAGCAGAATTTTTAAAATATTTTTTACCTATGTTTATTTCTTTTTCTTTTAGCTCAATGATTCCATCTTTATCTGTAGATTGATCAAGTTCATTTCCAGAGCAAAGCATACCGAAAGATTCGACACCTCTTATTTTTGCTACCTTTAATTTCATCTGTGTTTTTGGAATAATAGTTTCAGGGGGTGCGTAAACTGTAAATAATCCCTCCCTAGCGTTTGGTGCACCACAAACTACTTTTATTAAATCTCCTTTACCAATATCAACATCACAAATTTTAAGTTTATCTGCGTTTGGATGTTTTTGTGATTTAATAACTTTGCAAATAATAAAGCTATCCAAAACATTCCCTGGTGACTTTACACTTTCAACCTCAAGCCCAATCTCGGTTAAGCGCTCGACTACTTGCTTTAAATTTGCTTTTGTTGATAAGTGATTTTTTATCCAAGATAAAGACGTTATCATCTGCTAAGACCTCTATAATTTGTTGGAATATCAAGTGGGTCAAACCCATAAAATTCTAACCACCTAATATCACTTTCAAAAAAAGCTCTTAGATCATTAATTCCATATTTCAACATCGCTAAACGATCTATTCCAACTCCAAATGCATAACCTTGATATTGTTTTGGATTTACTTTAGCGTTTTTAAGTACGTTAGGATGAACCATTCCACAGCCTAAAACTTCTAACCATTTATCTCCATCCCCAACTTTTATTTTTCCGTTCTCAATCTTATAGCCAATATCTACCTCTGCTGAAGGTTCAGTAAAAGGAAAATGACTAGGTCTAAATCTTATTTTTACTTTATCAATTTCAAAAAATTTTTTTACAAAGTAATATAAACACCCTTTTAGGTGACCCATGTTAATATTCTTATCAATATGCAAGCCTTCTAATTGATGAAACATGGGTGAATGAGTTTGATCACTGTCACATCTATATGTTCTACCAGGAGCAATAATTTTAAATGGAGGCTTGCCCTTTAACATCGTTCTAATTTGAACGGGAGATGTATGAGTCCTTAGAAGTAAATCTTTCGATTGATCCAGATAAAAAGTATCATGCATATCTCTTGCTGGATGATTTTCAGGGGTATTTAGTGCCGAAAAATTATAATATTCATTTTCAACATCTGGTCCTTCTTCTACAGAAAAACCTATTTCAGAAAAAATTGAAGTTACTTCATCTATAACTTGTGATACTGGATGAATTTTTCCAGTAAAATATTCACGTCCTGGCAGGGTGACATCTATTTTTTCATTTTTTAACTTTTTATTAATTTCCGACTGATCAAAATCATTCAGTTTTTTTTCAATAATTTCTAATATTTTGGTTTTTAAAAAATTGAGTTTTGAAGCATACTCTTTTCTATCATTTTGACTCAAGCTTCCAATTTTTTTAAAAAGATCAGTAACTATTCCTTTTTTTCCAAAGATTTCAGTTTTAATTCCTTCAAGTGATGCTCGATCGCTTGCGCTTTTTATTTTATTGATAATATCTGACTCAATTTTGTTAAAATTTTCCATATCAAAATATTTTTATTGATTCTTCGATTTATTAAAGATAATCGAAATATTCTTATTAGTTAAGGGAGGATTGTACTTTTTTTACTATAGATTTAAACGCCTCAGGGTTGTTATAAGCAATATCTGCCAACACTTTTCTATCGAGCTTAATACCAGTTTTGTTTAATCCATTAATAAACTTTGAATAACTAATGCCTTCAGCTCTTACACCTGCATTTATTCTCTGTATCCATAAAGATCTAAATTCTCTTTTTCTTGCTTTTCTATCTCTATAAGCATATTGCATTGCTTTTTCCAAAGCTTGTCTAGCAATACGGATAGTATTTTTTCGTCTACCATATTGGCCTTTTACTTGCTTTAAAACTTTTTTATGTCTTGCGTGGCTTGTGACTCCTCTTTTAACTCTTGCCATTTTATCCTCTTAAACTGTAAGGCATATACGATTTAACAATTTTAGCATCTTGTTTTGACATTATCGTTGTACCTCTTTGTTTTCTTATTTGTGAATTTGTTCTTTTAATCATGCCATGCCTTTTACCTGCTTGTGGCATTTTTACTTTACCTTTAGCGGTTAATCTAAATCTTTTTTTCGCTGAGCTTTTAGTTTTTAATTTAGGCATAAAATTAATGCATTTTATACAAATTTTATATTTGATTTACAATGAAATTATAGCGGTTGGACGATCATAATGATCTGCCTACCCTCAAATTTCGGTCTTACCTCAACTTTTCCAAGTGTAGACGTATCATTTTGAATGCGTGTCATCAGTTCATAACCTAAATTAGTGTGTTGCATTTCTCGTCCTCTAAATTTTACTGTAAACTTAACTTTATCTCCTTTTTCTAAAAACCTTTGGGCATTTTTAATTTTAAAGTTATAATCGTGTGTTTCGGTAACTGGCCTAAGTTTAATTTCTTTTAAATTAATGATTTTTTGTTTCTTTTTAGCTTTATTAGCTTTTTTTTGTAAATCATATTTATACTTTCCCATATCAATAATTTTACATACAGGAGGATTAGCATTTGGAGAAATTTCAATTAAATCTAAACCTTCTTGTTTTGCAATATTAATTGCTTCTTGTGTATTTAGAATTCCAAGATTTTTTCCATCACTTCCTATAACTTGAACTTGTGGGGACCTAATTCTATCATTTGATTTTGGGCCCTTTGGCTTTGTTCTTCTTTGAAAATAATTTTGTTTTTGAAATGCCACTTAGTTAATTGGGAATTTATTTTTTTGTGAAATCATTTGAATAGTTTTTTCTATTGATAGAACTTCTTGTTTTTCTGATCCAAGTTTTCTAATTGTGACAGTATTTTCTTTTGCTTCTTTCTGCCCACAAATTAATAAAAGAGGTACCTTGGATAGAGAATGCTCTCTGATTTTATAATTTATTTTTTGGTTTTTTAAATCCACTTCAGTGTTTATACCTACTTTCATACATTGTTCAAATATCTTTTTTGCATAATCGTCAAATTCTGGAGCAATTGGAAGCACCACAGCTTGTAAAGGAGCTAACCATAATGGTAGTTTTCCTGCATAATGTTCAATCAAAATTCCAATAAATCTTTCGAGAGAGCCAAATAAAGCTCGATGCAACATAACAGGTATTTTTTTTGAACCGTCTTTAGTAACATATGAGGCCCCAAGTCTTTCAGGAAGATTTAAATCTACTTGTAATGTTCCACATTGCCAATCACGACCGATTGCATCTCTTAATACAAATTCTATTTTTGGCCCATAAAATGCTCCCTCACCTTTATTAACTTCATATTCTAATTTTGATTTTTTTACAGCTTCAAGTAATGCTTTTTCTGAAGCGTCCCATATTTTATCATTACCAACTCTTTTTGCTGGTCTATCTGAATATTTAAGTAATACATTTTCAAATCCTAAATCTTTATAAATTTCTAATATTAAATTTGTAACATTTAAACATTCTTCAGTTATTTGTTCTTCAGTGCAAAAGATATGTGCATCATCTTGAGTAAAAGCTCTAACTCTTAATAAACCATGTAATGCTCCTGAAGGCTCATATCTATGAACTTTTCCAAACTCTGACAATTTCATAGGTAAATCTCTATAGCTCTTAAGACCTTGATTAAATACTTGTATACATCCTGGGCAGTTCATTGGTTTAATAGCAAAAATTTTTTTATCTGGAGTTTCTGAAGTGTACATATGTTCTCCAAATTTTTCCCAGTGTCCTGATTTTTCCCATAAATTTTTGTCTAATATTTCCGGGGTATTAATTTCTTTATAACCTGCATTTTTTTGTTTTAATCTCATATAATCGATAAGGGTTTGAAAAAGAGACCAACCTTTACTATGCCAGAAAACTGCTCCTGGGCTTTCCTCTCGAAAATGAAATAAATCCATTTCCTTTCCAAGTTTTCTATGATCTCGCTTTTCTGCTTCCTCTAATCTTTTTATATAATCTTCTAATTCCTTTTTATTAGCCCAGCATGTTCCGTATATTCTTTGTAACATCTCATTTTGTGAATCTCCGCGCCAATAAGCTCCTGAAACTTTTGTTAGTTTAAATGCTTTGCCAATTTTTCCTGTTGAAGGAAGATGAGGTCCTTTACATAAATCATGCCACTTACCATGGTGATAAATCGAAATTTCTTCATTGGAAGGAATATCTTTAATTATCTCAGCCTTATAATGTTCGCCAATATTTTTAAAATGCTTTATAGCTTCATCTCTTTTCCAAACTTCTCTTTTGGTTTGATCATCTCTATCAACTATATCTTCCATTTTTCTTTCAATTTTTTTTAAATCTTCATTGGTAAAAGGTTCTTTTCTTGCAAAATCATAATAAAAACCATCCTCTATAACTGGTCCTATTGTAACTTGGGTTTTAGGAAATAATTCCTGAACTGCCATTGCTAAAATATGTGCTGCATCATGCCTAATTACTTCTAAACCTTCTTTATCTTTTTTTGTAATTATCTTTACATCAGCATTTTTATTAATTGAAAAACTTAAATCTTTGAGTTCGCCATTTACACTCATTACACAAGCTTCTTTAACTAAAGATTTACTAATTTTATTTGCTATTTCAAAACCATCAATTGTTTTTGAAAATGGAATCTTTTTACCATCTGATAATTTTATATCTGGCATTTATCAGGACAACTCTATCAATTTTTTATATTCAGTAAAGGTAGTCTGACACATTTTATCAACATCAAATTTTGTTAATACATTTTTTCTACCCTCAATACCAATAGTTTTTAATGAATTATAGTTTTTTTGCATTATTGAGGCTATTGAATCGGCTAAATCTATTGGATCTTTATTTTTGTATAAATAGCCAGTTTTATCTTTAATTATAGTTTCTTTCGATCCTCCAATATCGCTTGCAATAATTGGGATCTGCATTGCTTGCGCTTCTACAGAAACTCTTCCAAAAGCCTCTGGTTCAATTGAGCAAGAACAAACTAAATTAGCTACACCATAAGCTACTGGCATTTCTTCAAAATGGTCAATAAATTTTATTAATTTATTTAATCTATGTTGCTGAACTAAATCTTGAAGTTGTTTTTTATAAACATTTCGACCTTGTTCGCTGCCAATAATAATTGATTCGAAAGGGGGGACATCGTTTTTTTCATTAAGCAGTTTAATTGCTTCAATAAATATTTTTTGTCCTTTCCAATATGTTAATCGACCTGGCAACAAAATAATAAACTTAGTTCTATCTATATTATTCTGTTTTGCAAACTTATCTAATTTTATAGGTAATATTTTTTGAGAATTAAAATAATTAGTATTTATACCTCTGAATATTACTAGAAGTTTTCTTTCCTTTTTTAAAAAAAATTTTCCATAATGTTCATTTATATGAGAAAAAATAAAGTTGGAGCCTGCAATTACTAAGTCAGTTCTAACCATAACTGAATTATAAAATTTTTTTATATTATTTTTAAAATTATATGTTCCATGGAATGTACTAACAATTTTTCTGAAAGATAGTTTTGCCGCCAGTAAACAAGACCATGCAGGCGCACGACTCCTAACATGAATAATATTTATATTGAAAAAAAGTATAATGAAAAAAATTATTATTGAATTAATAATAATCAAAATAGGATTTTTTGAATGCACAGGTAATCTAAATACTTTTACCTTTTTTTTATCAATATATTTAAGCAGCTCTCCACCGCTGGTAGCAATATAAGATTTACAATTTTTTTCAAACAAAAAATGTGCTAAATCATAGCAACCTGTCTCGGCTCCACCATATCCAAGCCTGGGTATAACCTGTAAAACTTTAACTTTTTTTTTCATAATTTTAAAATAATATATTATGTCAAATGAATTACAAAAAATCTAAATATTTTAAAACTAATAAAAAAAATAAAATTAAATATTTTTATAACAAGATAAACAGCCAAATTACTGTAGTTTTCTTTCACGGTTTTATGTCTGATATGGTTGGGGCAAAACCTACAGCAATCCAGAAATTTTGTAATAAAAAAAAATTAGGCTTTTTAAAATTTGAATATTCAGGACATGGAAAATCTACCGGAAAATTTATAAATGGTAATATTTCAAAGTGGTCAGAAGATGCCAAGCAACTAATAAAAGCAAAGATTAAAAAAAATAAATATTTAATTTTTATTGGTTCAAGTATGGGAAGTTGGGTGGCTCTTAATATAATGAAAAATTTTAATAAACAAATTAAAGGGTTTATTGGAATTGCGTCTGCTCCAGAATTTCTTGAAAGATTAATGTGGAAAAAATTTAGTAAAAAAATTAAAAAAACAATATTAACTAAAAAAATTTATAACCTTGACTATTCAGGCTTTATCTATCCGCTTACAAAACAATTAATTTTTGATGGAAGAAAAAATAAAATTTACAACAAAAATTTTAATTTAAAAATTCCTATAGCTCTATTCCATGGAAAAAAAGATAAAGTTGTTCCTTTAATTTTTTCAAAAAAAATTTTAAAAATTTTTCATAATTCAAAAAAAAAATTTTTTGTTATCAAAAATGGTGATCATAGTTTGTCAAGAAAAAGTGACTTAAACAAAATATGTAATGGTTTAGAATTTATAATTAAAAATTTAAATTATAGCTAAACAGCTTTTAAAATTTTATATTTTAATGATATAGGATTTAGAAGTTTATCTAGCATTTCTTTTGGACAAACTTGCTTAAAATTTTTTATTTCTTTATCAAAGTTTTTTAAAATCTTTTTTGCTATTTCTGACTGTGTCTCTTCAAAATGTTCTTTTACTAACCGATTTACATAATTTTTCCAAAAAGGAGTTTCAGGTATCTGCCAGATTACAGATCCTGGGTTTACATAATTTTTAAATTCTTTTTTTGGGTCGTAAATAAAAGCCATACCCCCGGTCATTCCTGCTGCAAAATTATCTCCAATTTTACCAAGGATAACTACGGTACCTCCAGTCATATATTCACAACCGTTTGAATCGCAACCTTCTATTACAGCTTCTGCTCCAGAATTTCTTACCGCGAACCTTTCACCTGATTGTCCAGCAGCAAAAAGCTTACCTGATGTTGCTCCATATAGAACTGTATTACCAATAATAGTATTTTCGTGACTAACCAAATTACTTTCTTTGGGTGGTTTAATAACTAATGTTGCTCCAGAAAGACCTTTTCCAACATAATCATTTGCATCGCCTGTCACAATTATTTTTAAACCTTTTATTCCAAAAGCTCCTAAAGATTGACCAGCAGAACCAGATAAATTAATTTTGATTTGATCTTTACTAATCTGTTTCTTCTTATTTTTTTTATATATATAATGCGATAGTCTAGTACCAACTGCTCTATTAACATTTTTAATTTTATAGTTAAATTCTAAATTATTTTTATTATCAGTTAAATTTTTAATATCACTATAAATTTTTTCATCCAAAGTTGGGGGGACTTCATTAATTAATTTATTTGAACAATATCTTGGGTTTTCACCAGGGTCTGCTTGAACCAATAATGGGCTTAAATCTAAATCATCTAAGTTTGATGTTCCCCTGCTTACTTGTTTAAGCAAATCTGTTCTTCCAACAACTTCATTTAAATTTTTAAAACCCAAACTACTCAAAATTTCTCTAACTTCTTCAGCTATAAAAGAAAATAAATTCACAACTTTTTCTGGTGTTCCTGTAAATTTTTTTCTTAAACTTTCATCTTGTGTGCATACGCCAACTGGACATGTATTTGAATGACATTGTCTAACCATTATACAACCCATAGCAACCAGAGAGGCAGTGCCTATACCAAACTCTTCCGCTCCCATCATTGCTGCCATAACAACATCTCTACCAGTCTTAATACCTCCATCAGTTCTTAAAGTAACTTTTTGTCTTAAACCATTTAAAGTTAATATTTGATTTGCTTCAGTAAGTCCCATTTCCCATGGTATACCTACATATTTTACGCTTGTTTGCGGACTAGCTCCTGTCCCACCAGAATATCCTGATATTAAAATCACATCTGCCTTAGCTTTTGCAACACCTGCTGCAATTGTGCCAACACCAGAGGAAGCAACAAGCTTTACCCCAACTCTAGCTGCAGGGTTAGATTGTTTAAGATCATAAATAAGCTGTGCCAAATCCTCAATAGAATAAATATCATGATGAGGTGGAGGCGATATAAGTGTAACACCTGGGGTAGAATGTCTTAATCTAGCAATTTCTTTGGATACTTTAAAACCTGGAAGCTGTCCACCTTC
>Ga0114933_10004977_pt1 | contig 12208 bp, 12 predicted proteins | sample 4SBtaG_FD_89691 | JGI IMG/M metagenome (GOLD analysis project Ga0114933, IMG submission 89691) | Deep subsurface microbial communities from Kolumbo volcano to uncover new lineages of life (NeLLi) - 4SBTROV12_W25 metaG | ecosystem: Environmental > Aquatic > Marine > Volcanic | place: Kolumbo...
CTTTTTCCATAGAGGTTACTTCTTCTTCGTTATCAACGATGAGCCCATTCTCTATGTTCTTATCACTTCCTTCTAAAAGCACTAAATTATATTCACTAAAGCCCAATTCCCAGCTAGCACTAATCTTCATATAGTCTTCGCTAGTTGGATCACCTGAGCTTTCTATTAAGTTTGAAATTTGTTTATTAACTATCTTCCATATAACTCCTCCTAGAGTTACATTGAAAGGACCATTCTTTTCCTTTACTTGTTCTTCAGTCAAGGGCTTGTCGGAGCCGAACTCAGAAAATCCAGCTGTTAAAATAGTACCAATAACTCTATCTCTGTTATGCTCAATATTAATTGGTTTGTTTTTGAAGTCTTTATAGAATGCCATAGCTGTATCTGTATCAACTACATCGCCATTCTTATTAACTCTATTAGCAACAAATGCATTGAAGGCTACGGGAAGTAAGTCAACGTTCTTCTCGGCATCTATTTCTGGTAAAAATTGAGCAACTTCAACAGCAGAGGCTAAAGCTAAATACTTATCTCTTTCTTCAGAGATTACAGGTTTTAGTTCTGAACTAAATATTGTTGTATATTTCATGATATTTTTTAATCTAAGCTATCTAGCCACCTTTGAGCATCTGCTCTCATTTCTTTATCGGTCTGTAGATATAAATCTTCTGTATCGCGGAAGTTATAATTTTCTAAGCCATATTTTTTAATCTCTCGTTCCGCTTCTTTTATTTCTTCCATAGAGGGTTCAAAATGATCTCCGTCATCTATATAACCTGCGCTAGAAGAATTTAAAAACATATTAACTTTTGCTAAAGCCAAAGAAGAATCAAGTGTTTCGGTTAACGCGTTGGTGAAAGTTGCTTTCAGAGTATCCAAAGTTATGTTTTTATCGTTCTTTAAGTTGTGGTCTCTAACTTTGTTTTTTAGCGCCGCGACCATCTTAGAGGAAAACTCTATAGCATCAGAATCTTCATCAGTGAATTCGTTTTGACCACTACAATAAAATTCTACGTCTAGATGATTCATACAGCCTAATTTATTATACACGTATTTTTTTAAAATTTAAAAAAAAATAAAAGAAAACCCCCAAGTAAATTGGGGGTTTAAAATAAATAACAGAACTAAATGTTCTTACTAGAAAGGTCCATCACCAGCTTCGGCAGCCAAATCGTTAGCGATATCTGGAAGAGCGGAAACTCCACCAGCTGTAATCATACCTGACTGCTTATAAGAAAACGTTACGCTGTAACTTCTAGAATATGTATTAACTACCCCAGAGATACCAGTCACTTTACTATTATTTAAAGTTAAGTCACCTCTTGAAATAGTCATGCTAGAAAGACCACTGCCTTGTTTGACTCCTGAATCGTAAGCGACGAATGCGCTATCGAGGACAGCATTTACAAACTTCTGAGCTCCTCCGTCTTTTTCTCCGCCTGCGGCGACTCCTTCAACTTGAAAGTCTCCACTTGCCAAGCCATAGCTTTTTTCTGCAGGATCACCAATAGTATTAAAACCATTACTTTGAGTTCCTTGAGCAGGATCATACCAAGGTGTACCTGTTGCTAAATCTTGACCCGGCGCATTAATCGGGAAAGCTACTCCTGTTACATATGAAGTCAAGTCTGCTGCGCTGACCGGGGTCGTTGTTCCTGCTTGTAAATATTGTATCTTACCTACTCTAGTTGGGTCAGTAAGATATGTCAATTTGCTTCCGTGCTTAGTGTTTAAATTAAAAACTGTATCTTTTGATGCCATAATAAATTTCTCCTGTTATTTATATTCTGAATTACATTAGTTTTTCCTGTTTTGGAAATTTTTTTTTACTCTACATCTCCTAGTTTCTTAAGCTCCGCTAGCTTCTCTTCTGGAGTTGATATTCCACCTATAATTGTGAAAACTGTTAAGTTATTCTTATCTCCACTATATACACCTCTATGTACAACACTTCCAGATCTTAGTAATCTAGTTAGCTGATCAAAAGCTTGATCTAAGTTAGACTGAGGTATATCGTCTAAGACTTCTTTGCCTCCTATGAGGATAGCTCCGGCCGCGTTTGCTGTTGAAATATCTATGCCGCCAGACATGCTTCCGCCTTGAGCAATACTTCTAACAGCTCTAGAAATATTTACTGGGTCCTTCCAATCTGCGACAGGCGTGGCTCCGAAAATAGTAATACCAGAATCTAAAACACTTTTGTAGTCACTAGAATCAAAAGAAGAATAAGAACTATCCTTTGAGGCCGTCATATTAAATAGATGAAAAACACCTGCTGTACTCATATTAGCTGTCTGCCAAAAATTAGAAACAGAAACATTAGAATAAATCTTGCTAGTTTTTTCGTTATCTATAATAACCAAAGGCGATACAGAGCCCTGCTCCACAAGCTCGCAAACTTCTTTTAGCGTCTCGTAAGCGTTAGCATTGACTCTCTTGCCCTCTGAATATTTTGGTAAAGCTAATATAACTCCAACTTTCTTAGAGTCCGAGTTAAGAGTCTCTTGTAGTTCTTGGGCTGTCTTAACTAATGGAACAACTGTTCCTGCTCCTGAACCGCCACCCGCTCCTGCGCAAACAAAAATCCTATCCAGATCTTCTCCAAAAGACCTTCTCATGAAATCTAAGACATCGTCCTTCTTTTCCTCAAAGCATTTTGCCGCAACGGATCTGTCTTTTCCTGCTCCACCTGAACCTATGCATAATTTATTATCCACGTGTACAGTATTTAAATCTTGTTGAGCTGTATTTACTACGCCAATTTTTCTATAACCAAGCTTGTGAAAACTCTCTGCTATTCTTGAGCCGCCTTGACCTGCTCCAATAAATGCAAATTTAAAAGCTCCCTCTACTTCGTCCTTTACTTCTTTTTTCTCTTCGGGTTCGGGAGGTAGTGGTATGTCTGGAACGACTAGATCTATATCTACGCCGCCCATATATTGATTAACGTCTTGTATATTGTCTTTATTTTCACTCATAATTAAATTTTACTTTCTAATAGTAAGCTAGCTAAATAATCATCTACTTGATGCTCACATGCTATAGCTTCAACTTCCTCTACTCTGTTATGATTTGTGTCGACAGGATTATCAATATAATCTTGCACTTTTTCAATCCATTTGTCTACTGGTTCATTAGCCATAATTACTTTGCAGACTTCATCAGAAATAGATCTAATTTTATTAGTCACTCTTTTATTTTCATATTTTAGCTTTAGGCTTTCTTGTACTTGAGCTTCAAGTTTTTGAGCATTAGCTAAGTTCTCTTTTATTTTTTCTACACTAAATTTAGCACTACCTGTCGTGTTCTCTCCTATAGGTGAGACCTTCTTAGTCGTTTGAGGGGAAGTTTCTCCTTCTGGTCTGCCAGCTTCATTACCACCTCCTATAAGCGGATTGTACAGTCCTTCATCTCTCAATTCTCTAAACTTCCTTTGAGAATCTATAGAGTCGCTTGGCTCTGGTAGTCTTCCAGACTCCATTGCCTGCATACCTTCTTCAGGAGTTAAAACACCGTACTGAAGCAATTGAGCAACAACTCTATTCCAAGTAGTTTTATCTTTTAGCTCTATCTCTTCAAAATGAGGAGTAGGAAAATTCTTAAAGCCTACAGACTTACAAATGTTTTTAATTTCAGGAACCAAAAATTGATTAATGAAAGCATCTCTACCCTGCTTAAGTCTTTCTATAAACACTTGCACTTTAATACTAGTATTAGCAAACTTTTCTTCTCCTACTAAAATATTATTTAAGCCCATTTGTATATCTTGATTAACTACGCTGTATTTTCTTGGGTCTAAAATTCCTGCAATGTCAGGTATAACAAATTTAGCTTCGGTCGTATAATCAGAAACTAGAACCTTACCTACAGACTGGTTCTCGAAAAGCTTCTGCATAGTTTCGATACTTCTTTGATTGACATTCAGGCTTCCATCTTTCATCTCAGAACCCATCGTTATTAAAAGTATAGCTTGGTTTGTGGTTCTGGTAATAGCCATATCCATCTTCTTCATTTCGGACTTCCAATTGATGTCTTCTAAAACTGGATAACCCATAGGTACTGAAAATGGCTCATAATCTTGTTTTTTATAAAACACGGGAGTTACTTTTTGTGGATCAAGTTTAAACGTAAGTATACCTACGTTTCTACCCTTGAGAGCGTCTTTTGTTTCTTTATCCAAAGAGTCATAAACTTCTTTATCCTCTTCTGTTCTTGGGTTCTTTAATCTCTCTAGTTCGTAATCACTTAAGACTTTATAATACTGCCCGGTGAAGAAAGATATGTTGCCGCCCATTTGAATGTCAGCTGGATTCAGAATTATATATCTTGACGGAAGAGTGCCTCCTTCTGCGGCGCTAATCAAGGAAGAGGTCCCATATGTTTGAGTTATCTTTTTTAAATCTTCTGGTTGAATCTTTGTATCGAACCTATGAATAAAGCAATTTCCAGATCTATAATACTCTCTGAAAAATTTATCAAGAAAACTTTGCATATCGATCTTCTTAAATAAAGCTTGTAAAAAGTCTCTTGATTTTTTGCTCCCTCCAGTAAAATAAATATTAGTAGAAGAGAACTCTGTCATTAAATCTATTACGTTTCTAAATACAGCAAAATTATAATAAGCCTTTTGACAAAGAACAACTGCGTCTCTAACATTAAGAGAGCTTTTATTTTTAACTCCTTTTGTGTATTTGAACGGAACTAAACCATTATCGATATTTTCAAACCTATTAGTCCTCTCTATTTGTCCTCCAACATTTCTTCGCGTTCTAGTTGATTGGTCAACAGTAGTATAAGGAGACGAAGCAAAGCTCGTCATCATGGGTTTTAGTTCCTCTTTATTTTTGTCTTTCTTTGTCATTTTAAGCTATCATTAAATGTCTACCGCCAGCGGCAGTGTTTCCACTCACGTAAAGAGCCCCTTCTGGTAAGCTTCCAGTATTGGGGTACACGGGTAAGTTTCTCATAAGTATCTGTAAGCCACTTATGGTAAATATATCTTTACCATATGGACCCATATTTATTCTATCATCCTCAAATATATCCATTAAAGGCATACCTGCTTTGTCAGTAACAGAAAAAACAGGAGCATCTGTATCGTAACCAGCAGCTAGAGTTAATAGGGCGCCGCTTGGGTCATTAAAGGTAATTGACTCATTAGCGTTAGCTATCAATTTTACTGAACCATCTCCAAAAGTAACTTTGTCTGTTTTTAAACCTGAGTTGAAAGTTTTCTCTGCGCTGAAAACAGTAGAGGATTCCGAGGTTATATTTGATACAGAAGTGCTAAGGCTTAAGCCTGTAGCATTTAAACTACTTTTTATATCTCCACTAGAAGTAGAAACATAGCCTGTCATTTCAGGATAACCAGCTAGCTTCATCCACCCAGCTCTTGTTACAGTATCTCCTGTAGCCACAAATAAACCTTGGCTATCATCATGACCTGAGGAATAAGCTAAAGCCCCAGTTATGGAGTCGGAAGCTTTAAAGTCTCCTGAGCCAGAATGATATATACTGCCAGATTTTAGAAATTCTCCACTTACTGTAGAGAAATTCCCAGAAGCTGTTTCTATTTCAGATTGCAAGTAGCCGCTTGCAGAGTTGGTATATGCTTCGGCATGCCCTGAGACATCTTTAGATTTTTGCCAATTTAATTCCCCTGAAGTATTTAGAGTGCCGCTAAGTTGAGTAGACAAGCCCGAAACTCTAGCCATTATATCCCCACTATATCCAGTAAAAGAGTTGGCTCCTCCTTCAGTTAGAGACACAAAACCAGACTTATTATCGTGGGTATAAAAACCCGAAGTATATGAATTTGAACCCGAGAGTTTCTTATTTAAGAAAACTCTAAAGCTCTCGGAGTCTACCTGACCAGTTTGAATACTAAATGGCATAACAGCTATTTTCGATTTATTTACACTTAAAAGAACATAACAGGCTCAAAACTTTCCTTAGTAATGTTATTTTCTGTGTTACTTATATCGTTATATAGCTTAAGACCCCAATTTGCCAACATTAATGCAGAATAATTATCTTTTCTGGCTTTATTAGGGGAATTAGACCTTTTAAGGTGTTGGGGTAGGTCGAAGTTCTGTGAACCCCTAGAAGTTGCTTTATGCTCCACTAAACTGCATTGTTTCTTGGTTTGATAGATCATATCGTCTTGATGCTCAATAAAATCAAGCATAGACCATTCTTTTCTGTCTTCTATAAAAATGAGTTTTTTAGGGTATGGTAATCTTATCGAGCTAGTTCTATTAAAAAACACCTCATTGGAAGCTGTCCTTGAGGCAAACCAAATTTTCTTATAATCTATGCAGGCTTGCAAATGCTCATTAGCTCTTCTGATAAAATTACTAGTAAATACTTGATTAAAACAAATTTGATTATTTTCTTTATTGTATTTTAATTTAGCTGTTCTTAATGACTTTTGGTATTCCAAGCCTTCTGCGTCTGAGTTCAAAGGTATGGTTTTTAAATTTATACCAGCATCTTTAAAAAATTGTGATTCATTACAACTATCTAAGTAAGTATCTGATCCAGCATTATCAAGACATATAAAAACAATATTAAAAGCTTGAAGAATATAAGCTAAATATTTTACATGGTTATTTAGGCTTCCTAATCCAGCATAAGAATGAACTAACGTACCTTGACCATTATCGTCGTCTATCTCCATTACTGCTATTGCAAAATAATCAGCAGTTGGGCTATCGCTCATATTAGGGTCAATACCTAAAACATAACGCTTTCCTAATCTGCCAACCATAAGAGTACAGGGTTCTTCTTCTCCTTTAAGAGTACAAAGCTCCATCTTCTTTGCGCTAAAATAACTATCGCTTCCATCAGTAAACTGAGCGCAATACTCTCGTTGAAAAGAAAAATGTGACGCTCCTCCTTCTTGAGCTTCTTCAATAATTGTCCTATCAATCATTTCTTCAGGTAAGGCTTCATACCCCATCTGAGAAACAAAATATTTTGCGTCACTTATATCTTCTGGAGATTGAATTTTACCAACCCATTCTTGGTATGTTTTATATAAATTTTCAAAAGTATAACTAGCTGAAGACAGGGCTATCATCTTAGATTTATTCTCAAACTTAGTCCTATCTTCTTCTTTAAGAACACCTTCTTCCACTAGTTTATCTTCTACCTCTTTTATCTCCATTCTACGTTTCATATCTTGAGGAGCTACAAGGAAAGGCATTAAAACATTTTTGATTATGTCTTCTGGTAGTAAAAGGTACTCATCCAGCACAAGTATGTTGGCGCGGAAACCACGTATTTTTTCTCCACTTAAAGGTATCGCTGTTATGGTCCCTCCATTTATCTTCCATTCGTATTGATCGTTTCTTTTGGTTTTTGCTCCAAAAGCTTGAGCTAGTAAAGTGGCTTCTTTGGTCTCTACTATTTTTTCTATGTTGTTAAAGATAAATCTTGCTGTACGGAAAGTCGGGCCAGCTATTAATATTTTAGTATTAGGCTCAAATATACATTGCAAGAAACAATAAATAGAAGCTATAAAAGACTTACCACAACCACGACCCCAAACGCACATACTAAAGTTTCTGTTAAACATTCCTCTAAGGGTTATCTCTTGGAAGGGAGCTAATTTTATTCCTGTAAGAAGATAAGTGGTGAAATATAGATTATTTCGAAGAAATTGAGCTAAACTTATTCTAGCTTCTTTATCTTCAAGGAAACCTTCTATCTTAGAAAGGCGTGCGTTTACATCTTCTACCTCTCTTAAATATTTTTCTGGCGAGGACCACATACTAAAAAAGATTTAAATCATAAGCTAATTGCAAGTCAAGTTTTTTATAAGTATCTCCCGAAAAGAATATCTTTCTGGTTACTCTGGTTGCTTCAGTTCTACCCTTAGCAAAAAGGAATTGTATGTTGTCATATCTTTGGATTATATCTCTGACGTTTCTCATTACGTACTCTGGCGTAACTTGAACTTTTTTAGTTATAAACTTTAAATAATTAAACTTCATCATATTGTCAAGACTATTCTCTACTACAACTATAACGTAAGCGTCCTGCTCTTTAGCTCTATCCATTTCCCTACAGAATCTCTCATATCCTCCAGAGAAAGTACCTATAAAATCTTTGGTTTCTTTTCTCTCGACGTAACAGTCGTTTCCATCTTTGTCTAACCAATAGTCAGCAAACTTAAGCCCTTCTCTTCTTGTTCCGTAGTTTATATTCAAAGGTTTTTGTTCTCTTGTATCAACTACAATCTCGTAACCTTCCTCTATATTCTCTTCTATCTTTTCTTTGGGTATGTTGTTAAACCTTTTTGACAAACCAATCTTTTCGCATAGATTATAATAGTTACCAAAAAGTTTTTGATAGTAAAAAATAGGAGGCATCATAGAGGACCTCATCTCAACTTGAGTAGGTGAACTTTTGATTTTTCTTCTTTCTATTCTATCTTTAATAACTTGAATACAAAATTTCCTAGCATCCTCTTCTGAGGCTGACTCTAAATACTTTTTCATATTAGGTCTGGAATTAAAGTAGTTAGAAAAGTAATGAGCTTTATTTTTAAATTTAATTAAATCTCCTGTAAGTAAATCTCTGCGCGGATAATATTTTTGATAATACTCCGCCATTCTCATTTTATGCTTCCTTAAATGCATATGAAGAGCCTTCTCTGTTTCGAACTCTTCTCCATCTATTTTGCAAGTATAGACCATCTTCATACAATCTTTTAAATCTTTAACCATTTACAGCCTCCTCTACAGATAAGCCAAAAATTCTAGCTTTTACTTCGTCTATAGTTGAGAGCTTACCAACCTCGTCTTTAATAGTTTTCTTCCTTAATTCTGCCATTTTAATAAGCTCTTTTCTGCTTTCTTCTTCTTTCCAAGTCTCAACTAAATTGAGAATACTGGCGTTGTCTTGGACTTGTTTGCTGAGCCTATCGCTACGTTTCTGTTTTAGGTCGCTAAGTAATTTATGCTGTCTGTTTACGCATGAGTTATATTCGCTTTGGGCTGTATTGATAGCTTCAACCAGACTCATTGATATCCTTCGGCCTTCGTTGTCGTTAGCCGTCTCGTCTAAAAGCCTTTGTAGCCTACCGACTCTTCTCTGTATGTTTGATGCTATAACCACTTCTCCGGAAAGAACTATGTATTGATCAACTTCTTCTTGTGTTAGATCTGGTTTGTTGTAAGTATATCTTACGAACGAAGACTCGAATAGCTCTCTTTCTGTTTCGTTCCGGTAGTTACTCATTTGATGTATGAATCTAAAAGTATGAAGATAGCTCATGAGCCGCTCTATATCTTTTTTTTGCCTAGGGGTGACCTTGTCTTTGTCTATACCGCTGTCGAGAACAAATCTATTTATTCTGCTTAACACTCTATCTGGATGTTTAGGCGGCTTATACTCAAATACTGCTTCTTCTTCGTTTTGAGTCTCTTCGAAATCTTCCCCATCTAAGCTCTTGCAGTATTCTGTAACCATCCTTGTTTCCGCACTAAGGCTCGTGAGTTTGTCGTTTAGAAATAATATACGAGACATTTCCACGTATTTCATTGTCCCTCTATTGTTTCTGATAAACTCTTTCTGTTCGTCTGATAAACTCGGCTTTTCGACTTTTTGGTATTCGCTGGCTGGAATAGCGTTTAGATCGATTTCTGACAAAAAGGCTTTAACCGCTCTACCCTCTTTGCTTCTACCGTCTCTTCCTGTGAATCCTGCTACATTTTGTATTAAATGCATTAGGGAGACATCGACCTTCTCGCCCCTTAAAAACTTATCTTTAGTTTCTATTAAAGCGGCTTTCTGTTCGTCGTTTAACTTGAAATCATCTGAACTCATAACCAATCTATATCATCCTTTTCTAATATTTTTTTAGCTTTAATTATAATAGATTTTTGGATATTTTTAATTTGTTTGTATCCGGGGCATCTATTTTTTTCTGAAGTCTTAAAGTTTAATTCTTTTGCTATCTCCTTTTCTGGCTTGTTGTCAATATAGAAGCCTTGGTAAACTACCCACTCATTATGCTTTAAAACTTGCTTTAATTTATTGTGCATTTTGGAAATACCATTTTCTAAACTTATCGCGTCTTCTGATCTATTGTCCACTTCCGACTTGTGGTTCTCTAAAGGTAATGCCATTTTGACATCATAAGCCGATTTCTTCTTAGATACCCATCTTGCATATAGAGGGCACCTAGAATCTTGTGTCCCGTATATTGTGCATGCTGATTCAGATTCCGCAGCCGCGCACCTAACACAAGGCTTGCAATAGTTAGTATAATTATTTCTTACTAGGTTTTTAAGCTGATTTGATATTATTCTATTCAGCCAAGGCAATAAAGGTTTTGACTGGTCGTATAAATGCCATTTCTTGAATATGTGTATTTTTAAAATTTGAGAAATATCTTCAAAGTCCATCCAAGTTATTGACGTTAAAGTCCACTTGCCTTTTCTTTTATTTATTTCTTCGTTTATTATTTCGATACTCTCTTCAAAATTAACCTTTTTCTTTTTCTTTGTTTTCGTCTTTTTTTTAGCCGCCATCTTCAGGACTTTCTTGAGGTACTGGCTTCATAAGATTTGATAATGTTTGGGAATTTTTAGTCCCGAAAACACATCCTTCGATGTCTAGTTCTAGTGGAGGTATGTTAGTGCTTATTTCGATTATTTCTTCTACTTCTTCGGTTTCAGCTTTAACTTCTCTTTTTTCTGGCTTCTTAGTGGCCTCTTTGAAAGAAACCCCGCATGAAGAACAAAAGTTTGGAGCCTCTAACAAAGATGAAACTTTGGATAATACCCATGGGTTAGAATTACCACAATGACTACAATAAGTTACTTTTTTATACTTAGACATATTTTTTAAAACCAAGCAAATAGTTATTACAACTAATTATACTTTTAGAAAGAAAATTATGGCTTCCTTCACTAATAACGATAAAGTTAAATACACTATAATAAAAAGAAGACCGCATAAAATATATGACGCTGATGGGCTATGTGATCCCCCCGATTACAAAAACCCTAAGATTCATGTAGCTCAAGACTTACCTCCTAAAAGAGAGATGGCGGTAGTTCTAGAAGAAATAATGCATGCTTTTTTCTGGGATATATCAGAAAAAGAAGTCAGGAAGTTTTGCTCAACAGCCACGCGCATCTTACATAGCGATGGTTGGAGGAAAACCGAAGACTAAGTGTGAGGATTAACTGATAAGTCTTTAAATTTAGTTACTAGGAACCTAACAAGCTCTGACCTAACTACGTCGGACTCATCAAATTCAAAAGTATTAATGCCAAAATCTTTACTTGCTTCATCCCCGAAAAGGTCTTGAACTTTTTCGTATCCGCCTCTAGCTCCATTTTTTAAGTCTGTTTGAGCAGGGTCAGCTAGAACAAAACATTTAGAGCCCATTCCCAATCTAGTCAATACTGTCACTATTTCTTTTAAAGTGCTGTTTTGGCATTCATCAAATATCAAACACTTTGAGTTCCAGCTCATTCCCCTGCAAAAATTAACTGGATAAGTGGAAACCCTTTCGTCTTTTTGTAGTTTTTTTATTACGTTAGGGCATACAAGCTCTTCCATTTTATGTAAAAAAGGAAGATTATAGAAGTGCAGTTTTTGATCTGCATCTCCGGGAAGGAACCCCATTCGTGAATCAGAACTTTCAACTGCAGACCTTATGTAAACTATTTCGGAAACTTTTCCTTCGTTCAATAAATGTAAAGCGCAATATACGCTTAGTAGGGTTTTAGAGCAGCCCGCTGGTCCTTTTGCAAAAAGTATTTTGGACTCTTTGGCTAGGGCTATATTTATGAACTGTTTTTGTTTATCAGTCCAATCGAAATTTTCTATATGAAACTTCTCTCTGTGTCTTATGGGTTCTCTTTGCAGAGCTTTTCCCTTAATATTCTCCAAGTCTAAAGAATTGGCCAGCTGATCGAATTTTAACTTTGGCATGATTAAACTAGCGGATTAAGCTTCTTCTTCCATTGGTTTGATTTTTTTCTCTAATCTCAAACCTTTTATGTCTTCATTAGCAATATCTACTTTAGTTTTAGTGTCGTTAAAGTAAAACGTAGTACTTCTTAATCCTACTCTTACAATCCTACAAACTCTTCCTCCCATAATGTAAACATCATCAGATTTTATACCGCCAAATAGAGACATAGAAATTGCAGCTGCAAAACTAGTAATGGTCTCTTTGAAAATA
>Ga0114933_10004978_pt1 | contig 12208 bp, 12 predicted proteins | sample 4SBtaG_FD_89691 | JGI IMG/M metagenome (GOLD analysis project Ga0114933, IMG submission 89691) | Deep subsurface microbial communities from Kolumbo volcano to uncover new lineages of life (NeLLi) - 4SBTROV12_W25 metaG | ecosystem: Environmental > Aquatic > Marine > Volcanic | place: Kolumbo...
CCATTGAGTTAAACATTCTTTTCCAAGGGTTGTTTTAGGTTTAAAAAGATAAGAATATATAGAATTTGCGGAACCATCATTTGTTTCAATTAATTCTAAATCTTTTATAAGATTATCATCAAGTTTATATTTATTTTGCAAATGTTCTATTGGCAATTTAAATGTTTCAAAAACTTCTTTTTCAGTCATATATGATAAAAAGAAAAGTCAAAAAAATAAACAACGCATTGTTTTAAGGTTCTTCTATAACAATTGCTTCAGGAAACTGACGATTTTTGAAATGTTGATATCTTTGTTTATAATAATAACATTTTATCCACAAAACAAATATTAAAATAGAAAACACAAGTATAATTAATTCGAGAGGTAAAAAATTTGAACAACCCATTAATAAATATATTGTTTTATCTTTAAGATATTCTTGTAAAGTTGCTAGCGTGAAATAATTTGAGTATAATTTTCAGGCAATTCCTGAATTTCTGTATTATAATATCTTTCAATTTCTTTGATTCGCGACATATCGCGACGGGTTACAAAATTTATTCCAGCACCTTTTCTTCCCCATCTTCCAGATCGCCCAATTCGGTGAAGATATGTGGCAACATTCTTAGGAATATCGAAATTAATAACAATACTAACCTGCTGTACATCAATTCCTCTTGAAAAAAGATCAGTTGAAAGCAAAACTCGTGCGGTTCCACTTTTAAAATCATCATAAACCTGTTTTCTTTCCGCTTCATCCAAGCCACTATGAGTTCTTGTTACGGGAAATTTGTCGTGTATCATTGCATCATAAAGGTCGTTAACTCTTTTAATGCTATTGCAATAAATAATTGCTTGTGAAATAGTTAGTGTGCCAAAAAGATCTTTAAGGGTGGCATATTTATGTTCATCATTTTCCAGTGCAATATAAAATTGTGCAATTCCCTGCAATGTTAGTAATTCTCTTTTTTCAAGTATTTTAATAGGATTTCTCATAAATTTAGATGTGAGCATACTTAATTCATCGGGCATTGTAGCACTAAATAATCCGAGTTGGACATCATTATTCATGAATTGAAATATTTTATATATTTGATCTTTAAAACCGGCAGATAACATTTCATCCGCTTCATCAAGAACAAGAAATTGTATATGTTTTGTTTTAAGATATTTGCGTCTAATCATATCATAAATTCTTCCAGGACATCCTACAACAATTTGAGGAACATTATTAGTTAAAAGCTCTTTATCATCATCGGTGGATGTTCCGCCAATAAGTAGTTGTGCAGTAATATCTTGAAATTGAGATATTGCTTTAACAACATGAAAATTTTGTCTAGATAATTCTCTTGTTGGTGAAACAATGATAACCTGTGTTTGTTTAAGACTTTCATCAATTATTTCCAATGATCCAATAACAAATGCGCCGGTTTTTCCAGTTCCCGATTGTGCCTGTGCAATAATATCTTTTCTTTTAATAATTGATATTAGAGCTTTTTTTTGTATAGGACTAGGTGTTTCAAAACCATTGGCATATATTCCCCTAAGTAATTTCATGTCCAAACCCAAATTTTCGTCTTCCCAATCTTCAAATCGCTCATGATTTTTTCCCCCAACCTCATCGCCAAGATGCGGGCATACTTCAGTATTAGTATTTATCATGTTAGTAAAACTACTGCAAATATATTTAAGTAATAATAAAATAAAAGATATAAATAGTTCTATATAATAATTACAGCATGATTAGGTATGGATTAGATTTTTTTGAACAATATGAACGGTCAAAAATGGACTATAATGTTTCACAAGAAGTTATAGATATAATTAATAATCTAGCTCAACTGGTAGGAGCTCCGAGTTATGTAAAAACGCCAAATTTTAAAGAGAAGAATCATTCGCGCAATAAAAAACATAAAACAGATTGGGCTTTAATCAGAAATTTCAAAGTCACAAAAATAGAAAAGAAAATTGAAGGAATAGAACATGATATGAATGTTTTAAGAGAATTTTTAAATAAGATGACAGACAAAACATATGAAGAAAATCTGAGAGAAATTATTCTTAAAGTAAAAACTTTTGATAAAAAAAATTTAATAATTATTTGTAAATATATTTTTGAAATGGCGAGTTCAAATAAATTTTATTCTGAAATGTATGCAAATCTATATAAAACATTAATGGGCGAATTTGAAGAAATGGGGGAAGAATGTTTAACACAATTAGAAAAATTTTTGAAAACTTTTAAAGAAATAAAATATATTGATCCTGATAATGATTATGATGGTTTTTGTGATATGAATGAGGAAAATGAAAAAAGAAGAGCAATGAGTCAATTTTTTATAAATTTAATGAAAAAGGAGGTTGTAGATAATAAAGAAATTATAAAAATAATATTAGCACTCCATGAGAAGATTTTTGAATATTTAAAAGAAGAAAATAATAAGAATATAGCTGAAGAATTTGTAGAAAATATCTTTATTATGTTACACAACAATAAACAATTTTTTAAAAATAATGAGAATTGGGGAAAAATAGAAAATAATATTGAGATAATCACAAGCGCCAAAAAAAGTGATTTTCCCAGTTTAACGAATAAGATAATTTTTCGTTATTTAGATATAGCAGAATTAAATCAATAATAATATAAAAGTTTCAATGTTTAATATTATTAATGGAAGAGGAAAATCTATCAATAACTTTGAAGGAAGTAGTTTCTGATGAAAAAGACACCACCTACACGGAATTAGTTGATATTGTTAACTTAATGGAACACAACGTTGAACCTAATATGGAAGATTTTGTTGCAATGGAGGTACATTTCCAAACAAATTTTACAAAACCTCAAATAGAAAAAATAGCAGAATATTACAAAATTTCTAAAAGGAAGAAGAGAAAAGATGAATTAATACAGGATATTGTAGTTTTTGAAATTGATCCTAATAATATACAAATTGTATTCAGGCGAAAAAAATTATGGTCGTATATGAAAGAAATAAAAGAAGATCGTTACTTGAGTAAATTTTTAATATTTAATTAAAATATATGGTTTTATCTCGAATAAATGATAAAATAAATTATACTGAACAAAAATCAATTGAGAAAGAAGATAAAGGGTTTAATGCAACCCAATACAAAATAGAAGTAAAAGATATTATCGTTACAATAGCTTTAGGTGATACAAAATATCAATATATTGATGATGGCGTTTTATATAATCCGATATATTTAATTATTAATAGCAAAGTAGATCTTCAAATAGGAGTTTATGAATTTAATTCTGAATCTTTGATGGATGTATTAGATGAAGATGGTGATTTAGATATTGATAAAATAAATGCACCTTTGTTATATAAATTTACAACTTATGAACTTTTAAAACAAAAATTGGGAGAAAATATCCCAGCTAAAAATGATGATGAAGAAGAAGATGATGATGATTTAATAGATAGTGATGAAGAAGATGAGGAAGAAGATGAGGAAGAAGAAAAGAAACCCGAAGAAAAGAAATCCGAGGAAAAGAAAGCCGAAGAAAGCGAACCTGAGGGAACGGTTGTAACCGATGATGATGAAGAGGTAGCAAGAGAATTAACGGGTAATTTTGAGAAAGGAATAGAAGGTAATACTTTTGATTTGGGTGAGGATGATGATAAAGAAGGAAATATAGAAACGCGCACAACGGATGATATTGAAAAAAGAAGATTTAAAAATCCAACTAATTGGGTTCAAAGCTTTATGAAAAGAAATGAATATGGTATAGTTGATTCATTATATGAAGAGATTGGAACAAAAAAAGCGGGAGATTGTTTATTCTCTGTAATTCAGGACGCATTAGATAGTATTGGTAAAAAAATTTCTGTTTCTAAAATGCGAGAAAGATTATCCAAAGACTTTACCAAAGAAATGTATGATGGTTGGAAAGAATTTCATGAAATGTTTACTACTCAAGTGGCTGCGGATACTGAACAACTGGAAAATTTGAAAAAAATACACGATGGCATGAGAGTTCGTGCTGCACAGGTAAAAACTAGTGATAGAACAGAATATAAAAAAATTGTTAAAGAAGCAAAAGATCTCGCAGTTAATTTTACAAGAATAAAACGAGAAAGAGAAACAAGCGAGGGATATTTGAAAGAATTTGCATATATGAAAAAGGTTAAATCATTTGAAGAAATGAAGAAATTTATTCAAACTTGCGATTTTTGGGCGGAAACTTGGGCACTTTCAACATTGGAAACTATTTTCAATTTAAAATTAATAGTTTTATCCAGTGAAAATTATGAAAAGAAAGATTTTGACAATGTTTTATTGTGTGGACAAATAAATAATGATGATGAAATACGCAATGAAGCATTCAAACCAAAATATTATATTATCGTTGATCATACAGGGGTGCATTACAAATTAATAACGTGGAAAGATAAAAAAATATTAAAGTTTGATGAAATTCCATATGGTATTAGAAACTTAATTGTTAATAAATGTATGGAAAAAAATTCAGGTAAATTTTCATTTATACCAAAATTTAAAGCTTTGAGTAAAACAGTTGGCGATGATGATAAAGAGGAAGAAGATGATAAAAGTTTATATTCTTCAAAAACTGTTTTACAATTTTATTCCAAATCAAAAGATGATTTTCCTGGAAAAGGTTCTGGGGAAAAATTGGATGAGTCTCAAAAAGATAAATTTGTTCCCTTAAGTAAAATTCCAAATTGGAGGAAAATATTGAGTAATTTTCATGTAGCACCATTTATATTGGATGGACATAGATGGAATGGTGTTGAATGGTATTATCACGCAGCAAAATTCAAAAAGAATAATCCACAATTTTCATTATTATTTTCATTAGATAGTAAATCGGATATATCTACAGATCCTGTAAAAGCAAAATCTGCTGGGGGCAAAACCGGCATTTATACAAAAAAAGATGCGGATGGAAATAAGGAAAAGGTGGTATTAAGAGAACCGAGCATTAAGGTTGATGGCGATTTTTTCGGCAAAAATGGGCGCGGAAAAGATGAAATGGAAGCTGCATGGGAAGCCAAATTTACACAAAACTTTGATGCACAAAATGTATTACTTAAAACAATGAATGCGAAATTACAACATTTTTCGCGTGGGAAAAAACCCGAGGTTTGGATAGGACTTATGAGATTGCGAAATAAATTACAGAATAAATAATAAGATATTATATATATGAAATTTTCAGAAGATTCAGAATTTTTCTTAAAATTTTTAATAGATAAGTTTCAAAGTTTTATTGAAAAGAGACCAGAAAGATTACAAAAAAATGTTGATAAACTTTTTAAAATCATTTTTGATGATATCAATATCGCTCATAATTATGTTAAATATATAAAGAGAAATGGGCGATTGAAAATAAAAAAATTTAACAAAAACAAATTGAAAAGTTCTGATTTAATTTTATCAAGTTATGTGCCCGAAAAGATAAGAACTTTTATAAATAATAATGAGGGACACGTTATAGAATATGAATGTAAATTAAATGTTAATAAGATAAAAATTTTTTTTATAATTTTTGATGATGAGAAAGATATAAGTAAATATGATAAATACGCAGAATTAATGTTTACATGGCTAAAAGTTGCTTTTATGTATTCTAGATCAATATGCAGCAAAGAATTAAAAATTTATTTATATCTGACACCAGAAAAAAAGGTATTACCAAAAACACAAGTTGATATTTTATCTCCAATAAATTGCAATACGGCGGTTACAAATGGGTGTTTAGAAAAGAATGAAATAATTATATATCGTAAGGAAGAATGGTTTAAAGTGTTTATTCATGAAACATTTCATTCGTTGGGTTTAGATTTTGCGAATTATTCAACTCCAGAGTTTGAAAATGGTATAAGCTCAATTTTCCCTTTAAAAGACATAGATATAACGGAGACTTACGCAGAATTTTGGGCTACAATAATAAATTGTTCTTTTTGTTCATATAATTTATTGGAAAAGAAAAAAGATTTTGAAACATTTATGATATATACAAGATTTTGTATTCAATTTGAACAAATTTTTTCCATTTTTCAAACAGTAAAAATTCTGAAATTTATGGGCATAGATTACAAGAGTTTGTATGAAAAAGATGCAATAAGTGCAAGTGTTCGTAGATATTTATATAAAGAAAAAACGAATGTGTTTGCGTATTATATTTTAAAATCATTATTTTTATTTTTTCATATAGATTTTTTAACATGGTGTGATAATAATAATATAAATTTATTAAGATTTAATCGCAATCCCAAAAATTTAATGGAATTAATAAATTTTATTTCATATAGATATGATTCTGCCGATTTTATAGATGCTCTCAAAGAGATGGGAACTTATATGACAGAATTAAAAATAGAATTAAAAATAGATCCAACCGGCAAAGAAAACGATTTCTTAAGATCTACCCGCATGACTGCGGTGGAGCTAATAAAAAATTGATTCCGATATAGAATAGGAAAGTATTGCAAAAATGCAATACGTCACTAAATTCGCAACCGAAGACAAACTCACCAAATGTACGCAAATACGACCCGATCCGTATTTTGATAAACGCGGGGTATTGAAACCTGGTTACACTACTCAATTTGAAATAGGGCATATTGCTCTTATAGCTTTGATGCAATGGGGGCAAGAAAATGCTCATGCAAGAGAAGAACTGTATAAAAAACATAAGTTGCGTTTCATTACCAATAAAACAATATTTGGTTATGAAGTGAAAACACTAGTATCTATGATGCATTGGGACGAATTTAACAAATCATTTAAGTTCGGATGTATTATGGGTCATTTGAAGAAAAAGGGAACTTCTTTTGAAAAGCTACGTGAAAAGGCTGAGTTGATGTTGAAGGAGGAAGAACGATTATCTACGGCAAAATTTAAGAGAGGTATGAGATATGGAAGAAAGTTTCATGCGGCAGTTCGTATTCAGGAATGGTGGTTGCGTAAAAAGCGTAAATTTCGTATCTATAAGAATCTATATCAACTAATGGACGAATATTCGGTTGAAGGAGGTTTTACAGGACAAGATTCAAGAAAATATTTGGGAATGGGAAAGGGTAAAAATCTTCTTAAAATTCAAGAAGATATTATGGAGAAGATTGAAAAGCGTCGTGTAAAGTGTAGAAATTTTTCAAAATCATTGTTAAATGCCACCTGCACCGCGATCGCGAGGAACCGCGCCAAAGAAAAAAGGCGACAGGACTTCTTTGCCAAACGCGAAGCGTTTAATATCACTCATGGACTTGCGCCCACCATTTATGGTTTTGGTTCGAGTACACGCTGGGCTGATCACGATGAACCTTATTACTGTGAACCCTGTGCAACCACCGATCTCTCATATCCGGGCGGTGGGCGATCCAGTTCATCGCTCGACCATCCGCGATGGGCGGCTCAATGTAGTAGATGCGGCAAGAAAAATCCATATTATGAAAAAACTGAATATGAAATGTTGGAACTGACATTGCCATCAGCTCCCACACATACAAATTGGCGAGAAATGTCGCCTTCGCCGCCGCCTGCTCCACCTCCCTCTCCGTGTGATGAGGGTCCAGCTGGAGACAAAGGTCCGGAATCATCGCGTGGTAGATGGAGTGGCAAATGGTTCCGCCGTTTTGGGTTGACAAAGTGATTCCATATCTTTTTCAGCTTCTTCTAAGGTATCATAAGTTTCTGCGCCTGCATATTCAATCCAATCTTGTAAAGTAAAAAAGATGAAATCATCAGGTAATGCCCAATCTTTAAATTGTAATTGAGCTGGCCAACAAATACTATTATTCCAATCTTTATTGGTGACTTCTCTATTCATAATGTCCAAAAATTCTTGTTCAGTATGAATTCCATTTTTTTTTGCTCCTATTCCAGTGTAACCTATAATCATAAGAACTTTTAATAAAAGTTTTGCAAAACTTTTAAGTAGTTTTTAACGATTATCTTCGTCTCGCTCTTCTACGGCGCGATTTTCTACGGCGACGCATCTTTCTACGGCGCGATTTTCTGCGGCGCGATTTTCTGCGTCCACCCGAAATACTCATCGCCGCCAATCCTGCGGTAGGAGGTGCTCCGCCGAAGCCGCCGCCGCCGCCGCCGGGGCCGCCGCCTGGTCCTCGTCCTGGTCCGGGGTGTTGGTCGGGTGGTCCACTACCGAGCCCGCCCCATCCCTTCTTCCTCGCACTCTTGGGCCTCTTTTTCTGCCCCTTAGTAAATAGTAAAACAAAGATACGAAACGGGCCGTGCTCGCCAACCCACGGGCGCTGGCCCGAAAATTGTATATAACCTCTATATCCTTGTGGTGGATTGATTACATTCACGTCCAGCGGCGCGGCGCTGCCTCTACCGCCTCTGTACTGACCCGGTTCTGTGAACCCCGCCCGTTCATCCCCACCTATGTGTGCAGCCACCACTCCCTCCTGGGCGAGATTCCGTGGCCTGCGCGCCTGCCAGTCGTACACGTCGTCCAGGATCGTAAATCCGATCGCGGCGCACTCTCCCATTAATACTCCGTCTTGTACACAAAAAGGTCCCTCCGACGGGTTTCCTTGCCTGTCCAACTGGTTTGCAAGGTGGCGCGCGTGCGCGGCGGGATCGTCCTCGTGCGCCTGCTCGAGCGATATCCTCTCCCCCCCTCCTGCGATTTGCGGTCGAGTAGCTATCTCCGCCACGTTCCTGTTCGCAGGACTCAATTGCCCTGTCACTGGGCAGTTTTCGTGCTCGCCATGAGTTATTTGTTGCGCGGGCAAGCCAAATGCGTTGTTAGCCGGCGTCGAGCAATTCGGACACGGCCAGGGGTAGCCCCCTCGTTGTTTTCGCGATTTTCTACGGCGACGCATCTTTCTACGGCGACGATTGCGTTTTCTATTAGTTTTGCGGCTCATTATATATTATAATTAGAAAATATAACCAAATATTTTAAGTATTTTGGTCAAGCCATTCCACCATTAATCCAAAATTAGGTGTGCCCAAGCCCGTAACGGGATCCCACCCAACGGCGGATTCGTAGCCAAACGAGCTATTACAACATTGCGATTCTGTGCACCAATTATTTCCCTCAGTAATATCGTGAAATGTCTGTTTATTATCGGACCACATCTGATATAAAACAGGATTAACAAATCCTAAACGTGGTTTTCCCAAAGATGTTTGATAATCATTCAATAATGTTACCATTGCGGCGAAAATAGGGGATGAACAACTAGTTCCATCTACGGGCATAAGATTTCCGCCCATAACAGTTGGACAATAATGTCCAACGGCGGCAACATCGGGATATCCACGTCCAGTTTTTTGAAAATGGGTGGGTCTTTTGGCTTTAGATTTCAAATAATTTTCTACAGCAGTATTTTGCCATGTTGGTCTATTTTCATTAAAAATTGCGAAACCACCGCCAGTTGTCCAACTCGTTTCATTAAAATTGGTAGGTCTTTCAGTAGTTCCATTAACACAACCATATTGTTGACAAATGGGGGTAGATGAAGGTTCAGCGCATGTGTCTTGGTCAGGAACGACATAGGTGGCACTTACACTAGTAATATAGGGTGAAGAACCGGGAAATGCAGGATTAACAGGATCAAGATCTAAAGAACAAATTTCATTGGTTCTTCCAGGTGCTCCGGCATCACCACTGCTGACCATAACAGAAACCCCACGCAATCCCATTTTAACGTATTCCATATTAGTTCGATGAACATATTGTGAAGAATTCATGTTTCCAGGGCAAGGGCCTAATCCGGCGGAACACTGATCTCTAGCGGACCATCCCCAACTCATAGAAAGTACGTAAGGAATTTCAGTAGAATTAAGATAGTTAACAGCAAAAGAATAAAGCCATTGTTCGCCTGACCACATCCAAACATCAGCGCCTTTAGCTACCATTGACATCATTTGAACATCAAGTTGTGCTTCCATCATGGGGGCTTGATTTGTTCCAACAATATGTTGAATTGTTTTTTTAGGTTCATTATTGAGTGATTGCTGCATTTCCAAATCATTTTGACTGATGCCACCCATATTTTGATATTCAACAGCACAACAAGAACTTTCAGGATTATTAACAGTGTTATGTGTGATATTATAAAGTTTTATAAGTGTTTCTCGTCCAACATATCCATCCCCACTTCCAATCTTATGAGGTTTATCAACTGGAGAAATATTTTCTTCGCGTCCAGTATGATAAATTTCAATAAAATCGTATGTTTCTCTGGGGATATATTTCAAAGATTTCATAACAAATCCATTGCAATATAAAGCATCACCGCCTTTTTGTGTGCAATCAAGATTATGCAATTTAAAATGTTCAATTAATTTATCGACATCTTTTTGGGGTGGAGCAACAAGTTCATTAATTTGTTCTTGTGTCCAATATTTTCCATATTGTGGAGAATTAGGGTTAGAAACTTGATGAAAAGCATCAACTAATACATTAGTATTGCGTTGTTTTAATGCAATCATTGTTTGATCAGCGGAAACCGAAAATAGAGATAATAAAATAACAAATAATCTAGTCAACATTATAGTGTTCTTGATCTAATATATTTAAATAGTTTATGATAATTTAATTATGGATTTAATTCCGACTCTTATCAAAAAGGATCTAGAATCATCTATTACAAATATTAAAAACTATTTTGAAGAACCAGGCTTTCAAAAAAGTGTTGGAGATTGTGAAAGATTTCTGGATCGTGAAACAGGTGTTTTGAACGAATTTAATATAAGATTTGATGGTCAAATTACCAGAATTTTGAGTAAACACGATCGTAAATATGGAAAATTTACGGTAAGAGTATATTTTCCCATAGATGGTATTTGTGTAACAGGTTCTCTAGATGTAATGTGTAATTTTGCACTTGTTCGCAATGCTTTTAATGGAAATATGTCAGAAAAAATGTTAAGAATGACATATTATGATCATGAACTGCGAGAAGTTGTTGAGGGTAGTTATATAATTATTTCATCATTAACGTGCGAAAGTTGCATTGGTTTGAATAATAAAAATTTGAAGGAAGGAATTTTGGAGTCAGCTTTTATTTTTGGCGCTGTTGGCATGGTTGCCACATAAAAAAATTGATTTCAATCTTTTTGTAATACTTTTCCCAAAGTAAAAATGGGTATCAAGCTCCTGAATAGTTTGATAAAGAAACGATGTGGAAATATGAATAATTTGATTTCACTTTATAGATTAAAGGATAAGATAATAACGGTTGATATAAGTATTTATTTATATAGATTTAAAAGTGTTGATAAATTAATGGAAAACATGTATATTTTATGTGGTTTAATGTGTTTTTATAAAATAAAACCATTATTTATTTTTGATGGAGCTCCTTCACATTTAAAAAATGATGAGTTAGAACTTCGCAAAAAGAAAAAGATAGAAGCAAAAAAAAAATTTAACGAATTAAAAACAAAAAAGGTGTCATTAAAGAGGATTGAAAGGTTGAAACGAATGTTTACTTCGATAAATAGGAAAGAGATTGATGAAGTAAAAAAATTAATAAAATTGTTTGGCTTATCTTATATAACGGCAGAAGGTGAAGCAGATGAGATATGTGCAAAATTAGTCATCACCAATCAAGCATATGCTTGTTTGAGTGAAGATACAGATTTATTTGTGTATGGTTGTCCACGCGTTTTAAGATATATTAGTTTAAGAAATCATACAGTTGTTATTTATCATACAGACAAGATTTTAAGTGAATTAAGGTTAAACATAGAACGATTTCGGAAAATATGCGTAATTTCTGGTACTGATTATAATAATAATAATAGTAATTATAATATATTTTATTATTATAATATATATAAGGATGGTGGGAAGATAGAACTGACACCTAATGAGATGGTGATATATAATTTATATGATTTAAATGATGAAAAAGTTTTTGATAATTTATTGATAGAAAATGGTTCTATTAATAAATCTGGCATATATGAAATTATGTCAAAATACAATTTTATTAGTATTTAAACAACTGTGTTGGCAGCAGGGAACGGCTGTCCTGCCTTGGCGAAATGCGGGCTCATATAACGCTGAAGATTAAAGTATGTAAGCTCCTCGGCCTTTCCAACCTTCAAAAGCTTGCGAAGTTTGGTGTCAGGAAGAATGCGGCGTCCGTTCTTCGGATCCTGAAGAGAATGGGCTCTAATATAGGAATTAATTTCACGCGTAACGGCAGTGCGTGCCATCTCAGTTCCCTGCGCCTTGTTAAGGAAATTAGCA
>Ga0114933_10004980_pt1 | contig 12207 bp, 9 predicted proteins | sample 4SBtaG_FD_89691 | JGI IMG/M metagenome (GOLD analysis project Ga0114933, IMG submission 89691) | Deep subsurface microbial communities from Kolumbo volcano to uncover new lineages of life (NeLLi) - 4SBTROV12_W25 metaG | ecosystem: Environmental > Aquatic > Marine > Volcanic | place: Kolumbo...
GCTCGGGCACTTTCCGCAGTCCTTCGAGTTCTCGACGCTCGGCGGATGGATCGCGGCGCGCGGCGCAGGCCAGCAGTCCAACCGCTACGGCGCGGCTGCGAAGCTCCTGGTCGGCGCGAAGATGGCGACCCCGACCGGCGAGTGGGTGACCAAGGTCTTCCCGAGCTCCGCCGCCGGTCCCAACCTAAATCAGGTGATTGCGGGCTCCGAGGGGGCCCTCGGCGTGATCACGGAGGCGACGGTCAAGATCCATCGCATCGCCGAGAAGCGGGACTTTGTCTCGTTCCTCTTCAAGAACTGGAGCAGCGGCGCTGAGGCGGTGCGGAGCATCACGCAGGCCGAGCTTCCGATCGCGACGCTGCGTTTGAGCGACGTCGACGAGACCCACTTCTACAGCGGCTTCAAGAGCATCCTGAAGCCCTCGAAGGTCCAGGACGTGGCGCTCAAGGCGCTCGGGGCTGGAGGGTTCGACGAGCCCTGCGTGCTCATGGTCGGCTTCGAGGGATCGGCCTCAGCGGTGCGGCTGGCCTGGCGCAGCGCCTTTGCCTTGGCGGCCAAGTGCGGAGGGCTCTATGTCGGCCGAGGCCCGGGCAACGCTTGGTACGAGAAGCGCTTCGAGATGCCCTACCTCCGAGATCCGTTGATGGACCGCGGGGTCGGCCTGGACACGCTCGAGACGTCGACGACCTGGTCCAACGTGGACCGACTCTACGGCGCCGTGACGTCTGCGATCCGTGGGGCGCTCGAAAAGAGCGGGCATCCGGGCATCGTGCTGGCGCACATGTCCCACACCTACATCGCCGGCACGAGCCTCTACTTCACGTTCCTCTTCCCGCGCGACTTGGACAACGAGGTCGCGCAGTGGCAGGCGGTCAAGGACGCAGCGTCCGACGCGATCAGCGAGAACGGCGGGACCATCAGTCACCACCATGGGGTTGGGGCCGACCACGTGCGCTGGCTGCCGGCGGAGCTCGGCGAGCTGGGCATCGGCATGCTCTCTGCGGCCAAGGATCGGCTCGACCCGGCTGGCATCATGAACCCGGGCAAGCTGCTCCCCGAAGGTTGACCAGCGCGGAGGCTGACCTCAGCTCCCGCTCACGATGACAGACGTCTCCACCTGGGTAGAGCCCTCCATGGGCTCGACGGTAGCCTTCATCGGCGTACTGGGGATCACCATCGGCCTCTTCCTCTGGGGGGTCGTGCACGTCTCCCAGAACAAATCCCGGGCGGGGGTCTGGGCGGGCGGCGCCGCACTGATCTGGCTCGCCGTGACCGGCGGCTACGTCGCAGCCGGTGGAACCCGTCTCGGCGCGCCCGGGCTGATGGGCTTCTTCATGCTGGGCAACCTCGGCGCTGTCGCGCTGGCCTTTACCCCCTTCGCCACGCGACTCATCGATGGGCTCCCTCTTTGGGCCTTGGCGGCGTTCCAGGCCTTCCGGTTTCCGCTGGAGCTCGTCCTGCACCAGTGGGGCACGGAGGGCACCATGCCCATCCAGATGACCTTCGAGGGTCACAACTTCGACATCGTCTCAGGCCTCTTCGGCCTGGGTGTCGCGGTCCTCGTGCTCCTCACCAAGAAGGAGCCGCCGCGCTGGCTGCTCTGGCTTTTCAATACCGTCGGTTCGGCCCTGCTCGTCGCGGTGATCGTCATCGTGGTCCTCTCGAGCCCTCTGCCGGTCAAGCAGTACGAGGGTCCTCCGATCCTGATCGCGCTCTTCCTCCCCTACGCCTGGATCGCTCCGATCTGCGTCGCGGGGGCGGTCGCCGCCCACGTGATGCTTTGGCGCGGGCTCTTTCGCACCCGGCGCTCAGCGTGAGCTGAGACGCTGATCGCGCGCGTTCTGCACAGCCTCGAGGAGCTGGGTCTCTCCCACCGGGCCGGTGAAGCTCTCGGCGATGCTCCCGTCCGGCCCGATGACGTAGATCGTAGGCAGGAACTCCACCTGAAAGCGGTCGAGGGCCGCGCGATCGGCCTTGGCGATCGGGTAGCTCATCCCGAGCTGACGGGCGGCGCGAGCGATCTGAGGGAGCGGCTCATGGTCCACGGAGACGCCCAGCACCTCGTCTCCGGCAGCCCGAATGCGCTCGTGCACGCGGCTCAGAGCCGGACCCTCGGCGCGGCAGGCCGGGCACCATGTAGCCCAGAACGCGAGCACCACGACCTTGCCCTCCTGAGCGGCCAGGTCGAAGTCGCCGGCCGTGGTCTCCACCGTGAGCGCAGGCGCCCGGCGGCCCTCGGGCAAGGCCGCCCCGCGGCCGCCTCCGACGAAGAGCCAGAGCCCCAAGGCCGCGGCGAGCAGGAACCACGGCCACGCTGCCCGCCATGCACTGCGCTTCGTTTCGCGACCGCCCACGCCACCTAGGACGCGCGAGCTGGGTGGAAGTTACAGCCCACGCCGTCTCGAACGAAAGCTGCTAGCATCCCGACCCTAAGGAGTCCGAATGCGAGACCGGACAATGAACGGGGTGTTTTCGTTGATTCTCCTCCTGCTCGTGGCCGCGCCCGCGGCCGCACAGGAGGCAGAACCCGAGGCTGAGGCGGCCGAAGCCCAGCCCGAAGAGATGACCGCAATTCAGCGCGCCCGCGACCACATGGAGCGGGGACAGGCGATGTATCTGCAGGCCCGCTTCGAGGAGGCCGCCGCGGAGTTCGAGGCGGCCTACGAGGCGCAGCCTTTCAGCGCTTTCCTCTTCAACGCAGGTGCGGCGCTCGAGCGCGCAGGGCAGGCGGCCCGGGCGGCGGAGTTCTTCGAACAGTACGTCACGCGCGACCCGGACGCGGCCGATGCAGAGGCCGTGCGAGCGCGGATCGTTCGCCTGCGTGGCGCCGCCAGTACGGGCGCCGAGCCGACGCCGACGCCCCCCGAGCAGATGCCCGAGGCGGTTCCGGATGAGTTCAAGTCGCTCGTCTCGGTGCGAACGACTCCGGAGGGAGCCACCGTACGGGTCATGAACGGCGCGACCGAGGTGACCTCGGGCCCCGCTCCTTTTGCTCATACGTTGGACGCAGGCCGCTACACGCTGCGGATCGAGCACCCTGACTTCCAGACGGTCGAGCAGGGGATTCGCGTCGAGCCCGGCAAGGTCTACGTCGTGATCGTCGAGATGAGCCAGGGCGAGTTCCTCGGCTACCTGCGCATCGTCACGAACGTGCCGGGCGCCCAGGTGTTCATCGATGATCGGGAGCAGGGCTCGCGAGGCCAGACCCCCTTCGAGGCGCCGATCGCAACGGGCGCGCACACGATCTGGATCGAGCGCCCCGGCTATCGAACGGAGGAGACGCAGGCGGAGGTCAACATCGGCGAAGACGTCACCGTTCGTCTCGATCTCACCCGCGTCGACTTTGGCCGGCTACGGGTGGTCTCGAACATCACCGGAGCTCGGGTCGTCGTCGATGACCAGCTCATGGGCACCGTTCCCTACGAAGGTGAGCTCGGCTCGGGTCCCCATCGGCTGAGCATCCAGAGCGACGGCATGAAGGCCTTCGAGACGCCGATCGACATTCGGCCGGGCCAGCTCACGCCGGTCCGCGCCCGCCTTCGCCCGGATGTGGGTCGGGGCGGTGCGTACGTCAGCGCCGTCTTCTCCGCGCTCTTTCTCGGCGCTGGGATCGGTCTCGGTGTCGTGGGTCTCGACCTGAGCAATCAGATTCAGCTGGAGCGAGACGCGGGCACACTCGCAGCCGACGACGCGCGGCTCGACCAGGGGCTCTTCCTCTACATCGGGGCAGACGCAGGTTTTGGTCTCAGCCTCATCGTCGGGATTCTATCGCTCTACTATTTTGTCTATGACCCGCTCCCGCCGTCCGAAGGCTCGGTGCAGGAGTCGCGTGACTGGGCGTTTGCTCCGATCGTCGATCCTGTGCGCCAGACCGCGGGCGTTGGCCTGACGGGGAGGTTCTGATGCGTCGCTCGACCCTCATCGCTCTGCTCGTCTCGTGTTCCGCCTGCGCGGTCGGCTGCGTGCCCGTCGACTTCGAGGACCGGCGCGCCGAGGCCTCCACGATCGTGCTCGATCCGATGTTCGCCCCCACCGACGGGGAGGCGGGCGGAGAGATCGCGCAGCGGCGCTTCGGTGCTGTTGTCACGGGTTATTCCGGGATGATCGCAGGCCAATTCGGCTCTCGCGTCGCTGCGACCGCCGGCGTCAACGCGCCCTTCACCGTCTACCCGCTGCTCTTCGGAGATGAGCTCCGCCTCGACATCCCGACCATCGACGGTTGCAACCCGCAGAGCCCCTGTCAGCCGGGTGCCGGTGCGTCTCTGGTGGGCATGAGCGTCTTCCGTGGGCGCTCGATGTGCCTGGCCACGGCCGCCATGGAGAGCGGTCAGATCAAGGTTCGATGTGAAGACGACGCGACGCGCGTCGAGTTGGTCCCAGGGCCCAGCGGCGAGCGTTTCGGCTTTGCGGGTACGGGGCTCCGCTCGGCCCATCCCTTCGGTTTCGCCCTCTACGGCGCTCCTGGCGCGCTCGGCGGAGGGGGAGCGGTCTACCGGCTCGGAGACAGCGGCGCGCCCTCGAGCCTGGACCTCTCGATGGGTACCGGCGTGGGCCGCGAGCTCGGTCGATCGGTCGCCATCGGCGTGATCGATGCGGACAGCGTGTTGATCGCTGCTGGGGCGCCCGTCGGCGCAGACAAGCGTGTGATCGTGGCCACCGTGGACGTGGACGCGATGGGCGCGGCGACCACCGGCGTGCGGGGATGCATGGACGCTACGACCATCGGCTTCGGTGAGGCGGTCGCGATCGGCGACTTCGACGGTGACGGCCTCCAGGACGTCGCGATCGGCAGCGGCGCGGGCACCACCGACGCCACCACGTCACCGCTGCGTGACAACGTCGTGCACATCTACGCTGGCTCGGCCATGCCCGCTTCGGGGTCGTGCGTCGGCGCCTGGCCCGAGGCCACGACGCTCACCTGCCCGACCCGAGAAGGCGTGACCTGCAATCAGGACTCGAGCTTCGGCGCGGCGCTCTCGGTCGGCGACATCAACGCGGACGGGATCGACGATCTCATCGTCGGAGCGCCGCTCGCTGAGGTCGACGGGATCGGCGGAGCCGGGGCCGTGTATGTCTTCATGGGCAACAACACTGGCGGCAGCCCGATCACGGGCCTCGACGACACCGTCGCGGCGCTCGTGCATTCGAGCCCGACGAGCAACATGAACCTCGGCGTCGCCGTCGCGTCTGCGCCTGGACAGGCCAACGCCATGGGCATCCGCCGCGACGAGGTCATCGCAGGGGCACCCGGGGCCAACCGTGTGTATGTCTTCCTCTGCACCGGCGTCCCCGGCGACTCCGTCCAAGACTTCGAAGGCACGCGCTGCCAACCCGTAGAGAATTGAGCGAAACCAAGAAGCAAGTCCTCGTTGCTGATGACGAGCCCAATCTCCGACGGGTCTTGCATGCTCAACTGAGCCGGGATGGCTATGACGTCATCACGGTCGAAGATGGGCAAGCCGCGCTCGAGGCGGTCGAGGCCCATCACGTCGACGTGGTCATCAGCGACCTACGCATGCCCCGGGTCGATGGGCTCACCTTGCTCAAAAGCGTGGTCGAAAATCACCCGGATGTGCCGGTCATCCTGATCACGGCGCACGGCACGGTCGACACCGCGGTGGAGGCGCTCAAACTCGGGGCCTTCGACTACATCACCAAGCCGTTCGAGCAGAGCGAACTCAGGAACGTCGTAGGCAAGGCGGCTCGCACCCGCGAGCTGACGCGCCACGACGTGAGCGCCCCTCCGGCGGGGCCCGGTCGCTACCGCATCATCGGCCAGTCGCCACCGATGCTCGATGTCTATCAGGTCATCGACCGGGTCGCCGACACGCCGAGCACGGTGCTGCTGACGGGAGAGAGCGGCACGGGCAAGGAACTGATCGCGCGCGCCCTGCACGAGAACTCGTCGCGCGAGACCAAGCCGTTCATCCGCGTGAACTGCGCGGCCATCCCCGCCGACCTGATCGAGAGTGAGCTCTTCGGCTATGAGCGTGGGGCCTTCACCGGCGCGGTCACGAGCAAGCCCGGGCGCTTCGAACTCGCCGATGGCGGCACCCTCTTCCTGGACGAGATCGGGGAGATCCCGGTCAGCATGCAGGTGAAGTTGCTGCGCGCGCTTCAAGAGCAAGAGTTCGAGCGGGTGGGCGGCGTCAAGACCATCAAGGTGAACGTGCGCTTGGTCGCCGCGACCAACCGTGACCTCGCCACCGAGATTCAAGCGGGTCGCTTTCGTGAAGATCTCTACTACCGGCTCAACGTCGTGCAGGTCCGGCTGCCCCCGCTGCGCGAGCGGAAGAGCGACATCCCGCTCCTGGTCGAGCACTTCATTCGTCGGTACACCGGGCGCTTGAAGAAGGACGTCCTGGGCGTGGGCGCCGAGGCGCTGGATCGGCTGCTCCAGCACCCTTGGCCCGGGAACATCCGCGAGCTCGAGAACGTGATCGAGCGTTGCATGCTCTTCGCGGACGGGAACCACATCGAGGTGTGCGATCTGCCGGAGGAGGTCCGGCCGGTCGTTCGCGCGTCCAAGGAAGAGGACTCGCAGTTCCCGCCGGCAGAGGAGACCGGCGAGACGCCTGGGCTCAAAGAGGCGGTTCGGGAGGCGACGAGCCGCGTCGAACGCAAGTTGATCGTCAGGGCGCTCCAGCAGACCGGCGGGAACGTCACGCACACGGCGCGCTTGCTCAAGATCTCGCGCAAGAGTCTGCAGACGAAGATGAAGGAACTGGGGCTCCGCGAGGACGCGTGAGCGTTTGCTAAATCGGCCGAGCTCGCGGTAGAGCAAGCCATGCCCAAGGCCAGCGTGCTCATCGTCGACGACGAGAAGAACATCCTCTCCAGTCTCTCGCGTGCGCTCCGGATCGAGGACTACGAGGTCGACGTCGCGGGCAGCGCGCCCATCGCGCTCGAGAAGCTCGCCACGAAGGCATACGACCTGGTTCTCGTCGACGTGATGATGCCCGAAATGGATGGCATCACGATGCTGCGGGAGCTGCGCGACGCAGGCAACGACGTGCCGGTCATCGTGATGAGCGGGCACGGGACCATCGACACGGCGCTCGAGGCGACGCGGCTTGGCGCGCGCGACTTCATCGAGAAGCCGATCGCGTCCGAACGGCTGCTGCTCTCTCTCGAGCACGCCCTCGAGCTCACGCGGCTCGAGCATGAGAACGAGGAGCTGCGGCGCGCGGCGGGCGCGACGGGGGAGCTGCTCGGAGAGAGCGCGCCCATGCGGCAGCTCAAGTCGCAGATCGGGATGGTCGCCAACGCCAACGCGTCGGTGCTCATCGCCGGCGAGCGCGGCACCGGCAAGGAGCTGGTGGCGCGCGCCATCCACCTCGGGAGCAAACGTGCGGACAAGCCCTACGAGAAGCTCAACTGCGCGGCGGTGCCGGCGGAGCTGATCGAGAGCGAGCTCTTCGGCCACGAATCAGGCGCGTTCACCGGCGCGACCAAGCAGCGCAAGGGCAAGTTCGAGCGCGCGAGCGGCGGGACCCTCTTCCTCGACGAGGTCGGCGATATGCCCTCGAACATGCAAGCAAAGCTGCTGCGTGTGCTGCAGGAGGGAGAGCTCGAGCGGGTCGGCGGCAGCGACTTGATCAAAGTCGACGTGCGGGTCGTCGCGGCGACGAATAAGTCGCTGCGGAAAGAGATCGAAGAGGGCCGGTTTCGCGCCGACCTCTATGACCGCCTGAACGTCGTGCCCCTGCGCGTGCCCCCGCTCCGCGAGCGCTCGGAGGACGTGGCCATGCTCGCGTCGTCGTTCCTCCGGCAGGCGTGCGCCAACAACGAGCGGCGCGGGAAGTCGCTCACCGAAGGCGCGATGAACTTGCTCCTTCGCTACGACTACCCGGGCAATGTGCGGGAGCTTCGCAATCTGGTCGAGCGGCTCGTGATCCTCACGCCTGGGGACCAGGTCACCGAGACCGATGCGCGCGCGCTCCTCCCGATCGCCGGCGGCGGTGGGGGCGGGGGCGGGTACTACCGGCCGGACACCCCGCTGCGTTCGATCATGGATGAGGTGGAGCGTGACCTGATCACTCGGGCGCTCGAGCATCATCAGGGGCACATCACGAACACGGCGGCAGACCTCGGTCTCGAGCGCAGCCACCTGTACAAGAAGATGAAGGCACTCGGGGTGAAGCGGGAGTAGGGGCATGGCTCGCGCGGGAGAGGGCAAACGCCGCGCCGCGCTCGAAGCCATCGTCGCGGGTGAGCGCTCACAGAAGGAGGTCGCTCACGAGTTCGGCGTGTCCAAGCAGGCCGTCAGTCTTTGGGTGAAGAAGTTCAAGGCCGAGGGCGCCGTGGTGGGCGCCCGGCGGGAACGTACGAAGCCGCTGAGCGTGGGCGAGAAGGCCAAGCTTCGTGAGCTGATCGAGAGCAAGCCGCCGAGCGTCTTCAACATCGAAAGCGAGGATGATCGCTGGCACTGGATGGAGCTGGCTGACCTGCTCTTCTTGCAGACGCGAAAACGCTTCCCGCGCAAGGAGTGCATGCAGATGCTCCAGAGCTGGGGGGTCCCCGACCCGGACGTCTCCATCGAGCGCAAGCGCACCCTGCGCCACAGCCACACCTTCAACCCGGTGAATAGCGAGGACGCGGGCGAGCTCGCTCAACTCTTGGCGACGATGCGCGAGCGGCAGAGCGCGACTCCCGTGTCCGGGGCTCACGCGCCCGAGGCTGAGCCGACCTCCGACAAGGCCGTCAAACGCGCCAAACGCACCCAGAAGGAGCGGCGCAAGCAGAAGCTGGCGCAGAAGGCGAAGCGCAAGCAGCGTCGCAAGAAGCGACGTTGATCAACGAGACTTGACGGTCGTTTCGCCGTCGGCCGCGGCCTCGCGCTCTGCGGCTTTGCGGGCGAGGTAGGGCTCGTAGTGCCGCTGATAGAAGAGCTTGGTGTGATCGCGCACGTCCTTGACCACGCCGATCGCCCTCATGAAGCGGATGTACATCCAGGGCAGGTCCAGCTGGTAGGGCAGGAAGCCGCTCACCGCACTCGTGCCGAAGAGGTGGTGGTTGTTGTGCCACTCACCGGCGACGAACCCGGGCCAGAGCTGGTTGATCGAGGTGTTGTCGCGAGAGAAGTCGACGCCGTCGCGCTGGAGCTCCGCGCCCTTGCCGCTGCCGTGCGCGCCGAAGTTGAAGGTGCGGATGCCGAAGCCCCAGACGATCGCGCTGCCGAAGAGGGCCGTCGCCAGGGCGTGCCCACCGATCAGGTAGAACGCGCCGTACCAGAACGCCCAGTTGAGCAGGAAGTCGACGTACGTTCGCAGCGGCTTCTCGGCCGTGCCCCACTTCAAGTACTGCTCGTAGGTGTGAAGGGGCGTGCCCGTGGTCGCCATGAGCCGGCAGACCCGGTTGTACTCAGCCTCGGTCAGATCGTGGGCGATCGGCTGGTGGTTGGTGTCCGCCAGGAAGCAGTAGAGGCCACCGGCGGCGGCGTTGTACGGGTCGCCCGGCTTGTCCGACTTCGCGTGGTGCACGTGGTGGCTGATGATGTAGATCTCGTCGGGCACGATGCGGATCACCAAATTGCGGGTGATCAACTGCCAGACGCGGCCCTTGAACTTGTAGGCGCCGTGCGTGCCGTAGCGATGGAGCCAAGTGGTCCCGTAGGAGCCCATGCCGACCATGCTGTAGAAGAAGCCAGCGACCACGAGCGGCCAGCTGAAGTGCCAATAGCAGAAGGCGAGGAAGAACGGCGCGAGCGAGAGGGTGAAGACCCAGTTCGTCAGGGCCTGCCAGTTCTTTCGCGAGCGAAACACGTTGATTCGCGAGAAATACTCGGCGATCAGCTGCCGGTGCGTGGGCACGGACAGCTCGCCGTCGGCGGTGCGCCATCCGTAGGATGGTTCGCGGAGTACCTTATCGAGAAACGCCATCGACTCACTTGCTCAGGGTTGCGGGACGCGCTGAAAAAACCTCGCCCCTGGCGTTCTCATCTCTGACCGCACTTCTGTCAAGGTCACGGAGGGGTCAGTCCGCTTCGGGAGCTGCCTCGGCGGGCGCGGGTTCCGCGTCTTCCTCGGTCGGTTCCGCGTCTGTTTCGGCCTCTTCGGCGGCCTCCTCCGAAGCCTCCGAGGGGGCCTCCGGAGGGGCCGGACTGGCTTCGTCGTCCGCGAGCTCGACCATCGGGATATCCAGGCCCGGGCGGCTCGGCACGCGGATGAACGAGACCTGACAGCCGGCGTGGCAGCCGTTGCAGCTCGAGCTGACCGTCCTGAACTGCGCTGCGTAGGCCGCCGCGTCCTCCTGCTCGGCCGCGTCTCGAAGCTCGGGGAGCTGGGTCAGCAGGTTCTCGTACATCGCGTCCGAGACGGAGTCGTCGCAAACCCCCGGGAGCAGGGATCGCGTCATGTCCATGTTGAACATCTCGACGATTTCCTCTGCTTCGTAGCCGGAGAGCCCCCAATTTTCCGCCTCCGCGGCCCGACCGGACATCTCCAGTCGATGCCCGACCTCGATCATCACGTGACCGATGCGGAGGTTGGGATCGACGTCGCTTCCGTGATCATCCTCAGCGGGCTTGTCGGCGCCGCACCCCAGCGCCAGGAGTGCGCTCAGGGCGGCCCAGCAGATCATGCGGCTCATGTGTCTTCTTCTCCGTCGAGCTCGATCAGTCGTCGATTGATGGGGACTTCGATGAGGAACCGAGCCCGCCAGTCCACATCGGCGATACGCCCAGCCAGGAACTCGAGCCGGCTGGTCCCGCGGGCCACGACCTCGGCGGCGCGCTGTCCCTGGCCGAGTGCTCGAAGGGCCTCGGCCAACGCCAGGAAGATCTCGGACTCGTCCTCCTCCAACGTGCCGATCTCGTCGCGCAGCGCGAGCGCTCGTTCCGCGTCCACCAGCGCCGCCTCCGCGTCGTCGCCCTTCAGCGCGGCCCTCGACGCCAGTGCGAGGGCGCTGGCCTCGATCGCTGGGATGCTGCGTTCCTGCGCTTCGCGAGCGACCCGACGCGCCTCCTCGGCCACGTCGAGCGGTGATTCGCGCTCGGCGAGCGCACGGGCTCGATAGAGGCGCACGGCCAGCGCGAGACGGGGGCGCCCGAGCTGGTCGGCGAGCTCGAGCGCCGTCGTGAAGGTCTCCATGGCGTCGTCGATGCGCTTCTGAGCCGTGAGCGCGTAGCCGAGGTTCGCGAGCGCGTAGCCCTCGACGACGCGGTTGCCGACCCTGCGGCAGGAGGCGAGGGCGGCTCGCAGCGCCGTCTCCGCCTCTTCGTAAGCGCCCACTCGGTTGAAGGTGTCGGCGAGGTTGACCTCAGAGGTCGCCGCGCGCCTCAGGTCTCCGATCGCCCGATATTGATCGACGGCCTCCTGCATGGCCAGCTTGCGCCGGTGTAGGTCACCCATCGCGGTGTAGAGCTGGCCCCGCCAGGAGGCGACGAGCGCCTCGGTCTCGGGCGAGAGGTTCGGAATCGCCCCGGCTTCTCCGATCGACACGGCGGCCTCGGACACCTTGCCCGCGTAGAGCAGCACCCAGCCTTCCCGTGCGAGTGCGATGGCGAGGATCTCTGACTCCCCCGCCTCTCGCGCGGCGGCCACCCCCTCGGCGGCGAGCTTCAGGCCGAGCTCCGTCTCCCCCGCGGCGGCCACGAGGCTGCCGGCGAGCGCGAGCGCCAGGGCACGTTGCGAGACGGTCACGGCGCACTCGAGGGCTTTGTCGAGGGCTTCGCGCTGGCCGACCTTCTCGCCCAGGAACATCAGCGCATCGGCCCGCAAGAGGTAGAGCTCGCTCGCGACCTCACCCTCGAGGCCGAGCGAAAAGGCGCGGTCGCTGCAGCGCAGCACGCTGCGGCTGTCTCCTCGGGAGGAGGCGCGCAGCGCGGCTTCGGCGAACGCGCTCTTCGCCTTCTCGAGCTCCTGCCCTAGCTCCCAGTGTCGACCGAGCTCCTCACAGTCCGTGTCGGCCACGTTGGCCAGGAACCCGGCGGCGAGACGATGCAGCTCTTGGCACGCCTCGTCGGAGTTCATGCCGTAGGCGACCTCGGCCACGAGCGAGCTTCTGAATCGGTATTCGTACTCGACCTGCTTGGCGTGCCCACGTCGGGCTCGAACGAGCCCACGTTTGGCGAGGGCTCCGAGGTGATGCACGGGATCGGCCAGATCGAGCGCTTCGAGCGCTTCGCTCGTGAACGAGCTGGTGAACACGGCGGCGCGCTTGCAGAGCTGCTTTTCGGTGTGGGGCAGGTGGTCGAGGCGGGATTGA
>Ga0114933_10004984_pt1 | contig 12200 bp, 12 predicted proteins | sample 4SBtaG_FD_89691 | JGI IMG/M metagenome (GOLD analysis project Ga0114933, IMG submission 89691) | Deep subsurface microbial communities from Kolumbo volcano to uncover new lineages of life (NeLLi) - 4SBTROV12_W25 metaG | ecosystem: Environmental > Aquatic > Marine > Volcanic | place: Kolumbo...
AGAGGATCTGAAGCTTTCGACTGGGTGAACAGATGGAAATCCGATGGAAGGGATGACGAATCTAAAAAATACGGGTCCGGAGTCGCCATTATGATATATAGAGGAGGTCCTGGCTATCCTACTGGAGCAGAAGTAAGAGTCAGCAAATCGGGAGAAATTACTGTGATATGTGGCCTTATGGATGTTGGGGAAGGTATGACAACGGTATTATCCCAAATGTGCGCTGAGGTTCTAGGAGTAGAATACACCGACGTAGCAACATTATTTGGCGACACACAATCAACTCCCGATGCTCCCATCACTTCCGGGTCTACGGCTACGTTTTCTGCAGGGACAGCTGTGATCAAGGCTTCGAATATTATAAAGGACAATTTACTGGAGCTAGCGGCGGCTGCGTTAGAGTCGGAAATATCAGATCTTGTAGTGGGGAATGGTTGTATTTCTGTGAATAATGATCCTGACAGAGGGATGACAATCAAAGAAGTGGCGTCGTTAATGACCAACGATTACATAAGTTCAGTGAGTACGGTGAATCCTGGTAGCACAGACTATATTGTAAATTCTTTTGGCGCGCATTTTGTTAATGTTGAAGTAGATACATATACGGGGAATGTCAATATATTGAAATATGTGGCTGCCCATGATTCGGGTGTGATAATAAATCCCCAATTGTCTTTAAACCAGGTAGAAGGGGGGATATCTCAAATGCTTGGACTAGCACTTTCTGAAGAGTTGGTGACAGATAAGAATACTGGTGTGACATTGAATGGGAGCTATTTAGAGCATAAATGTCCAACCATACTCGATTATCCAGACATACAAGTGATATTTGCTGACTCAGTGGATCCTGTGGGGCCGATGGGTGCTAAGGCTCTCGGAGAAGTTCCCTCTGTCGGAGTTGGAGCTGCTGTTGCTAATGCCGTTTACGATGCTATAGGTGTTAGGTTTAATAGTCTGCCTATCAGTCCAGATAAAATTATTAGAGCATTGTACAACTAGAATTATAAGAGGCGGATTGTTTGAATACGTTCAGATATGTTGAACCAGCTTCTGTTACCGAAGTAGTTTCTGTGCTTAAAAACGATGTTAACACCTCAATAATGGGGGGTGGCAGCGATTTATTGTCTGAAATTAAAAATGGTACGACTCAACCGAATGTTCTCGTTGGATTATCGAGAATAAGCGATTTGAAGGGCATAACGGCTACCGATACAGACGTACGGATTGGTTCTATGGTTACTATTGCTGAAATCTCTTCTGCCCCTGTTATTAAGAAGGATTACAAAGCTCTTTCTGAAGCTGCTGCCGGGTTGGCCACCCCACAAGTCAGAAATGTCGGCACTCTTGGTGGTAACTTAAATCAGCGTCCCAGGTGTTGGTATTACAGGAACCCACTAATTCCCTGTTTAAAAAAGGGTGGCGACAAATGCTATGCATTGGGAGGCCATACCAAATACCTATGTATTACTGAGGGAGAACGGTGTTACATAGTTCATCCTTCAGATACGGCAGTAGCATTAAGCTTGTTTAATGCTCGAATAGAAATTGCCAGCTCAATGGGCACTAGAATTATTCCCATTGACTCATTCTTTGTTTCGCCTTCCCAAAACATATTGAAAGAGACAGTGCTAGGGCCAGATGAATTTGTAACCGCAGTTTATCTTCCCAGAGATCATTCAGAGTCTGGGAGGATTAGTAAATATGTTAAAGCAAGGGAGCGTCAATCAGGTGACTTTGCACTTGTCAGTGTAGGTGTATCACTAAAAGTTTCTTCAGGGATAATCAAGGCATGCAGTATTTGTTTTGGAGGTGTAGCCCCTACACCTCACCGATCAATACAAATGGAAACCTATCTGGAAAATAGATCTATTGAAAGCGTCGATATCATCCAGGCGTCTAACTTGGCGATATCTGACCCCAAGCCGTTTCCTGATAACGAATATAAGGTTACTTTGGCCAAAAACTTGGCGAAGAGAGCTTTATCAGACTTAATCAGTGACCTTTAAATTATTTTATTCTAAGCGTCCCGCCATGGAGCACAGGACTTGGTACAAGCATGCAAAATCTTTTCTTGCTAGTCCCATCGCACGAGCTGAAGTCAGCAGCTGATTAGCAATTGAAGTCGTAGGTAAGGGAATATCAGATTCCTGAGCCAAATTCAAAGCCAAATTTAAATCTTTCTGCATCATGTCTACGTCGAATAGTGCCTCAGCTAGAACGTCTATCATTAATGGAACGCGGTATTTCAACGCAGGCGAAGCAATGACGCTGTTTAAGAGAACTTCTATAGCGGTGTCTCTCGGAATACCATTGGCCTCTGCTAATAAAATACTTTCGGCCATCGTAAGTATTTGGACTGGAAGATTGATGTTAGTCGCTATTTTCATTACTAGAGCTAATCCGTTTTCGCCGACGTAGTTAACTGTAGGCCCTATATCCTCCAGGATGGGTTTGACTATGTTAAAAGATTCTTTGTCTCCAGCTACCATTATCGACAATGTGCCAGCCGCAAGGGTGACAGAACTGCCCGAAACAGGTGCATCTAGCATGCTTGAACCAGTTGTCTTGATTTTAATTGATACATTGCGGCTATATTCAGGATCTACAGTGCTCATATCTATGTAGATACTGCCAGGTTTGAGACCTGATAAAATTCCGTCCTCACCCTCGACTACCATCTTGAGTGCTTGTGTGTTTGATACCATGCTTATTACAAAACTATTTTGCTCGGCTACATGTTTTGGACTCTCTCCTCGCACCATACCTAAGTCTACTAACCGATCACCACGCGATTTTGTTCGGTTGTATCCCATCACGTTGTGCCCTGATGCTATTAGTCGTTCAACCATTGTGCCACCCATGATACCTAGTCCAATGAATCCTATGTCAGCCATTCAGCAACTCCAATATTAATTACATTATATTTAAGCTTAACAGAACGTAACTTGCTAACCTAGTAATACAGTTCGCCTTTATAGATTGGGCCAACCTAATAGCCTCTTGTATGTTAGCTTTAGCTTTGCTACAATCTTGCCAATCGTGCTCAGCAGTGCTCAGCAGTGCTCATGCGAGCAGAATTTGGGCGCGTTTATTAGTACCTCAGGCATCAATACAGCGTATTGGCTCTAATACTCAAGGAGGAGGGATTTAGATATGCCATCATTTTGGGAGAATTTGAAATGGGCCGGTGAGACTGAGCATCAGGATATGCATGGAGCAGAAGGTGCGGACATGGCTATGTATGTTAGTCATCCGTTGCCGAGTGCAGGGACCAATTTTCCTGTTGTTATAGTGGCTCAAGAGGCTTTCGGCGTGAACGATCATATACAGAAAGTATGTGATCAATACGCAGCTGCAGGTTATGTCGCAGTAGCGCCTGTTTTATATTGGAGAGAACATCCAAATCCGCAGCTAGGTTACACAGAAGAAGATATGCAAACGGCCATTAATCGGTATATGGCTGCCTTGGACGATGAACAATTAGTTGAAGACATAGATCAGGTGATCCGATGGACTCAGGGAGATCAGTTCCGACGTACTAATGGCCAAAAGATTGGTATAGTAGGATATTGTGTAGGTGGCCGGATAGCATATCTGGCAGCTACCAGTTGTAAAGGTCTCAGTGCAGCATCGGTTTACTATGGTGGTAGGATCTTGGCGCCATTCGGAGATGGTCCAGCGCCAATAGATATGACAAATCAGATTCAAATCCCTGTGATGGGCAACTTTGGCGGGCAAGACCAGAATCCTACACCTGATGATGTAGCAACTATAGAGGCAAAATTAAAAGAATGCGGTGTTACGTACGATTTCAAGTCGTACGATGATGCCGGCCACGGATTCAATTGCAATGATAGGGCGAGCTATAATGAAGCGGCAGCAAACGACGCTTTCTCCCGAACAGTAGGCTGGTTCGATAAATACTTAAAGTAGGATGATTTCAAGTAGTCTATGAAAACAGCGGGCCCAATCGGGCCCGCTGTTTTGTTTGCGTGAGTAGGGTTTGTCCCTAGATCAACTTACGAATGAATTTCGGAATCGATACAGGGTCATTTCTGGTTCGATTGGTGACACTGGCATATATCCTTGTTCTTCTATTTTGGCAACTATAAACCAAGGTCCATCTTCATTCATAGCTTTCTGCATAACTTCATCTAGAGATTCTATATCCCTTACTGTAGCGGTATTTCGTATTGAACAACTTTGTGCTACCTGCTCAAGGTCCGTACCTTTAGCTGTGTGGCTATCCTGATGGCCTGTCTGTCCCCATTGCTCGTTGTCCCATACAATTACTACTAGATTACGCGGTTGCTCTCGGCCAATAGTAGCTATGGCACCGAGGTTCATTAGTAATGAACCATCACCGTCTAGGGATATTACTTTTTCGTCGGTAGACACTGCCATACCTAACGCTATCGAGGAGCATAGTCCCATATTTCCATACGTGTAAAAATTACGGTCTCTGTGTCCTGCATGCCAAAGTTCGTCGGTAGTAGGGCCGAGGTTCCCTACTATTGGGCTATTGGACGCATGTGTTAATACTAATTTAGTCGCATCAAATCTAAGCAAGTTTGCCTCCGTGCAGTAGTTGTGTCATACATATGGCAACAGGTTGTCTGTTGGCGTGGCACAGTTTTATGGCTCCATTAACTATTTTGTCCATATTGTATTCGTCGTCTAGTGTGAAATGTACCAGTCCTAGGTCGTCAAGTATCGGTCGAGTAGCCCGACCCATCGGCACTTGAGCTATGTTGAATTCTCCAGGTCCGCCTCGCATGTTCATGAAAATTGGGATTGGCGTGCGAGCAGGTATACATAAGCTCGCTATAGCATTGATGCTGTTCCCGAATCCGCTAGATTGCATGAATACCGCTGAGTTTCTGCCAGTGGCATATGCGCCTACCGCTATACCAATTGCTTCTTCTTCTCGGGTAGCAGAAACCAGGTGAAAATAAGGGTCCTCATCTATTTTGCTCGTCACCCGGTCAATAGATATATCTGGTACATATGCTATTAAAGAAGTATCTGATTGTTTTAGAGAATCTATAATGATTTCTGTCCAGTCCATAACTCACCTACAGCTTTTCAGGGGATTAGGCTTGCAAACTAATTTTCTTATTCGTCGTTTGCAAAAATCCGTTCAAAACATAACAGTGTGTTTATTGATTGTCAAAAGGAAAATTCAGATATCCTTAACATTATTAAGTTGTTGACTGGTTAGATCGGCAACACTAGAATTTGCTGACACCGAAGTTTTAAATAGATAAATGAAATAACAAGCAAGGATAGTATTTTGTCTGTAGATTGGTTTAGAGATCTAAAAGTAGTCGATCTGGGTCAGGGGATTAGCGCGCCATTTTGCGCGAAGTTATTTGCAGATCTAGGTGCCACTGTTATAAAAGTTGAACCTCCTGAAGGTGATTATTCTAGAACTCTGGGACCATTTCCTGATGATGTGCCCGACACTGAGGCGAGTGGCCTATTTTTAGGTGTTAACACTAACAAATCTGGAGTGATGCTCGATATTAAGACAGACACTGGTAAGAAAATACTGTGTGATCTTATTAAGTCATCAGATATAGTCGTAGAGAGTTTCGTCCCAGGGTATTTAGATGATCTCGGTCTAGGATACGAATCTTTAAGTAAGGATAACCCGGGCCTAATAATGACGTCAGTGTCCGCTTATGGTCAATCTGGACCATGGGCAAAATATGAATCTTCTAATCTGATCATTAGTAACCTTAGTGGACATTCTATGGAACATCCTGGCCCTGTGGATGATCTTTCTCAGCAACCTCCTTTGCAGTTAGGAGCACACCAGGCAGAGTTTCTGGGCGGAGTATGCGCCGCTACTGCTACTGCATTAGCTCTGAATAGGAGGAGCATGCATGGGAAGGGATGCCATGTAGATCTATCTCAGGTTGAAGCTCTAGCATTGTTACCTCAGACCCCGCTGGCAGCTTACGCTATTGGTGTTCAGGGGAAGCAGCGTAGTAAGTCAAGCGCAGGCAAAACATCTTTGCTGGCAGTTCTACCCTGTAAAGATGGCTATGTTGGGATCTCACCTCGCCAGCAAGATCAATGGGAGCGTATGGTGGAAATAATGGGTTCTCCTGACTGGTCGGAAGATGATCGGTTTGCTACTGAGCAGGGTAGGCTGGACTACTGGGATCAATTAGAGCCCTTATTGATAAGTTGGACGTCGAGTCAGTATAAAGAAGATGTGTACAGGATGTGTCAATCTACCAGGATCCCGTCATTCCCTTTGAATACAGCTGCTGACCTGTTTGATTCATTACAGTTCAAGGCGAGAGAGTTTTTTGTTGATGTTGATCATCCTGTAGCTGGAAAATTGAAGTATCCTGGGTGGCCGTTTCATTTATCATCTGGCGATAGAGTTGTTATTGATAGAGCACCGTTGCTAGGCGAGCATAACCAAGATTTTATTAAATAGGACGTTATTGTGAAATTAGAACCTTCTACTTTTGATAATTTTTATCGAGTTCTAACAGGTGTAATAGTTCCTCGTCCCATAGCGTTTGTTTCTACTATGTCATCTGATGGTATTGTTAATCTTGCCCCGTATTCATTTTTTAATGCAGTGGCGTATGATCCACCTACTATAGTGTTTTCGTCTTCTCGGCATACGGGAATAAAACGCAAAGATACTTTGGCTAACATTGAGGAAACGGGCGAGTTCGTTGTTAATATTGTTGTAGATGATATTGCAGAAGCAATGAATATAACTGCTGCAGAATATCCTGAAGATGTAAATGAATTTGATTTAGCAGGATTGACTCCAGTTAGTTCTGACCTAGTCAAATGTCCGAGAGTCCAGGAATCTCCAGTTAATATGGAGTGTAGATTAAATCAAGTTATTCCTTTAGGTAGTGAGAAGCATCAGCACGGCCTAGTCATAGGCGAGGTAGTGATGATGCATGTACGAGACGATATTATAGACGGCCACAGGATAAACCATCAATTGCTTAAACCGACAGGTCGTCTTGCAGGCAGTATGTATTGCCGCACTGCAGATGTATACGAAATGCCCAGGCCAGTATATACACCGGAGACCTAGTTGTATTAGGGTGTCCGAATCGAGGCTGGTTAAACGGCTGTATAAGGATAGACATATGAATGGATTAGCTCTCGACGGAGTGAGAATAGTTGATTTTAGTTGGCAAATTGCAGGGCCGACATGCACTCGCTATCTTGGCGCGATGGGCGCTGATGTTATCCGTATTGAGAGCGGCCGGCGACCGGATCCATATAGGGCTAGGACCATAAGCTATTTTATAAATCAATCTAAGAAAAGTATCACTCTGAATCTTTCCCATCCTCAAGGCATTCAACTAGTAAAAGACTTGGCTAGTATCAGTGATGTGGTAGTGGAAAACTTTGCTCCTGGAGTTATAGAAAGATTGGGACTCTCGTATGAAGCATTTCGTGGTGTACGACCGGAAATAGTTATGCTTTCTTCTGCAGGATTGGGGCATTCTGGACCTGATATGAAACATGTGGCATATGGTACTTTAGTGCAGTGCTTTACGGGATGGAGCTCCTTGCAAGGCTATCCTGATCGAGAACCTGAATTAGTAAGCGGTATATGGACTGATCCTATGGTGGGAATTATGGAAGTATTCCTGATAAATGCAGCTATACATAACGCTCGTCAGACAGGTAAAGGTGAGTATATCGATGTATCAATGGCAGAAGCTACGACTATGCTGTTACCGGAAGTAATATTAGACTACGGGATGAATCAAAGGACTAATGGTCCATTAGGGAATCGTGATGTTCATTATGCCCCACAAGGTAATTATCCCTGTATTGGTGAAGATGAATGGATTGGTATTAGTATCAAAGACGATGTGCAGTGGAGGGGATTGTGTTCTGTGTTAGCTTGTCCTGAATTGGAGACGGACAGTAGGTTTGATACTGTCGAGAAAAGGCACTCAAATCATGATGAACTGGATATATCTATTAGCGAATATACCCGTATCTGGGATGCGTCTGACCTTATGGAGGCACTGCAAAATAGAGGAGTTCCGGCTGGAAACACCCAGACGGTTCAGCAATTGAATAATAACAATCATTGGGATTATCGGAATTTTTTCCAGGATTACCTAGAAGAAGACGATGAGCATACAACGCACTCGTTACCAGTTGTCCCCTGGAGATTCGACGGAGAGATAGAAGCATCTGTCACCGGTCAGCCTAATCGAGGCCAGCATAATCTGGCCGTGTTCGAAGAGTTGTTAGGTTTGACTGAAGCTGAAGTCGAAAAGCTAATAGAACAAGAAGTTATATATTAATTTTCCGGGTAACTTAACTCATACTACCCAAGCAGTCTATCCCTTATCGTGGAAGTCATTTGGGTCATCATTAGATTGCGGGTCGCTGGGCACTTCAACGTGATTTGAGCCATTAAGAGACTGCGTCTCATCTATTTCAACGTTACTTGAGTTTATTTTAACTCCTCTAAAAGAGGCTAAAGCTGATTCTAGTTGGTCATGAAATGATTCCGGGTCTTTAGCAACTATTGCTACTCGCTTACCGTTCGTTTGTATTACTCTAAGTCTGTCCGGAGAGTGTCTTTGTCTCATGTCCAATTCGGATATATTGTCGAAATATACGACCTTACGACGTGGTCGACCATAAGCTACGATAAGCGCGTTAGGATATATGGCATATATTTTGGGGGTGGTAAGCCAGGAATACGCCCCCACCAGTAGTCCCATTATGATTAATATTTCAGGACTTATATTTCCCGCCATTCCCTGAGTTAATTGCACTATACCGAATACTACTACTACTAGGGAAAATATTATCGTTATATTTACGGGTATTCTGTGTTTGTCCCAGTATATTGGTTGGCTTTGCGAATCTTGCATTACAATCCTTAATTATTAAGTCTATTATCAATATTATATTAAGTTAACGGCTATACAACAACATTGGGAAGCACGTCATTGAGCATGATTTGTTAACTTAAGTAATCTAAAGCGGTGCGGAACACATCGTCGAACATATCCTCACTAAGTCTCCCCGTCTGAGTATTTTGTTGACTAGGATGATAGGACCCTATCAGGGTGGTCTCATTAGACAAATCATATTTTAGGTTATGCCCAAATTTTGCAGGTGGCGCTTTGGGATATATATTTAACTCCTTCAATGCACGTAGATATGTATCAAATCCGATTTTCCCAAAAGCAATGACAGTCTTTACATTGGATAAAAGATGGATTTCCTGCAACAGATAGCTTTGACAGTTTGCAAGTTCAGCGGTAGTAGGTTTGTTTTGTGGAGGTGCGCATCTTAAAGCTCCCGTGATATAGGCATTTTTTATAATCATGCCGTCGTCTCGATGTTGAGAATCTGGAGAGCTGGCAAACCCGAATTTGTGAAGCGCCCGAAATACCCAGTCTCCGCTTCTGTCCCCAGTAAACATTCTGCCGGTCCGGTTTCCTCCATGCGCTGCGGGTGCCAATCCCATGATTAATAACTGTGCCTTTGGGTCGCCGACTGATGGGAGAGGTTTTCCCCAGTAATCCCAGTCCATATACATACGCCGCTTGTCCCTGGCGATTGTTGTGCAATGTTCAATCAATCTCGGGCATAGTTGGCAATCGATGATCGTTTTTTGTAAGTCTGCAAGCTTAGTCATACGAGTCTTATCGTTCTATCTGGATGATCTGCATTTTTCTCGACCATGGTATGTGTAAATACCCGTTGGATGAATCATCAGCAATAGGAGTATAATCTCGTAGCATACACCCGAATCTTAAAGAGGGACAATATGAAAGTAAAAGCAGCAGTTTTATATGAAGCTAATACTCCTTTAGTGGTGGAACAGTTGGATCTTGATGATCCGAAAGAAGGAGAGGTCTTAGTACGTCTATCATCAGCAGGAGTTTGTCATTCTGATTACCACGTAATGAAAGGAGAGTGGAATCCTCCGCTTCCCATGGTTTTAGGGCATGAGGCAGCGGGTATAGTAGAGAGGGTTGGACCCGGCGTTACCATGAGCAAGCCTGGCGACCATGTGATCTTAAACTTTAGGCCGAATTGCGGCTGGTGTAAATATTGTACCGTAGGAAGGCCAGTGCTTTGCAATGGGGCTGATACTGACAGATGGGCTATGTTTGATGGTACGGTTCGGTTACACAAGGGTAATCAAGATATTAATCACTTTGCGAGAACTGCCTCGTTCTCAGAATATGTTGTAGTTCCACAATCTGGAGCTGTGCCAGTACGCGATGATATGCCTCTGGATATGGCGTGTTTAGTTGGGTGTTCAGTGATGACTGGAGTGGGTGCCGTAATTAATACTGCTAAAGTGGAGCCTGGTAGCAGTGTTGTAGTGATTGGATGTGGCGGGGTCGGTCTTAATGTAATACAGGGAGCTGTCTTGGCTGGTGCAGGGAGAATAATAGCTGTTGATATGCTAGAGAATAAACTTGCCTATGCGAGAGAGTTTGGCGCTACGGATATTATTGACGCAAGTAGTGGTGACACAGCCGCGAAAGTGCATGATCTTACAGACGGTGGAGTTGATTATGCGTTTGAAGCAATTGGAAATTCGAAGACTATTCTCCAGGCGTATGAATCTACTGGTATTGGCGGTGTCACGACAGTAGTAGGCATGGCCGCTGAAGATGATGAGTTAACGTTAAACGCCTTATCTTTGCCGAGAACTGAAAAATCTATCATAGGATCGTGGTATGGAGGAGCTAGACCATGGGTCGATCTCCCCAAGATGGTGGATCTGTATATGTCTGGGAAACTTAAGGTAGATTCGTTAGTTAGTCGTAGGTATCCGCTTGATGACATCAATATCGCTTATGATGCTTTGGGTAGAGGAGAAGTTGCTCGGAGTATATTAGTTTACAACTAGAGTGATTGTAGGCCAACCAAATCTAACTGCCTGCACGTGCACCGTATTTCCATGAAACTGGGTATGTATTAAAAAGGGGGTCCTATCCTTAGGGCCCCCTTTTTAATACATACAGTGTGTGGTCGGGGATGTGGATTCGAATCGACGACCACACCCCCCGTGCGGTTCACCCGCTTTTAAAACTACATCGTTTTACGAATGGTTCATTCTATATACGTCGGGTAAGGTTCTATCGATGTCCGGAGCAGAATCATTTAAATCATGTAAACATAATCTCTTTCAAATTGGTTAATAAGTTACCTACACTTATCTCAAACCATTCTGCTTATAATTCATCCTTGGAACTATTTATATAGATTTGTAGGAGGAGAGTCATGAGCTCACGTACTTTGACTGGGATTACACTGATAGTCGGGCCCATAATGATGATCGCGTTTTTTCTAGTAGGACCAATGGGCTCCGCAGACCCATCTGATCCACAATCCTTAAGCTCTGCGTTGGGCAATAATGTCCTATGGTCTGAAATAAGCCTGTCATTGGCAGTGTTAGGACTATTATTGAGGACTGTCGGTATTAACGCGATTAAAAATAGGATGTCCGGAGGTTCCGGTTACCATATAGCCGAACTTGGTTTTATCCTTATTCTTATTGGTGCTGCGGGAGAGCTCATAGAAATAAGTCTTCTGATTGGTATAGCAAACAATGCGGCGTCGCAAGGGCTAGTAGAAGCATTACACGCTGTATCGGGAGCAATAGGACCAACATCGGTTTCTTGCGCATTCCTTGGGTTCGCCACGATAGGCCTAGCCATACTAATACAAAAGAATTTCCATATGTTAATTGCATTAGGAGCTATAGTAATCGGAGTTATAGGAACAATATTGCCTGTAGCTAACTATGAGTCAGACTTAATGATAGTTCCATATCTAGGCCTATCACTACTATTGGTAACGCTGGGTACACTAGTCCTAAGGACTAAATCGTAGCCTTAAATTCCAGGTAAAATCATTTAGATCATGAAAATGGTTAAAAGAAGAGGGCCTATTATTAGGCCCTCTTCTAAGCACAAACTGTGCGTGGTCGGGGCGGTCGGATTCGAACCGACGACCCCCTACACCCCATGCAGGTGCGCTACCGTGCTGCGCCACGCCCCGATACTGGGGTATTTTACCAGATTTACCTAGTAAAATCAGGATAATGGTCCTCTTGTTATCTGAGGATGATTAGTAGCTTAACGGGAAGTCCAGTTTGTATTTTACTATTAGCGTTTAGTATTTGTTTAACGAAATACAGATATTGATTC
>Ga0114933_10004986_pt1 | contig 12198 bp, 10 predicted proteins | sample 4SBtaG_FD_89691 | JGI IMG/M metagenome (GOLD analysis project Ga0114933, IMG submission 89691) | Deep subsurface microbial communities from Kolumbo volcano to uncover new lineages of life (NeLLi) - 4SBTROV12_W25 metaG | ecosystem: Environmental > Aquatic > Marine > Volcanic | place: Kolumbo...
AATCCGCAGCTTTTCATGACGCGCGGGGTGATAGGACGTTTCTGCAAGGATGATCTTTCCGGCGACGTCCTTACCGGCATAGTCCGCTTCCGTGCCAGAGCCGACAAAGATCAACTCACCGCTGAAGCCTTCTGGTCCCGTGGGCAAACTGTGGCCGCAGGTGAAAGCCTCGATCGCTTCCTCCGGGTTGCTGACAACGTGTAGCATTGTCGTTTCCGGAAAACTGACGAGACCGGGTATGTCGTGGACCTCCGCGGAAATTCCATGTTTTATGAGGGCGTCGGCGTTGTATCGAGCGGCATGCCGCGCATTTTCGGTTCCAGCGAGCCGAGATGGAATTTCCAGACAAAGGTGTTCCATGTGCCGGCGCACATTCTCGAAAGATAGATCGGATAGAAAGGCTGTTTCGCTCATAGTTCCATCTCGTATTGAATTGCCTCAGGGAAGCATTCCTAAGTTTGTCGTGGCGCTAATTCTTGAGCAATGGCTTTTAAAAATACACGGCTCGCGCGCCTGCCAGCTGCGGGTCTCAAATCTGTCTAGGTGTTACGGAAGCTCCACGGCATAGTCAGAGACCGGAAGAACTTTCTTGATCAAACCTTGTTTCTTCAAAAACGCTGCAAAGCGTTGATAACGAACCTTGTCAAAGGCGACGGGGCGCAGCGCAAGGCGGGAGAGTGTATCCCGCCACGCCCGGCGGTTTAGCTCATTATCCAGCTTCTTGTTGTTTTTGATGAACAGTTTCCATGCATCATCGGGGTGATTAATGAGAAAGGTCACGGCATTCCCGACCGCGTCAAGGAACCGCCGGTAACGGGGATCGTACGCCTTGTCTTTCTTCGCAACCACGATCAATTCGTCATAAGCCGGCACACCCTCTTCTTCGGGGAAGAATGCCCGTCCCGGCCGTTTGATGATGTCCATTTGGTTAAGTTCAAAATTGCGGAAGGCTCCAATTACCGCATCAACCTTACCGGCGATAAGTGCCGGCGATAGGGAGAAATTCACATTGATCAACTCAACGTCCTTCAACGTCAGCCCGTGTTTTGCGAGCATGCTTTGCAGAAGCGCATCTTCAAAGCCACCGACAGAGAACCCTACCTTTTTGCCCTTGAGATCGGCGATCTTTTTAATCGGCCCGTCACGAAGAACGACCAGTGAGTTCAGTGGTGTTGAGACCAAGGTTCCGATGCGGATTAGCGGCATCCCTTGGCCAACTTGGACATGAAGCTGTGGCTGATAAGAAACCGCAAGATCGGCTTTACCGGCAGCCACCAATTTCGGCGGAAGGCTAGGATCAGCAGGAGCGATAAGCTCAACTTCAAGGCCGGCGGCCCTGAAGAACCCTTTCTCCTGAGCGACAACGAAGGGCGCATGATCAGGGTTGACGAACCAGTCAAGTAGGACCGTGAGCTTTTCCTGTGCCATCAATGGCGATGCGGTGAACAGAAACGCTAAGGTGGCGGCGATTGTGGATAGAAATCTCATAAGTATTCTCAATCATTGCTTGGAAGTGAATCGGGACTCCAGGCCAGCAGGCGGCGGAGTAGCCTGTCGACGCTGAAATAAAGGAGGACCGCCATAACGGCGAGAACTAAAAGGGCGGCGAACATCAGATCGATTTGAGTTCGTCCGCTGGAATGCAACATTAATGCACCAAGGCCGTGGCTGGCGCCGACCCATTCGCCAACAATTGCCCCGATGGGTGAAACTGCCGTCGCGACGCGGACGCCGGACGCAAATGATGGCATTGCGGCTGGAATACGAATACGGCGCAGCACCGCCCAGCGCGAAGCATCCATAGTTCGGGCAAGATCGAGATAGCCGGGGTTGGTTCGCCGTAGGCCATCGAATAATGCGGCGGTCACCGGGAAATAGATGATCAGCGTAGCCATCGCAATTTTGGAGCCAATGCCATAGCCAATCCACAACACAAGGATCGGAGCCAAGGCAAAGACAGGGATTGCCTGGCTCACCACCATTACCGGCATCAACCATTGCCGGGCCGGGCGAAACAACCCCATGACCAAAGCGCTAGCCGTTCCGAGGATGATCCCCAACAAAAGCCCGCCAAGAATTTCGCCGAGCGTGACGAGGCCGTCTTCAAAAAGTTTGTCCGCGTGCTCAATCATGGCCATCGCGACAAGCATTGGCGATGGCAGGATGAAAAACGGCACCTCAGTCAGCGACACAATGGCCTGCCAAGCCAAGATCAATCCAACAGTGATGATCAGTGGTCGGATCAACTTCATAGCTCCCACACCTTGATCCTCCCCTTCCATGGATGAGGGGAATTAATCTTCATGCCACTGTCTTCGAACGGGCAAGCCGCTCCAACAGCTCCGCCTGTCCGGCCAGCAAGTCCGGGTCGCGCATATCACGAGGAGACTTTCCCGTCGGTTCGATCGGCTCGAAAAGAACAGCCGGACGGCCTGACATCACATGAATACGGTCCGCTAACCGAAACGCCTCCAGCGGGTCATGGGTGACCAAAAGCACGGTGCGGCCTCGCAGCATCTCGGCGGCGAATTCCTGAAGGCGAACTCGGGTGATCGTATCCAACGCTGAAAACGGCTCATCCATTAAGACGACGGGGCGATCCTCCATCAAGGTCCGCGCCAACGCCGCGCGCTGACGCATGCCACCCGACAAGGTCGCCGGAAGTTCATAGGCCGACCCGAGAAGATCAAGCTGCTCCAATAAATGAAGCGCCCGGCCCGGCATGAACTCGTCACCCCGCAGTCTCGCGCCCAGGACTACATTTTCGAATACAGTGAGCCAGGGCAGAAGAAGGTCGTCTTGCGCCATATAGGCGATTTGGCCTTCCAGCCCGCTCTCTGACGACTTAATCGTCATTGCGGTCTCTTCTGGCATCAACCCCGCCACCAGTCGCAAGAGCGTTGATTTGCCGACCCCGCTCACCCCCATCAGGCAGGTCCATTTTCCCGCCGGCAGGTCAAAATTCAGGCCATTGAACAACGTTGTGCCGTCGAAGGTAAGCCGACCAATATGGATTGAAATATCGCTTTGTATGGGATCCGTCGCCGTCATCGCACCCGTCCCTACGCCGGTCTTAACCGGATCAGGTTCGAGGGGTCGTTTCTGTCACGGAAACCTCTCAGCCGGAATGGCTCCCCCCAAGTGATAGCCAATAGGCTATGTCCTGCCCTAGCTATTGCGCAACCCCAAAATTTTCACAAGGCTGGGTACAACCTACTCCTCTCTTTGAGGTGCCATTTACCGCCCTATTTCGATGGATCTACGTAGAAATCTTGGCAATTCGTTAACAATACTTCTGTCATAGGATTTAAAGGCCGAGGCCACTTGGCCTTTTTTCGTTTTGGGTCGTCATGAGATCTCTCGCTCTGCCAAGAAAAATGCAATTGCATAAAACGCATGACTGGCGAAGCGCCGCCCAGCTAGCGAGCCAATCCGGTTATCGCAGTAGGGTTTGTGGCAGGTGGCCCCGGTCCACGATGCATTGCTCCTTGTATTATTTGCGCCGAGCACTGGCCTAAAGCCTTTTCTCCAGAAGGCCCGGCCTGAAGTTGGGATTGGTGACGATAGCGGCAGCTGCGCATAATCGGCATTAGCTGGAAAGGTACCCGACCTATAAGCTTAGCAATGAAAAATGCGGCAATTGTTCTAAACAAATAAAAAGAGCTAGAGGCTGTTTGGCCTCTAATTCTTTAACCAAGATTGCCTGCATTTCTGCATTTCTGCATTTCTGCATTTAGCCATGAGCTGCCTAACCATCGACTACCGAAAAATGTCGGCTTTCTGATCACAAAGCAGAAGTCGACGGGTTTGCGTCGCTAGGACCGGAAATGACCCGTTCCAGACTTGTTCAGGACACCAATTGATGCGCCGCATTCGACCGGTTCGGGTTTTCTGGCTCAAAGTGCGGGATCGCGGCGACGAGGGCTTGCGTATAGGGATCGCTGGGGTTCCTTAGAACTTCATCTGCGGCACCCTGTTCGACGATCTTACCGCGGTTCATGACGACCACGCGTTCGCACAACAGCCGCACGACATTGAGATCGTGTGACACAAAGATGTAACTCATCCCGAGCTCGTGTTTCAGGCGATCCAGGAGCTGCAAGACCACCGCCTGCACCGAGACATCAAGCGCGGATGTGGGTTCGTCCAGGATGAGAAGCTTGGGATCAACGGCAATGGCACGGGCGATACCGACGCGGGCTTTCTGCCCGCCGGAGAGTTGATGAGGGAAGCGGCTCAATAGTGTGGTTGGCAGGCCCACCCGTTCCGCCAATGCCTCGATCTTCTCGTGGATGATTTTTCGGTCCCGAAGCCCCAACAGCCGTTTCAGCGGCTCGGCAATACTGTCGTGAGCCGTATAGCGCGGATTGAGACTATCGGTCGGATCCTGGAAGACTATTTGAATTTTCTTCCGTTCCGGGCGCCGGGCAAAGGTCTCAGCCCGGTACGCGGTGATGTTCTCTCCGTCGAAGATGACATCGCCCGAGGTCGGATTCATAAGCCGCGTGATGATGCTGGAGGTCGTCGACTTCCCGCAGCCGGACTCGCCCACCAGACCCAAACTCTCGCCCCGCTTCAAATTGAAAGAGATGTCGTCAACGGCGCGGAAGACGCGGTCCGCCTGCGATGATCCTCCCCATGGCCACAGGCCAGCGGCAGCCTGTTGCATGGGAAACTCCTTCACAAGGTTGAAGACCTCGAGGATGTTCTCCGATCCCGTCGCCGCGTCTCCTGATGGCGCAGCACCAGGTCCCGGAAGCACCGTTGCGCTTTGGGGCGCGGGCGTGCCAGGGGCCAGTTCGGCAAGTGTCGAGTTCGGCCCCGGAGAGGCGGCGATGAGTTTTCTCGTATAGGCGTGTTGCGGATCGGAAAACAGTTCCGCGACCGGTGCGGTTTCGATCACCGCGCCTTTCTCCATGACGACGATCCGGTCGCAGTAGGCCGCCGCCATGCCGAGATCGTGGGTAATCAGCACCACGGCCATGTTGCGTTCCTGGGTCAACTCACGGACGAGATCCATGGTCGCCTTCTGGGTCGTCACATCGAGACCAGTGGTCGGCTCATCGGCGATCAGAAGGCGCGGATCACAGGCCAGCGCAATGGCGATCATGACCCGCTGGCACATGCCGCCCGACAGCTCGAACGGATAGCTGCCGTAACGCATTTCGGGCTCGACGATCTTGACCTTCTCCAGCATTTCGATCGCCTTGGCGCGTGCCGTTTGACGGGTCGCCAGGCCATGGCGCAAGAGCACGTCTTCGATCTGCCGGCCGACCGGCCGGATCGGGTTTAATGCGGCGCGCGGGTTCTGGAAGATCATGGAGATCTCCCGGCCACGCAGATCGCGCAGGGTCGATTCATCGGCATCGGTGACGGCAATACCGTCGAACGTCGCTGAGCCCGCGACCGGCGCGCCCGCTTCGTCTAGAAGGCCAATAACCGTGTAGGCTGTCACGGATTTCCCAGATCCGCTTTCACCGACGATACCCAGCACCTCACCCTTGGCCAGTTCGAGGTTGACGTCTTCGATGGCGCGGACCACGCCATTGCGGGTCCGGAACTCGACGGACAGGCTTTTGATATCAAGGAAGGGCGCGGGGGCCATGACGATACTCCTAGGTTCGCCGCAACGGATCGACGAGGTCGCGAAGACCATCGCCCAGCAGGTTGAAACAAAACACGGCCAACATCAGGGCGGCACCCGGAAAGATCGCCAGCCACCATTCCCCGGAGACGATATAGTTCGCGCCCTCGGCGACCATGATCCCCCATTCCGCATCCGGCGGACGCACGCCGAGGCCGATGAACGACAAGCCGGCAGCGTTGAGGATCGCCCAGCCCATGTTCAGGGAAATCTGCACCATCATCGGCGGCAGAATATTCGGGAAGACCTGTGTCGCCAGAATACGGACATCGCCGCTGCCGCATAACCGCGCGGCATAGACATATCCGGCGTTGCGCCGGACACTGGTTTCAGCGCGGGCGACCCGCGCGTAGAACGGCAAATTGATGATCGCCGTCGCGTAAATGATGTTTTCCACCGTGTTGCCCATGGCGGCGACGATCCCCATGGCCAGCACGAACAACGGGAACGCCATGATTGTATCCGAGAACCGCCCGACAATCCGATCCGTCCAGCCGCCCCAGAACCCTGCGCTGCATCCGAGCGCGCTGCCGATGAAAAACGAGAGCGCCACAGCGGAGACTGCAATACCGAGATCGAGGCGTGTTGCAGCGATGACCCGGCTGAACACATCACGGCCGAGGTGGTCGGTGCCGAACAGATGGTCCCAGCTGGGCGGCTTCAGGGTGTACGCGGCATTCGTCGCCAAGGGGTCGTAAGGCGTGATCCATGGACCGAAGATCGCCAGGAAGACGATCAGGATAAAGAGCGAGAAGGCGAACACGGTCACCGGGTTCTCACCCATCACGTAGCGAAAGTGTTTCAAGTGTTGTTGCATGGCGTCAGGCACCTCAGTCGTCCAATCCGACGCGCGGATCGGTGAGCGTGAGGATCACGTCGATGGCGAGATTGACGCAGACGAACAACAGCGCCATGGCAAGGACGAAGCCCTGCACGGCGGCGTAGTCGGACGCGACCAAGGCCTCGATGGCGAAAGAGCCGATGCCCGGCCAGGAAAACACCTTCTCCACAAGGACGTTGGCGCCCAGCAGGAACGAGAACACCATGCCCAAGGTGGTGAGCACGGGAAGCGCGGCATTCCGGAACGCATAGGTCGACAGCACGACCCGGCGCGACAGGCCGTTGGCCCGCGCGGTCCGGACGAAATCGCTGGCGAGCGCACCCAGCATAGCGGCCCGGGTCATGCGCGCGATTGGCGCGAGCGCAAACAGCGCCAATGTGGCGGCGGGCAAGACAAGCTGCGCCACCGATGCGCCGAAGGTTTCCCGGTCGCCGGCGATCAGGCTGTCTATAGTGTAGAATCCGGTGACCTGTGGCGGCGACAGATAGAGAATGTCGAGGCGACCGAGCGGCGACGGTGCCCAGCCCAACAGGTAGTAAAAGATGTAGACAAGAAACAGACCGGTGAAGAACGTTGGTAAGGAAACACCGGCCGTCACCAAAAGCCGGCACAGATGGTCGACCCAGCTGTCCGGGCGGGTCGCCGCCAATACGCCAAGTGGAACCGCAATGGCTACCGCCAGGCCGAGCCCGATCAAGGTGAGCTCCAGCGACGCCGGCAGGCGGGCCAGCAGTTCCTCGGTCACCGGCCGGCCGGTGCTGAGCGACATGCCCCAGTCCCCGTTCGCCAAGTTGCCGACATAGATGAAGAACTGCTCGACCCAACCTCGGTCCAAGCCCAGCGCGCGGCGCACCTGTTCGATCGATTCCTTGTCCGCCATGTCGCCGGCAAAGTAGACCGCCGGATCCCCGGGCAGCGCCCGGGTCAGGACGAAGGAAATAACGATCACGCCGAAGACGGACGGCAGGGCTTGCGCCAACCGCCGTCCGACCTGGATGAGCTTGGTGGTGTTCACGTCACCAGCCTAGGACTTCGAAATTCCGCGCACGTCGAGCTGGCGGTGGAACCAAGACGCATAGCCGGTCACGTTCTTCTGCATGGCCGAGTCGAGGTACGGCTGATAGAGCGGAATCCGTGGCACGTCTTCGAAGGCAATGCCGATGAGTTTTTTGACGTTCGTTTCGTACTGCGGGTCCTCGACCGCCATGTGCAAGGTCTCATCGACCAGCTTCTCGACTTCCGGGTTCTTGTAGTTCGACGAATTGAACAGGTGCCCGTGCTTGTAGGCCCAGAAGAAGTAGTAGTCCGGATAGTTGAGCCAGCCGCCGAAGTTTTCCATGTGCATGGCGAGGCGTTTCTCGACGAGGGCCGCCGTCCGCCAATTGGCGCCCGGGATCTTGTCGAGCTTCACCTTGATGCCGATCTTGGCCAGCGATTCCTGGATCAAAAGGCACGTCGGCTCCTGCCAGTCAGCAATGCCGAGATTAAACGACAGGGTCGTCTCGAACCCATCCTTGAAGCCGGCTTCCGCCAATAGGGCCTTCGCCTTGTCCAGGTCCGTGTCGTAGGGGAACGGCTGCGGCCAGCTGATATCTGAAGGCGTCATGGATTTGCCGCCATACATGGGCTTGCCCCGGCCGTAGGCGGCGGCGGAGATGATGTCCTTGTAGGGTAGCGCGTAGGCGATGGCCTGGCGGACCTTCACATTGTCGAAGGGCTTGTGGTTGAGGTTCAACGCCAACACGTGCAGACAGTTGTCGATCGGCGCGCCGGAGACAGCGACCTTGCCGCCTTCCTTGAATTCCTTCGAATCCTTGGGCGGCACGTTCATATAGAAATCGGCGTCACCGCGCTCGGTCAGCGCGCGTCGCGTCGAGGCGGACGGCACCTCACGGACGATGACCCGCTTCACACCCGGCTGCGGACCGAGCGCCCAGTCGTCGTTACGCGTGTAGACGAACTGCTGGCCGGGATCCCAGCGGGTGAGCTTGTAGGCACCGGACCCGGCAGGGTTCTTGTGCAGATACTCGGTCGCCCAGGGGTCTTCCGTGGTCGCATGTTTCATGGCGACCTTGGAGTTGATGATGAACGGGATCGGCACGGCCAAGTCCGGCAGCGTCAGTTTCGAGGGTTTCGGAATCTTGATCTGGAAGGTCATGTCGTCGACCACGACGAACTGTTCGGGCTTGGTCATGGACCCGGCCTTCATCTGCACGAAGGGGAAGCCGCCCAGGCTGACGGCCCGGTCGAAGGACCACTTCACGTCCTGCGCGGTCACGGGCGTGCCGTCCCAGAACTTGGCCTTCGGATTGATCTTGAAGGTCAACAGCGTCCCGTCGTCGGAGATCGTCCAGGATTCCGCGACTTCCGGCTCGATCTTGGTCGAATCGTAGGCCATCGAGCCGTCTTCCAAGGTCTTCACGCCAAACCGAACCAGGCGGTCGTAGATATTCACCGTGACCTGGTAGCTCGGCCGGTTGGTGCCCTTGCGGTGCAGGTCCAGGGAATTGATGCCGCTGCCGGAGACGACAACGAGGGTGTCGTAGCGTCCCGCCGCTTCCGCCGGCAGATACTTGAGGAAGGGGATAACCGATGCGCCGGTGGCGACACCGAGAGTTTTGAGGAATTCACGCCGTTGCATGATGAAGCTCCTTGTCGGGTTGGGGTTCGGGGGCGAGGGATTGAAGAAAGGCACGCCATCCGCCGAAATGCGTGATGTCTTCCGCATCTTCGGTGGCAATCTGTTCGCAAAGGAATCCAGTGGCTTGGGTGCCGTCTTCCATGGTCACGGTACCGAGGCCGAGTGGACTGGGGATGCCGGAGAGGAAAGCGCCGACGGCAACTGTCGGAAGAGCCCAGATTTCGACGTCGATGGGGGCGCCGTTCGGATGGCGAACCAGGCCGGGACGCATCGGTGGTCCGCCGGCAAGTTTATAGAGACGGTAATTCGGTGCGGTTTCGACAGCCCGCAGGAAACGGCCGCCGCGTTCGGTCAGTTCCCGATTTAACGGCAGTCCGGACATATGCGCGCCAACGGCGACAATTGCCGTCTCATCTGCTTGCAGCGCGGGCGCCGGTTGTTTCGCCGGGGGAAGCGGCCAGGTGGTCGCCCCGAGAGCGGGCGCGGTTGTTTGCTGAATGGCGGCGGCGGTGGTCGCCAGCGCACCGTCCGTTCCGGCGGGGCCGATCAGGGTCACGCTGCCGGGGCGCCCGTCTTTTCGGGCGGCGGTGGGGACGGCGATCGCGCACATGTCCAGCAGATTGACGAAGTTCGTATAGGTGCCGAGTTGGGCATTTGTACCGATGGGATCGACATCGACCTCACGGCGCGTGAAAAACTTCGGCACGGACGGCACACACAGCATATCCAGCGAGGCCATCGTGTCCGTCACATCGCGGGTGAGGTTGCGGAGCGCGTACATGGCGCGGAACGTGTCCGTCGCCGAGAAACGATCGGCGACTTCGGTCACTTGGCGTGTCACAGGATGGACGGCATCAGGCCGGTCTTTCAGGAGATCTTCGATGACCGTATGACGCTCGGCGACCCAGGGGCCGTCATACAGCATCTCTGCGACGGCGTAGAACGGCTGGAAGTCGATTTCATGAACCTCGGCGCCGAGGCTGCGGAGAGATTGCAGGCTTGATCGAAAGGATTCTGCCTGGACCTCATCACCGAAGAACTCGCGCGACGCGGTATCCGGAACGCCAACACGGAAATGCGGTGTCATGGCGCCGCGGCGTGGCCCGGTGAAGGTTTTCGAATAGGGGTCGGCGCTATCATAAGCGATCGCCGTTTCGAAGACCGCGAAGGCGTCGTCCGCCGTCAGCGCGAACACCGAAACGCAATCCAGCGTACGGCAGGCAGGTACGACACCATCATTCGACAAAGCGCCGAGCGAAGGCTTGAGGCCGACGATCCCATTCAGCGCGGCGGGAACGCGGCCAGAACCGGCGGTGTCGGTGCCCAATGAGAAGCTCACGAGGCCCTGGGAAACGGCGACGGCTGATCCGGAACTTGAGCCTCCCGGAACGATCGCCGGGTCGATGGCATTCGCCGGAACCTGAAAAGGTGTGCGGGTGCCGACCAAGCCTGTGGCAAATTGGTCCAGGTTGGTCTTGCCGATCAACAGGGCGCCCGTGTTGCGAAGCCGGGTAACAACAAACGCATCGTCTTCTGCCGTATAGGCGAAGTCCGGGCAGGCCGCTGTCGTGGTGAGGCCAGCCGCATCGATATTGTCCTTGATGACGAACGGCAGCCCCCAGAGGGGCTTATCTGAAGGGGGTTCACGGCCTAACGCGCGGGCGTCCTCAAGGACATCGATCTCGTCGCGGAGCAGCAGAAAGATGCCCGGATCGTCCAAAGCTTTGATCCGACGATAGACCTCTTCGACAATGTCCGCCGGTGCCGCGCCAGCCGCGTAGGCGGTGCGTAAGGTTTGGATGTCGAAGGGGAGGTCGTGATGCATGAACTATCCGCAAAATCATTGTGCAGGTGCGAATAGATCAATTGAGAGTGCTTCTGAATACTGCTAATTTTCTCTATGTCCGCTGCATAAATTGCATCACATATCGATAAGGCCTTGCGATGAAACATCTTCTCCCTTTGACCTATATCGACGCCGTCGCGAAGGCCGGTTCAATACGGAAGGCCGCGGAAACCATGGCCATCACATCGACGGCCTTGAACCGCCGCATCCTGGCGATGGAAGAAGAACTTGGCGTTCCGATTTTTGAGCGCCTCGCGCGCGGCGTGCGCTTGACGACGGCGGGCGAGATTCTGATCCACCACATTCGTGGCCAGCTGACCGACATGGAGCGCGTCAAAAGCCAGATTGCGGATCTCTCCGGTGAGCGGAGAGGACACGTGTCCATCGCTTGCAGCCAGGCGCTTCTCCCATATTTCCTCCCGGAGCAGATTGCGATCTACAGAGGCGAGCATCCGGCGGTCACGTTCGGGGTCCTGCTCCGTGACCGGGCCTCGGCAGAGCAGGCGCTGGTGGACTTCAGTGCGGACTTGGTTCTGGTGTTCGAGCCGGTCCGCATGCTGGAGTTCCAGAACCTGCTGAATATTCGTCAGCCTGTGCATGCGGTTATGGCTGCCAACCATCCCCTGGCCGAGCAGCCCTCGATCCGGTTGCGCGATTGCCTTCGGTATCCCGTTGCGCTTCCGACGGCGAACTTCGGTGTGCGCCATCTGCTGGAAGCAGCCGTGCGAAGGACCTCCATGACCCTTGATCCGGTGGTGGTTTCGGACAGCTTCGAATTCCTTCGCAGTCACGCGGTCGCTGAGAATATCGTCGCGTTTCAAATCCCAATCGGCCTGCCGGCGAACGACGAGCAGCCGGGCGTGGTCAGCCGATTGGTCGACATACGCGACGTGCCACCGGGGCTGCTTTATTTCGGACAGCTTCGCAGCCGCGCTTTACCCGTCGCGGCGGCAAGATTTGCTCAACAAATGATGGAGCATTTTGAAGCGCGTTTTGAATGCGACTAATGCCTCAATTCTTATATCAATGAGATCGGGGTCATTGTCCGCTATTGGCGGCAGTATCGCCTCGACGGGCGAAATGTCCGGAAACTGATCAAAAAGCAGACGTTGGAAAACGAGGGTCCCGAAGACCGCAACGGGTCATCTTAAGACCTCGCCCGAGGTTGCCGACTACGTCTGAATTGGAGGGCTTTTCAGACGTTTTTGGCAGTAAAGCGGACATAG
>Ga0114933_10004989_pt1 | contig 12196 bp, 11 predicted proteins | sample 4SBtaG_FD_89691 | JGI IMG/M metagenome (GOLD analysis project Ga0114933, IMG submission 89691) | Deep subsurface microbial communities from Kolumbo volcano to uncover new lineages of life (NeLLi) - 4SBTROV12_W25 metaG | ecosystem: Environmental > Aquatic > Marine > Volcanic | place: Kolumbo...
CGGCAGCGCTGCGCCTGCTCACAGCCTTCGGCCTGCTGCTCTTCGCCGGGGTCGGCGCGGTGACGATGCTGGCGGGTTCAGATTACCTTGCCTATAACGCACTGGCGCATGATCCCGTCGCGGGACAGCACCTTGGCATCCTGATTGTAGAATTCGGCGTCGGCGTGACGGTGAGCGCGGTCATGATCACGATTTTTCTCGCCTTCGCCGGGCGCAACGATCCATGACCATCGCGGGCCTGTACAACTACTGGATTGTCATCCTGCTGATGATGACCGGTTTTTATGTTGTGATCTCAAGCGGAAACCTGGTGAAGAAGATCATCGGCCTGAATGTCTTTCAGGCGTCGGTATTCATTCTCTACATCAGCGTTGGGAAAATGTCAGGCGGGCGTGTCCCGATCCTGCAGGAAGGGGTCAGCGACTACTCCAACCCTCTGCCCCATGTGCTCATCCTGACAGCGATTGTCGTGGGTGTCTCGACAACCGCCCTAGGGCTCGCCCTGGTCGTCAGGATACGGGAAGCCTACGACTCGGTTGAGGAAGTCGAGATTCATCAACAGGACGAGTCATTGTGATTAGCGCGCAACTGCCCGCGCTGCAGGTGGTCGTCCCGCTAATCGCGGCGGCACTGTGTCTCGTCCTGTCTCGTCCGCTCGCTGCCTGGACCCTCACCTTTGCGGCGAGCGCGGCGGCGATGGCGGTGTCTTTCCTGTTACTGGGCGCCGTGATGGATTCGGGCACCATCGACTACGCCTTCGGCGGCTGGGCGGCGCCCTTTGGGATCGCCTACCGCGTCGATCTGGTTAACGCCTATGTGCTAATGATTGTTTCGACCATCAGTACTGTGGTGTCGGTCTTCGCCCGGGCCAGTGTCGCAAGCGAAATCGAGAAACACAACCAGGGATTCTTCTACACCGCGTGGCTCTTGTGCCTTACCGGACTTCTGGGCATCGCGATCACCGGAGACGCGTTCAACCTGTTTGTCTTTTTGGAAATCTCATCTTTATCGAGCTATGTGCTCATTGCGATGGGATCCGACCGCAGGGCTCTGACCGCCGCCTACCAGTACCTCATCATGGGGACGATCGGGGCAACGTTTATTCTGATCGGAGTGGGTTTGCTATACGCGCTGACCGGCACGCTCAATATGCAGGATCTTGCCGAGCGGTTGCCCGACGTTTCGGGCACCCGGACCGCACGAACCGCTTTTGCCTTCCTGACAGTCGGCCTCGGGCTCAAGATCGCTCTCCTCCCTTTGCACCTGTGGCTGCCCAACGCCTATGCGTACGCCCCTTCCGCGGTCAGCGCCTTTCTGGCCGCGACAGCAACCAAGGTGGCGGTTTATGTGCTTTTGCGGTTTGTGTTTTCGGTCTTCGGCGTAGAGTTTGCGCTTGGCGCCATGCCGCTCGCCATCGGCCTCGCGATCCTGGGCGCGATCGCGGTGCTGTCGGCCTCAACGGTCGCCATCTTCCAGGAGAATCTCAAACGAATGCTGGCGTATTCCAGCGTGGCACAGATCGGCTACCTTGCGCTTGGCATCAGCCTCGCGACACCTGCCGGGCTAACCGCCACGATACTGCATCTTTTCAACCATGCCCTGATGAAGGGTGCGCTGTTTGTCGCGCTGGGCTGTGTCGCCTGGCGGATAGGCAGCAGCCGGCTGCAGGACTTTGCGGGGCTGGGCTATCGCATGCCCTGGACCATGGGGGTTTTTGTGGTCGGCGGACTGAGCCTGATCGGCATTCCGTCGACGGCGGGCTTTATCAGCAAGTGGTACCTCGTGCTGGCCGCGTTGGAGAAGGGGTGGTGGCCCGTCATCGTTGTAATCATTGCCGGCTCGCTGCTGGCGGTCCTGTATGTCTGGAAAGTCGTAGAGAGGGCTTATCTCGCGAAACCCCCGGAAGACGCAACGAGAGCTGAGGCCCCGGCGTCGATGCTGATACCGGCCTGGCTGTTGGCGATTGCCAACCTTTACTTCGGATTCCAGACGGATCTGAGTGTGGGGGTCGCCACCCGAGCGGCGGCGCAACTCTTTGGGATAGCCCCGTGAGCGAGTCTCTCCTAACCTGGATCGTGTTCACACCGCTCATTGGTGCGGCAGCCGTTCTGCTGACCGGCCGTTGGCCGAATCTGCGCGAGGCGGTCAGTCTGATCACCGGTGGTGTGCTGATTGCCCAGGTCACACAGCTGATCTCCCCAGTACTGGCAGGCGAGACCCCGAGCGTCCTGCTGGCGGTGCCGGTGCCGAGGGTGCCGCTTGCACTTCAGGCAGAACCGTTAGGTCTGCTCTTTGCGTTGATTGCAGCGGTGCTGTGGGTTGCGACCACCGTGTATGCCATTGGCTATATGCGTGGCCACGGCGAAAAGCACCAGACCCGGTTCTTTGCCTTTTTCGCGATTGCGATCAGCGCCACTATGGGGGTGGCCCTGGCGCAGAACCTGTTCACCCTCTTTCTTTTCTACGAACTGCTTACGCTGTCCACCTACCCTCTCGTCACCCACGCGGGTACGGATGAAGCGCGACGGGGCGGGCGCGTCTATCTCGGTATTCTGATGGGCACCTCTATGGGATTCCTGTTACTGGCGGTGATCTGGACCTGGCAGCTTGCCGGAACGACGGCATTTCACCCCGGAGGCATCCTGGCAGACAAAGGCTCTCCAGTGGTAGTCGGTGTGCTTTATGCGCTTTTTGCCTTCGGCATCGGCAAAGCCGCTCTGATGCCCTTCCACCGTTGGCTGCCGGCAGCCATGGTTGCCCCGACACCGGTCAGCGCCCTGCTGCACGCGGTGGCGGTGGTCAAGGCAGGGGTTTTTGCGATTCTCAAGATCACGGTCTATGTCTTCGGACTGGATCTTTTGTCCGTCACGGGCGCCGCGACCCCGATCCTGTGGGTGGCCGCCATCACGATCATCGGCGCGTCACTGGTCGCGCTGTACCAGGACAACCTCAAGAGACGGCTGGCCTATTCGACCATCAGTCAACTCTCCTATGTGGTCCTGGGTGCGGTCCTCGCCAACGCCGCGGGCATCACCGGCGCGGCTGTGCATATCGCGACTCACGCCGTTGGAAAAATCACGCTGTTTTTCTGCGCCGGCGCCATTTTGGTCGCTGCCCACAAAACACGGGTCAGTGAACTGGACGGGCTCGGCCGGCAGATGCCGATCACGATGGGCGCATTTCTAATCGGCAGTCTCAGCATTGCCGGTCTGCCGCCGATGGCGGGCCTATGGGGCAAGTGGTATCTCTCAATCGGGGCGCTGGACGCGGGCTATGGGGTGTTGGTGGGTGTGCTGATGCTAAGCACGCTGCTCAACATCGCCTATCTTCTGCCGATTCCGCTGCGCGCCTTCTTTAAAGTCGATCGCGATGCCCCTGCGGGCATCACCGAGGCCCCTGCCGCCTGTCTGATCGCGATTGGTGTGACAACCACTCTATGCCTGGTGCTGTTCTTCTACCCTGCGCCGATCCTGCAATTGGTCGCACCACTGCTGAGCTAGCGACGTTATGGACCGTCATCAAATTCAAGCCGGAGTCGAACCTTCAGCATGATTTTCAGGATTTTTCTCTGTCTGTGCGCTGCTCTGGTGATCATCGAGATCGCTGTTCATCGCCATGTCATTTTTTCCTGGGAAGGATGGCCCGGGTTTTATGCCCTCTGGGGGTTCGTCTCGTTGTTCGCCATTGTGATACTTGGTAAGTATCTAGGCCGTTTGATCAAGCGGGACGAGGACTACTACGATGATTAGCTTGCCGCCAGGGATCATCATTCTCGTGGGGGCTTTAGCGCTGCCGCTGCTGCCCCGTAGCGCTCAGGCCATTGGCGCGTTGGCGCTGCCCGCGCTTAGCCTGGCGCAACTGCTTTTTCTTTCCCAGGGTGTTTTTCCGGGAATAGAACTTGCGGGTCTAAGCCTGCTGCAGGTGCGGGTAGATCCACTCAGCCTGGCCTTCGGTTACATCTTTCACATAGCCGCTTTTATCGCGGCTCTTTATGCGCTGCATGTGCGCGATACGATCCAGCATGTCACGGCCATGTTGTACGTCGGCAGCGCGATTGGTGCGGTGTTTGCAGGAGACCTCATCACCTTATTTATCTATTGGGAGATTACGGCTCTGGCCTCTGTTTTCCTGATATTTGCCAGCCGAACCCAACGCGCATACCAGGCCGGAATACGGTATCTCATCGTTCAGATCGGCTCTGGGGTTCTGCTGCTGGCAGGCATCCTGCTTCACTACCACGATTCAGGGTCCCTCTCATTCGACCAACTGATCGGTCCCGATGGAAACCTCAGCGACGCCAGCGCAGGGGTATGGCTGATCTTCGCGGCGTTCGGAATCAAGTGTGCTTTCCCGTTGCTTCACAACTGGCTGCAAGACGCCTATCCTCAAGCAACCGTAACCGGCGCGGTATTCCTAAGCGCGTTCACCACTAAACTTGCGGTGTACGCGCTGGCACGAGGATTTCCCGGCACCGAAGTGCTGATCGGCATCGGCGTCGTGATGACACTCTTCCCGATATTTTTTGCAGTCATTGAAAATGATCTGCGCAAGGTGCTCTGCTATAGCCTTAACAATCAGTTGGGCTTTATGGTGGTCGGCGTTGGAATCGGTACTGAGCTGGCGCTGAACGGTGCGGTTGCCCACGCCTTCGTTCATATTCTCTACAAGGCGCTTCTTTTTATGTCCATGGGTGCCGTGCTCTACCGGACCGGCACGATCCGGGCGTCTGATCTTGGCGGGCTATACCGATCAATGCCGTGGACCTCGGCTTTCTGTATTGTCGGGGCAATGTCGATTTCCGCGTTTCCGCTGTTCAGCGGTTTTGTCGCCAAGTCACTGACGATGTCTGCAGTAACCGAGGGCTACTATATGTTGACCTTCATCGGACTGTTAATCGCCTCTGCAGGCGTGATGGAACATTCGGGTATCAAGATTCCGTATTTCGCCTTTTTCGGGCACGATTCCGGCATCCGCTGCAAAGAGGCGCCATGGCATATGTGCCTGGCCATGGGTGTGGCCGCCGTCTTGTGTATCGCAATCGGCTGGTTTCCGCAGCCGCTTTATGCACTGCTTCCCTATCCGGTGGTGTACCAGCCCTATGCTGATTTCGGCCACTCCGTGACCCAGCTCCAGCTGTTGTTGTTTGCCGCTCTCGCCTTTGTTGTGCTCAAGCGTACCGGGATGTACCCGGCTGAACAGGCGTCGCTTAACCTCGATACGGACTGGCTCTACAGGCGCGTCGCGCCCCGAGTAATCCGTCAGATCGTCGCGGCATCACGACAGGTAGGGCGGGCGTTCTTGCAAACCGGCTCGGAGCTTGGCCGAACCCTCATGCGCCTGGTGCTGAACCATTACGGGCCGGAGGGCACCCTGGCACGCGCGTGGCCAACGGGCTCCATGGTGCTGTGGGTAGCGGTGCTGCTTGGCGCGAGCCTCATCCTGTTTTACCTGTAACCTGCAAAGACCTGTCGAGATGAATTCACCAACGGAGGCACCATCAGCTGAGCGCCAAGACCACGTCGACGCGGCAATCACGTCCCGGCGGTCGGTGCGGGCCTTTTTACCGACTGCGGTACCCAATGAAGTTGTTCGCCAGATTCTCGCCACCGCGGCGCGCGCGCCGTCCGGGACCAATATCCAGCCCTGGCGGGTGTACGTGTTGACCGGCAACCGCCTGAAGCAGTTGAGCGATGCCATCCTGGCGGCATACAACGACCCCGAGATCGCCAAGGCGCACTCAGAAGCGTATCCGTACTACCCCAAAGAATGGGTCTCCCCCTACATCGAACGCCGGCGAAAGATCGGTTGGGATCTATATGGATTACTCGGGATCACCCGAGAAGACAAGGACAAGATGCGCCACCAACACGGCCGCAACTACCTCTTTTTTGATGCGCCGGTCGGCCTGATCTTCAGTATCGACCGCGTTCTGGAGCAGGGCAGTTGGCTCGACTACGGCATGTTCCTGCAGAACATCATGGTGGCAGCGCGCGGGCGCGGGCTCGACACCTGTCCGCAGGCTGCATTCAATCCGTTCCATCGTGTCATTCGAGAAACGTTGCAGATGCCGGACAATGAAGAACTGGTCTGCGGTATGGCGCTGGGCTATGCCGACAACGATGCCGTTGCGAACCGGCTCACCACCGAACGCGAACCCCTCAACGTCTGGGCAACTTTTCTGGATTAAAGGACGACTGCCTCAGGGCGCTGCGATCTTCAGGCTTTCCTTGAAGTGGCGTCGGCACATCGACACATAGGTTTCGTTACCGCCGATCTGAATCTGGTCCCCGCTGTGCATGGGCTGCCCCTCACCGTCGAAGCGCACGACCATGGTGGCTTTTCGACCGCAGTGACAGATGGTCTTGATCTCGCGGAGCTCATCCGACAGCGCCAGGAGCTGGCGGGAACCCTCAAAGAGGGCACCGAGAAAATCCGTGCGCAGGCCATAGGCGAGCACCGGGATATTCAGCGCGTCAACGACCTCCGTCAGCTGATCAACCTGATCAGCGCTTAAAAACTGGGCTTCATCGACAAGCACACAGTCAATCGGCTGGGTCTCGGATGCGTTCTGAACCAGGTCGAGTAAATTAATGCTGGCATCGACATCCACGGCCTCTGCTTCAAGACCGATGCGTGAGCGCACCCGGTTCTCACCAGAGCGACTGTCGATCCGGGGTTTGATCACGAGCGTATTCATGCCCCGCTCGACGTAATTGTGGCGAGACTGCAAAAGGTTGGTCGTCTTGCCGGCGTTCATTGCCGAGTAGTAAAAGTAGAGTTTGGCCACCGGAAATCCAGGCAATATCCGAAACCCACATTGTAGGATATCGACGACCCAGGCCTTCAACGGCGATAACGTTGTCTTAGGCTACGGGATTACGCATCGTGATCTGTACTGGTTCGCTGGGAAATTTCCAGGCGCTGTCATGAATATTTCTTCTCTCTCACTAAAAAGGAAACAGCCGATGGGTAGGTCTGTTAGTTCTGCCAAAATGATGGTGGCCATCACAAAAACCGGTCAGAAAGCTGGTGAGAACTGAATTGTATTGTCTTCAATAACGGCTTCTTCGCTACTGATATACTCGTATTCGAAATCTCGTCAGACCGCTGTTCAAAAGCCCATTTCCAAAAAAAATATAAATCGAGAGGTTTCTAGCTTTATGGGTGACGTGCTTTTGACCACAAAATATCCCAAATAAAACAGTTACGTAGGGGAGGAGATAATGATTTTTAGAATCACGTTGTCCGCAGCAATGATGGTCTTCCATTCGATCGCATTCGCCGGCGGGCTCGATCGTTCGGGACAACCCTTAGACGCGTTATTTCATAAAGGCGGCTACGCAGAATTTTCTTTTGGATCCGTCGACCCCTCTGTATCCGGATCGGTTGTTGGTCAAGAATCGGGCGATATGGCAGACAGCTACACTCAGGTCGGAGCTGCGTATAAATCAGACCTTACTGATAAGTGGTCGCTTGCGCTAATTTATGATCAGCCGTACGGCGGAAATGTTAAATATCCGACCGGCACCACCTATCCGTTTACCGGCTCTACTGCAGTCCTGAAATCAAACGGGCTCACGGTGATTCCTCGTTTTCGGATTTCTGAACGATTCTCAGTATATGGTGGCGTTAGAGGACAAACGATCAATGCAAATATTGGTATTCCCGCCGTTAGCAATTACAGTGGGACAGCGAGACAAGACGAAGGTTTCGGTTACGTGTTGGGCGCAGCCGTTGAGAACCCTGAGATTGGGTTACTTATTCACCTGACGTATGGATCTGCCATTGAACATGAGAACCAGACGACGGAAACCTCTGCGGCTTTAGGCGCGACGCCCGACTCGATCACCATTCTTGAAACCCCCCAATCGGTTAACTTTAATTTTCGGACCGGTGTAGCCGCCGATACACTGGTATTTGGTGGTATTCGCTGGGTTAATTGGTCTGACTTTGCAATTACACCTAGGGATTACAAGTTAATCACAAAAAACTCCATCCTTTCCTACGAAAACGATGTCAACACATTCAGTCTTGGTGTCGCTCGCCGTCTCGACCCAAGCTTAGTGATGTCTTTTTCGATCGGTTACGAGGCAAGCGAAGGAGGATTGGCCTCCAATCTAGGCCCGACTGATGGCCGAACTGGCCTTACACTCGGACTTCGGTATGAAACCGGAAATACGGTTATCTCTGGAGGCCTGAACTACACAATGGCGGGCGATGCAAAAACCAACGCAGTCATTGGCACCTCAGACTTTGAAGATAACGATGCAATAGGTGTTGGAATCAAGGTGGGGGTTAGGTTTTAGCCCTCAGAAATAATAGCCAATCAACGATGTAAAAATTGACCGGCTAGATGAGATCTATGCGCTCGCCCATGAAGCCCTGCTGGGCGCGGGCGCCAATGAAGAGCACGCCGACGCGGAACGTGATGACTCACACTCTCAAGGTCTTTTTCGCATCCTGAGTTATGCCCCGCTCGGCGTAATTGTGGCGAGACTGCAAAAGGTTGGTCGTCTTGCCGGCGTTCATTGCCGAGTAGTAGAAGTAAAGTTTTGCCACGCGAGCACCTGCCTGTCGTCAATGCCTGAATTGTAGGACATCGCCGGCCTGCGCCGGTCGATCAAGCCATCTATACTGGGCTCATCAATTCTTTTGAAGGAATCTTATGACGACTTCCTCTCTCACTTTGCATGAAATTTGCGCGCTCGCCCATGAAGCCCTGCTGAATGCCGGCGCCAACACAGAACACGCCGACGCGGTGGCGGATGTCGTCACCCGCGCAGAACGCGACGGCTCACACTCTCACGGTCTGTTCCGCATCCCCGGATACGTCGCCTCGCTTCGCAGCGGCAAAGTAAAAGGCGATGCGGATCCAACGCTGTCGAAGCGATCGCCCGTAGTGCTGCACTGCGACGGGGATCTGGGGTACGCGCCCCTGGCACACCGGCGCTCGCTGACGGCGCTCGCCGAAGCGGCCAAAGAAAACGGGCTGGCCACCCTGTCTTTGACACGAACGCATCATTTCGCGGCCCTGTGGCCGGAAACTGAAACACTGGGCCAACATGGGCTTGTCGCCATGGCCTGCGTTTCCTACATGCCGAGTGTGGCCCCTTACGGCGCATCCCAGGCGTTATACGGCACAAACCCTTTCTCCTTCGCCTGGCCGCGGGCGGGCGGCACGCCCCTGGTATTTGATATGGCCACCGCTTCGATGGCCATGGGGGATGTGCAGATCGCGGCCCGCGATGGTCATGAGGTGCCTCCCGGCACCGGGCTCAACGCTGACGGCGGCCCCACGACCGATCCCAAAGAAATTATCAAGGGTGTTCTGCTGCCTTTTGGCGGCTACAAAGGCTCCCACATCGCGATGATGATTGAGCTGCTGGCAGGTCCCCTGGTGGGAGAGACTGCGAGTTACGCCTCCAGGAGCCGCGACAGCGGTGACGGAGGGCCGCCCCAGGGAGGCGAATTCATTCTGGCAATGAACCCCGACATGCTCTCAGGCGCTGATTGGCAAGCCGAGAGTGAGGCCTTTCTGGCGAAACTCGACGCGCTGGAAGGCGTGCGTTTGCCTGCCGAGCGGCGCTACGCAAACCGACAGAACACCGGGCCCCGTGAGATCAACAGCGACCTTCTGGAGAAGATCCGGGCGACGCTGTCACCCGGATGACGAGAATCGCTCTAAAGAAGCGCCAGCTTGTTCAACCTCAACCTTAACTCACGTCCTAACTCACGGCCAAACAACACTTACCACATTGGTTCGTGCCTGGTAATTGTTGAGATTGCCGGCCCGCGCGAGTGAAGACACCATGAAGTAGAGAGTTTCTCCGGAGGCCGGAGTCCAATTAGTCAAGGGGGGCCGTTTGATATGGCCGCCTTCAACGACTCTCATGGGTTTACAGTTGCCATTGGGGGTCATCCACTCCCAAGTGCCTCCATACCAGGCGCCGTTACGCCATACGAAAACCCAGGGGTTGGCGTTGACCTTGATGTCCCGTGTGCCATCGGTATGCCGGATAGTGGCGGTCGGCCATGTTGAGGTACCGCCCCACTCCATACAGATCGTGCCGGCGCCAAGATTGACTGTCAGGTTGTGCGTCACGGGCCAGCTCGACACGTTGGTATGCAGCCAGTTGACCTTGCTTAATGCAAATTCCTGCTGACCACTCGTGGTGATCGAGGCAGTATTCGAGACTTCGGTTGCTCCGGAGCTTGAGGTTGTGGACGAGGTGGTTGTCGACGACGTAGTCGTTGAAGTGCTGGTATCTGCAGTCGTGGTGGTAGTATCGGTGGTGGTAGTTGTTGTATTGGCACTATCATCGACGACGCCCGACGAGGACTTGCTGGCAGTGCAATCAAAGGGCCAGCACCAGCCATCAGAGCAGCCGCTCAGCGGCAGTGCAATCGCCATCAGCATACCAACACGAATCGGTATCTTTTTCATCATTTTTTGCATCCACAAAGCGATCTTTGTGTTTAACTTTTTGATTATAACTTGGCGCTGCAAAACGCTATTGAGGGACTTTTTGATTAATTTGACGGTTATCACACCAAAAGCGAAAAACACTCTATCTTCAAGCTAAAAGTCGGTAGGGGCGCCACCCTCGCGTTTTCGCCGCTCGACGAAATCCTTTAGCTCTTCACGAGTTTCCACATCCATAGGCGGCGCTTCAAACCGGGCCAGGATGTCTTTGAAAATCCTGTTCGCGCGCTCCGGAGTCTGGATACTGCCCGCCTGCTCCCAGCTTTCGAAATTGCTCCAGTCAGAGAGAAAAGGGCTGTAGAACGCCGTCTTGTATCGTTCCTGCGTGTGATCCGCTCCAAGAAAATGGCCAGAAGGGCCGACCGCTCTAATCGCTTCAAGCGCAAGATCTTCTTCAGTGACGCCAACGGGCTGATGGTAATGCGCAAACTGCTGAAGCAGCTCGCAATCAATCACAAACTTTTCGAAACTGGCACATAGGCCGCCTTCCATCCATCCTGCTGCGTGATAGATGATGTTGGCGTTGGCGCTCGAGCACGCCCATAGCGAAGAAGTGCTTTCCCACGTGGCTTGCGCATCCACGCAGTTAGTTGCATTGGCGTTGGAGGCGCGCCAGGGCAGTCCATAGTAACGCGCCATCTGTCCGGACATCTGCGTGGCACGGCAGTACTCAGGAGTTCCAAACGCCGGCGCACCGGACTTCATGTCCACGTTCGAGGTAAAGGAGCCATACGCCACGGGGGCTCCCGGACGGACCAACTGCAGCAGCACAATCGCAGCGAGGCATTCCGCTGTCTGCTGGGCGATCGCCCCGGCGAGCGTTATAGGCGCCATCGCCCCGGCGAGGGTGAACGGCGTGACGATGACCAGCTGGTTTTGTCTCGCAAGGCGCATGGCGCCATCCAGCATGGGCCAATCGTGCTTGAGCGGGGAAGACGAATTGATGTTGGTAAACATCCGTGGCGCTTCGGCAAAACCGGCTTCATCCAGGCCGGCGGCGATGCGTACCATCGCCATGGCGTCCTCAACACGCTCTACGCCGAGTGAGTAGGCATGTACCAGCTTGTCTGTCAGCGTCAGCATGTCAAACAGGCAATCAAGATGGCGCACAGACGGATGCAGGTCGACCGGCTCGACGGGATAACCACCAACAAAATGCAGGCAGTTGAAGCTCTGGGTCAGTCTCAAGAGGTTCTGGTAGTCCGCACGGTTACCGACGCGACGACCATGGTCCAGATCGGAGACATTCGGCGGGCTCGAGACCTGACAAAACGCCGCATAAGACTCACCGAACACGAGCTTGCGCTCTGTATTACGGGGGGTCATCACGATGCGATGAGGTGCTTTGGCAACCTCTTGCATCACAAGCCCGCGATCCATCCTGACCGTTGGAGAATCATCGCGAACCTCACAGCCTGCCTGCTTGAGAATCTCACGGGCGCCGTCATGCAGAAAATCGATGCCGATCTCTTCAAGGATCTTCATGGCGACATTGTGAATCCGCTCGACGCCCTGTGCATCCAAGGGTTCCGTTGGTACGTCGACATACTGCGGCTGGCCCCATGGAGACTGAGAAAACCGTTCCGGCGTAGGCCGCTCTTTGCGCGCTCTTTTGCGCCGCCCTGTCCTGGCCGGGCCGTCCGAAGATAGAAGATCTGTATTCATTGCCTGGATACCGTCACACGCTCAAGGTAACTATCAAACCGCCGGCAC
>Ga0114933_10004990_pt1 | contig 12192 bp, 8 predicted proteins | sample 4SBtaG_FD_89691 | JGI IMG/M metagenome (GOLD analysis project Ga0114933, IMG submission 89691) | Deep subsurface microbial communities from Kolumbo volcano to uncover new lineages of life (NeLLi) - 4SBTROV12_W25 metaG | ecosystem: Environmental > Aquatic > Marine > Volcanic | place: Kolumbo...
GAGAGCAAGGCTGACCTCATCTTTGATTGAATATGCTATGCCTTGAATACCAAAGAGACTACTACAAGCCTGCTCAATCCCTAGTGCGTGCGACCGCCCGCTTACCCCTCTGGGAACCCCACTGTGTATCCTGAGAAACCCTCTGCGATACGGAGTATTCTCTCAGAGTATGATGTAATCAGAACTTCCAAACCCACTGCAAAATCAAGCAGAAAATCAGTGCATTGCACAAAGAACGCTAATGCGACAGTATCTTTACAACCGTCTGCGATTGCATCTAGGGATCAACGTCGCGTGAGTTCATGTAGTAGAAAATCTACATCTTCAATGGTTTTGCCAATGAATGAACAATCCGAGAGAAGATCTGTTGCTTATGTTCGGGTATCATCAAAAAGACAAGCAGAAGAAGGAATCAGTATCGAGGCACAAATTGCTGGCGTGAAACAATATGCAATCCTGAGGAATTTAGATTTGGCTGATGAAGATATTTTTATCGATGAAGGTGTCAGTGCATCTACTCATTTGTTTTCACGTCAACAAGGGCAGAATATGCACCGAGTCATCTATGGTCAAGGAGTCAAGCATATCATTTCAGCAAAAATGGACCGACTCTTCAGAGATGTGCAAGATATGCTCTCCACAATTGATGAGATGGATAGGATTGGAGTAAGTATGCATGTCATTGAATACAACGGAACGATGATTGATACATCCTCACCAACAGGGAGATTCTTTATCACCGTAATTGGGGGTATGTCAGAGTTGGAACGTGGCCTCATCTCTGAGCGAACAAAAACAGCAATGATTCACATGAAAGCAAATTGCAAGGTGTTTTGTCACGATATCTTTGGTTGGGATAAAGTCGGTAAAGACCTCGTTCCAAATTGGTCTGAGCAAGATGTAATTGATTTCATGAGGTGGGCGTATTACAAACAAGAGAAGTCATCAACTTGGATTGCCAAGCACCTCAATGAGAAAGGAATGACTGGCAAAAGAGGAGGCACTTGGAAAGCAAGCATGGTCTTGAGGACCATGCGATATGAGTTTCATGCACAACGTGAGTTATTCGAGAAGCCATCAGATTGGGGTAATAGCAAATGGCATGATGCTGTTCCTTTTCAGAAAAATTAGGCCGTTTGTGACTTTGTGTAAAGCAACCGCTGGAATCCAACGAACATTTCGTTAATTCTTGCAGGTGCCCCGAATACGCTAACAGCCTCGTTCATACCGCCATATTTGAGTTGAAGTAAATCGGGAAGCTTTCCTACATCCAATTCTTCAACACCATGATCGACATATTCTCCTAATACAAATTTGAGGAATACTTTCTCATCTTCTTCAAATTCATCAATAAGCATGTTCGCCGCCATCAATGCTCTTTCTTCACGAGTAGATACTGGGGTGGCATATGCAATGTATGAAAGAACATCATACACATCGCTATGTTCTGCTAAAATTAACTTCTTGGCTTGCTCAATATGCTCCTTGGTAAATCCAGATTCGGAGAGTTGTAGCATGAGTTTTTTTCGAGTTTCAGGGTTGCTCCAAATCTCTCTTAGATGTTCTTCATCCTTAAACAATGAAGGAGTTATACCGAATATACTCTGAATAAATTCAGAGGATGACATTGGTTTCCCATCTGGACCATAGAACAAAGTTTGCTCCATGTGCTGTATTGAGCGTTCCTTGCCATCAGACAACTTGATTCTGATGACTTCAGGTCTTGGTGGTCTTTCTGGCCTCGGCTGAGATGGACGAGGTTCACGTGGTTCTGTTGGTTCTGGCTCGACTGGCTCTCCATCCCATTCTGGGTCTTGGAATTTTTCAGAAGCATTGACGAAATCGTGTATTGTAAAGTAGTACTTGTCATCATACAAACGAGTTCCTCGTCCAATGATTTGTTTGAATTCAATCATTGATTTGATTGTCCTTAGCAATACGATATGGCGAACATTTCTGGCATCAACTCCAGTTGAGAGTTTCTTCGAGGTAGTGAGGATTGTCGGAATTGAACGTTCATTGTCTTGGAATTCACGAAGATATTTCTCGCCCAATTCGCCATCATTTGCAGTAACTCGGACGCAGTAGTTCGGGTCGGTACTTGTCTTCAGTTGGTTGATGAGGTCACGTACGGCTGCTGCGTGTACTTGGGTTGGACAGAAGATAATGGTCTTCTCGGATTGGTCAATGAATTCCATAAACCTCTCAACACGGTATTTCATTCGAGCTTGTATCTCGATGACACGACGAGCGAATTCCTTCTCAGTGTATTCTTTCCCTTCCTCGACTTCACCTTGGAGAACTGTGTCGTCGGCAGTGTGAACATAATTGTCAATCGTGGTTGAGATCTTGCGAACTCTGAATGGAGTCAAGAATCCATCACTTATCCCATCTTTGAGGGAATATGTGTAAACAGGTTCGCCGAAATATGCGTATGTGTCAACGTTGTCGTCACGCTTGGGAGTTGCAGTCAAACCCAGTTGAACGGCAGGTGAGAAATATTCCAGAATTTCCCTCCATGTGCTCTCATCATTTGCTCCTCCTCTGTGGCACTCATCCACGATAACCATGTCAAAGAAATCCTCTGGATATTCTCCAAAGAAAGCAGTATCATCAGGCCCGCTCATGAAAGTCTGGAAGATAGTGAAGAAGATGTTAGCATTCTTTGGAACTCTCCCCTTCTTCCGAATACCAGCAGGGGTAATTCGCTCCATTGCATGTTCGCCAAAGGCAGAAAACGAGTTGTAGGCTTGATTCGCCAAGATGTTTCGATCTGCAAGGAAAAGGATACGTGGACGACGAGAAACCCCCTCGCTGCGATTCCATCTTGTCTGGAATAACTTCCAAGCGATTTGGAATGCGATGGATGTCTTTCCTGTTCCTGTAGCAAGTGTCAATAAAATTCGGTCATTACCATCACCAATGGCTTTCAATGCGGCTTCAACTGCATTGTCTTGGTAATATCTTGGAGTCCATGTGCCACCTCTATCTTCAAATGGAACTTCAGAGAATTTGTCTCGCCATTCGTCCTCACTTTCGTACGTTCTTTCCCAAAGTTCTTCAGGGGTTGGAAATTCCGAGATAGCCAATTCTTTCTCTTCACCAGTAAGCATGTCGATTTCCCAGAAACCCTGCCCGTTAGATGCATAGGTGAAGCGAATATGCATTCTTTGGGCGTAATCCTTAGCTTGTTGAACACCTTCAGTAAGTGAGAGATCCCATTTCTTAGCCTCAACTATTGCTAATTTCTTATTTCGATAAACGAGTACGTAATCCGCCCTTAGAGGTTTTGCTCTTTGGCTTGGGCCTTGTATTCTTCCCGCAGTAATTGGGAATTCACGGCGAATAATACATCGATTAATTGGATTCCATCCAGAATCTTGAATCGATGGTGTGATGTATGTATCACAAGTTTCGGATTCGTTCATCCCGCTGGCCATAACAACACCTACTCATCAGTGCAGAACACACCTGCCAGCATAGATTGAAGAAGTTCTTTAACAGAGTTTAATTTATTCTCATATAGTTCACTCAATATACTCAACTGTTCTTCCATTTTATCAAAAATTTCAATTATCTGTTTTTGTGTTTCGATATCTGGATATCTAATTTCAATTTCCTTTAGAAGTCTGTAATGTCTTGCATAACCAAGACTTTCAAATTTCACACTCCTCAATTGATAATAAAAGAATTTGGGAAGTATGAACTCTTTTGGTTTGAGAACTTTTAATCCATCAGCACCCCTTACAAAATCAAAATCAATGTATTTTAGAGTCATTGTGTGGTCGCCAAAAACTACCACAGCACTTTCGACTGTTAACAAATCTTCTTCATCATCCCAGTATCCGTTAATGAATTCCATTTCTTGAGAAATAATTGGGTATTCTCCGATTTCTTTGAAATCTCTTTTCTTAATTTTCTTTGTCGATTTGATTTTCATAATCGAATCTTCAAATGGTATACTTTCCCATTCAGAGGAATTGTTTAGGAAAGTATCACTTAATTTGTTCTCAAATAGATCTTTAATTATACCGAGTTTCTCCTCTAACTCTTGATTAGATTTTTCAATGAAGTCGATAATTTCCAAAGGTTTACGGATCAAGCTTACACTTTCAGCATTCGGGTTGTTAACCGATAGATCATACTTGATTGTGTCGACATCCTCTATCTTGACGTTCCATGAATTTGGAGATTCTCTAAATTCACTTTGGAGTTCTTTGAATTCGATCAAATCATCATCAGTAAGCGGATTAGTTTTCCCCAAGTTTCTTTCAGGATTTAGCTTATAGTACCAAATATTTTTGGTTTTTTGACCCTTTTCAAAAAACAATACAACTGTTTTTTGCGGCGAACCTTGAAACATACCACTTGGGCAGTCAAGTATCGTATGTAAGTTACAGGACGAGAGTAATTCCTTGCGAAGTTCTGAAGCATCATCATTACGCAAAAAGGTGTTTTTTATCACGACAGCCCCCCTGCCTCCATTTTTTAGAATTTTTATGAAATGCTGCAAAAAAAGATATGCTGTCTCTCCAGACCGAATGGGAAAATTTTGTTGAATTTCTGGTCGCTCTCCTCCTCCAAATGGAGGATTTGCAAGTACGATATCATGTCTATCTTTATCTTGGATATCAAAGATATTTTCTTCTAGAGTGTTTGTGTGGATAATATTTGGTGTATTGATTCCATGAAGAATCATGTTCATTATACCAATTACGTAAGCAAGGGCTTTTTTCTCTTTACCATAGAATGTTTTTTTCTGAAGGGTTTCTAGATCATTAGTGGATAAATCGGTCTGAGACATTAGGTAATCATGTGCCTCGCAAAGGAATCCTGCAGATCCAACAGCACCATCGTAGATGGATTCACCTATCTTAGGATTAACAACAGAAATCATAGTACGAATCAATGGACGTGGCGTGTAGTACTCTCCACCATTTCTTCCAGCGTTGCCCATACGTTTGACTTTTTCTTCATAGAGTTGCGACATCTCATGTTTGTCGCTGTTAGAACCAAATTGAAAACCATCTATAATATCAATAACGTTGGCTAAGGTTTTACCATATTGAATCTTATTTTTTACCTCTCCGAAGATTTCTCCAATCTTATATTCGATAGTATCTGTGTTAGATGCCAAGAATTTAAATTCACGAAGGTAAGGAAATAATTCTTCATTCACAAAATTAATTAAATCCACACCAGTAACTCGTTTATTATAATCTATTTTTCCATTTTTCTTTGGTGCCGCCCATGCTTTCCACCTATATCTTTCTTGTAAAATATGTGTGTATTTTTTACCTTGGATTTCTGATGATAATTTCCTTTGATCTTCCATAGAATCTAGATACTTCAAGAAGAGTAACCAAGATGTCTGTTCAGCATAATCAATTTCACCTGTACAACCAGCATCAACCCGTAAATCATCATCGATGCGTTTGAACGGGTCTTCCACCATTACTACAACCCATTGTGAGCCCACACATAACGACTTTGGAACTCTAATGGTGTGCTTTCATATATCACGGTCGCAGGGGGTACCCTCTGAGTCGTACTACTTTAATCATGTAGTTTATTGAAAGTTTCATAATTTTGGAAATACGATTTCTTGCTCAACACCTGCTTGGTTTTCAATAATTAATTTCAAGACTCTAAGCGATTTTTCATCAAGAAAAGCCGATTTCATTAATCTATCAATCAATGAAATGTTGTCGGTATAGATACTCTTTTTCGAATATCGAGAAAATAATTCTTCGATGTTTTCGGGGACAAACAAGCTAACCTTCTCTCCAAGAATCTCTTTGGCGGATAAATATTCATCGATTCCAACAGGATCATAGTCTGGACAAAAGATTACTGAGGCGACATTAGATAGAATCCAAGGAAACCAACTACGCTTCACACGACCATTATAGTAAAGTGAACAAACCGAGTCAGGAAAATGTTGTGTTGAAAACATAAATGATTCTTTGTTCTCAACCATTACCATCGGGCCATTGATGTGTACATTATTAATTTTGGATTCAAGAATACTGATTGAAAAGATGGTGTTCCAATCAACTGAATCAGATAAAAATGGATTACCGCCGATATTGAAAAGAAGCGGTTGATTAATTCTGAATTGCAGAACGGGGTAAGTCACTGTATGTCCTTTCGAATCACCCATGGTGGCTACATTTCCATGTTTGGATCCTGTATTTTTGAGGGCAGCATCTGGGCCTTCGGGGAAGATCCTTGATGACTCTGATTGCACAAGTTGAAAATCGGTAACAATTACGCGTTTTCCAGCACCTGAGGGTTGTATCCGAATACCACCCATGAGTTGTAATCTTTCAGATTCTTTGACGGATTCCTTGTTCAATGAAGAATATGCTACCGACTCTTTATCCAACAGTAATTTGTAGAATCTGGCCAATTTCAAACTCATTCTTCTTCCCCAATAATAATCTTCGGTTTAGGCCTTTTATGTGTTGGATCGACATAGATTCTATCTTCGGGTCCACTACCTAATATTGCATACACAACATCCGCTTCTTCCATCGATTCTGGGCTAGCTGTAAAGAGCTGGAAATTCAACGATTTGCCTATATCAACAATCTGTCCTCTATTATTGGAGCCGAAAACACCAACCTCATCGAGAAAGAAGGGGATTGGCATTCTTTGCTTCTTACTCATTGTTCTTTTATGTAACAAAATCATCAATAATACTGCTTTGATTAACACCACGGTTCCTGTAGATCCCGCATCATCAATTGTTCTAACAATATCTGGTTTATTAGCCCCCTTCCTCCTAATTTTGAACTCCAGAGAGAACAATTCATCTAGAACTATTGATTGCTTATACATGCATTTTTCACCCAAGTTTTCGATGGCTTGAAGAGTCTCGGGATCATTGGAATATTCAGAGAAACTAGTTAGTGATGACATCAGTTCAATGTCGGAGGACTGCTCTCTGAAATCCACATGAAACTCATCTAAATTACTGAATTTTATCTTTTCACAAATCCTGTTGATACTGTTAATTTCTTGATTCAGTATCCTCAAACTTTCTTTCATCAATGATGCTGAACGCCCTATATTTGAAATCAAGTGTACCCATTCTTTCTGAGCATTTTCTATTTGTTCAGGCAATTTAGCGTTGATATCAAGAAGATGGGTGATAAATTGTTCATGTGATGAACTATGAATTAGTTCCGATAATTCGCGATATAATTCATTTTGAATTCGACTCTTGTCTGAATCTAATTTCTGGTATCTGGTCAGTAACTTACTACATTTCGACAAAGTATCTGACAATTCAGTGAATTCAAAATTTTCGCCTGGTCTAAAAGCAGTTTCAGGGCAGAACGCATCGTGGATTATTTTCCATGAATCATTGTATTCCCCCAATTTCCATTCATATTGGTTCAATTCAGAATGAATCGCTTCTAACATTTTCAATTTCGCATCTTTTTCAGAAGACACGCTATCTTTCAATAATGATAATTCAGCCTTAGAATCTAATTTTTCTTTAACCATATTTTTCTTCATTGGTAATTGCTGCGACTCTTCATTTTCCCATTTTTCAAAGCGTCGAATTTCGTTTTGTAATTTGGCGATTGTAGATTCCACCTCAGTCAGTTTTGTCCGACTTTTTCCTATGTTTGTCGCGATTTCGAGATGCTTTTCCAGTTCTACAATATCCAGATGTAGAATTTCACATTCGTTTTCAAGTTGTTTTGGATCAAGACTTATTCCGGAGGATAGTTGTTCTAAATCATCAATAGAGAGCCCTCTGTAATTGAGTTTTTTATCAATTATTCCATTCCCAATTTCAGTTAGTAAAGTGGAAAAATCATCAGGGTTTTCAACGGATCCAGATGCGCTGAGGATTTTTTCGTTAAACAATTTCATTGCTACAGTATCATGTGCAATCTTCTGTTCTGACATAGAATGCAAAATTGTACCTTTTTGCTTATCAAGTAGCCTTCTGTTACTAGAAATTTTAGTCCGTTTTTGTTGCAATTTATTGTTGATGTATTCGACAGTGTAATGTTTTTGCTCACTTTTGTCGATTGCTGTTTTTAGTTCGGAAAATTGTTTGAATAAAACTGTTAGTGATTCGGATAACTCCTTTTCAGAATTAGCTGAGATCCATTTCTCGGTTTCTTCCAACTCAGATATTTCATGTCCAAGTATTGAAATTTCAGATTGTACCTCACTGATTTGTAACCCTAACTCCTCCTCCTTTTTTACAATAGGTTCCAATTCAGATTTATGGGTACTGATTTTTTCTTGGAATTTTTCCTTAACTTGTGGTGAATTGGTGTTATGGTATTCGATAGTGGGGCCAATTTCATCAATCAGTGATGAAAGTTGATGTCCAATTTCATCAAAATCAGACTTGGCCTTTTCTAGTTTTGAAATCTTCTGGCTATTCATTTCAAAGGCCGTTATAGTGCGCCTTCGCCGCAAATGCCTTTGCCATTCATCCCCATATTCACTCCTGAAATCTACAGAACGCTGAATCCCATGGTTGATATTCATCAGAACTTCCTTCAAATCTTTGTCTTTAACAGAACCCAATGTGTTCAGTGTTTTTAGTAAATGTACGAAATCCGAATGAACACCATGTTGATCTTTAGTTGGCAACCATTTCAATACATCTCTGAGGTGCTTTCGAAGTTGGGAAGCAGTTGTAAAAGGAATAATTTCTCTGCCCTGTTGAGATGCAACTGTGCAAACATCTTGCCATGATCGCGGTTCATTACCATCGAGGAAGAGTTCTTTTTCGTACCCACCAGTAATTGAAAAACGATTGAAGCGAGTTGTTCCTGCTGGACCCAATCCACGAAAAACAATCATACTAGATGCCCCTTCGTAAGTTTGTAATTCAAAGATGATTGTACTCACATCATATCCGAAGTAATGTCCCTCTGTTTGCGCCCTTGGCCGGGGGAATCTCATATGTTTCCAATCATCGATAACAAGGAATTGAAGCGAATTAAGAATAGAGGTCTTTCCTAATCCATTTTCACCGGCTAGATGAGTTGATTGATCTGGCTCAATTTCAAAATAATCACAAACACCAGATTGAATTAGAATCAGTTTGCTGAGACCTATTTCTCCTCGGGAGTCACGTAAACGAATCATTCCTCTTCCCCCTCAATAGCGAATTCTCTAGCCAGCCGTTCTAAACGTGAGATACCCTTACGAAATCTCCATTTGGGAGAATTTTCAATCTTCTCAATCAGTTTAAGATTTGACATAGAAACCAGGGTTCTTTCAATCTCTTCATCACTATGAAGGCCAACATCAATTAATATTCTTGACAAGTGATCCGGTAAGGTTGCTACTGACAATATCTTTTCCAAATTGTACCCTTTCCTATCTAGTAGGAGCTGTAAGTCAATTTCCCTTCCCGAATCAGACTTATCTTGCATTTGCTGGATAAATATGAAGAAGACTGCACAAAATTTGTTCGCGGTTTGCCTCTCCTCTGAGCTAACATTAGGTCTTTGAACATAGAAAAAGTGCTGAATGTCTTTGACAAGTTCAAACCCTAATGTACGAAATATTGTCGTGAATTCATCTTCCAGGTCTTCTAAAAGAGCATACTCTTTCATTTCCAAATCGATATGTTGGCCACGAAGAAGTGCCCAGATTAAATCTGAATATTTTCCCGAATTAATATCATCCGAGTAATTCAATTCTTGCCACCTCCAATTGATAATTTCCTCTTGAATAATTCTCAATACCGCCATAACGTATGCGGTCGAAATCATTCATTTTGACAAGTATGTCGACACAGGCTTTGTTGCAAACTGAAAGAGATTGATCAGGATACTCATTAAGGATAAAATGCATAATATCGGGTATAGAATCTCTGTTTGAAATCAACTTAGTGAGTTGGTTAGTTCTGATCTCATCGGCTACCTTTTTCGGAGCAATAGGGTGTATACTCAAATCCCTAGCTTCAAAATCCACTGAAAATAGTCGCTGAAAACAGCGAGCAAAATTATGCTCTGAGAATATATTGTATGGTTGTTTTCTTAGATTAATGAAGATTTTACTTGGGATATTCAGTGAAGATACGCCCTTTTCATTCATTGTCGCTAGTGCCCGGTTACATCCTAATACCAAATCACTATGGCTCTTTAGGTATACATCGAGAAAAGGTTGGATTGTGGATAATGCATTGATGTGATCTTTTCTCAATGCAACAGAAGTAGAGGAAAGTTCGCTAGATAAGCGAGCGGATTTTGACTTTATTGTTGATTTCATAGTATGTAGAGATTTTATTGTACCTAGAACTAATTCAGCCTCATTCATTGCATTGACGACACCTGAATTTTCATCAATTAATTCTTTCATTGGTTCAAGATAGTCACTTATCATTTGAGCCATCATTTGTTTAGTCTCAAAATCCTTAGCACCATCTCTCAATTCTTGGGTTTGGGTTCCAATCGCGCGTTTATTGCTATCAGAAATATCTCTCAATTGACTATTAACTCGCCACATTGCTTCTAAGTGTTGATCGATCATATGGGAATTGATTTTCGGCCTGTTCATTTCCAAGGAAATCTTCTCACTAATCTCCCGCATTTCTTCAACTAATGCGATGATAATTTTATCATTGACAAGATACATCTTATTAGATAACCAAAGTAGTAAATCGGTAACTCTGGTAGCAAGGACAAATGTCCCATCATCTAGTAGTGAAAGAATAGGAGGGTCTGATCTTTGCAGATAACTTGACAAGTTTTCAACTTGTGTTTCATTGAATTCAGCATTGGTTTGACGTATAAGAATGTGAAGGTAATCTATTGAGATGGACTGACTAGGCTGCTGAGAAATATAGGTGAGTATTTCTTCATGCTTATACAGAAGTCTCAGAAATTCCCTGATTCGACTCATTGGCACAACCCCGAGCATTGAATGTTATTGCCCAGGGTTAATGAACAAATCGCCTCGATATGGTAATAACTCAAATTTGCTATAATTCCCGTCTCAAAAATCAACTGAATCATGGTATGGTTCCCCACCCCACCATTTCGGCAGATTGAACATCCTCCGATTTTCATGGAAGGTGTATCGGCAGGTTCGCAATATCATACTGGATGTCCAAGAACCGCCTAATTTACCTTTGATTCCTAATTCGTTGAAGTGTTTTGCAATCCTGTTCCCTGACCAACCCTGGACATAGTGCCGATGCCGCATGTAGTCTATTTTGTCTTGTTCCAACCAATTTGGAATCAAGTCCTCCCCATCTCTATCCCAGCCGAAAACGGGTCCTGTGAACACCTTGGCGTTGTCCTTCAAATGCTTCATCGCAAACTTGGTTCGTTCGGAAATCTGACCTCTTTCAAGCTCAGCAAGGCTGGCGATAGTGGTCAGGAAGAACCGTCCCATTGCATTCGAAGTGTCTAGTGTGCCACCGTTCTGGTCAAGGATGTGTATGTCAACCCCGATCCCTGCCAACTCATCTACTGATGAGAGGCAATCTTGGACATCTCTGAACAATCTGTCCATCTTCAGAGTAAGTAGGTGTCCTACTCGCTCCTGATAGATGATTTCCCGCATTTCTCTACCTGCTGGTCTTGACCACAGGTGAGTTGCTGCTGAAACACCTTCCTCAATGAAGATGTCATCGGGGGCAAGGTCTAATCCTCTGAAGTCTGCATAAGCGATTAGTCGCTCAACCTGCGCTTCAAGGCTCACACCTTCCTCTGCTTGTCGTTTAGAGGAAACTCGTGCGTATGCTACTGCTCTGTTCTTATTCGGGCTATTTTTTGTATGCTTTTTATTCAACATACATTTACTTCTAACTTTTCGACTAGTTAAAGACTCACTTTTCAGACCCCTCTGGTCTATACCAACCTTGCTCCCTATGTGCTGTTCAGGGGCTCTATCTAAACGATGCACTGCTCCAATGTTCAACTGCTTAGAGGGGTGGCTGATTAATGACTCAAAGGGTTGCGCAGAGGGTCTAGTGGATCTATGCTGAAACCCCTCAGGTTCTTGTTCACTAATTGCAGGGCCAATCTCGAAGGGTCGAAAGGGTAGTTCAGTATGCTCAAGGGGTCCGCTCACGGACTACCGCCTGAGTCATTTGATTTTGTTGAGTTGTCGATATTTCCGCTCTTTCAAGTCGTTCTGATACCGATTACCAAATTCACTCCCGTGCTCAGCAATCCATTCTGAGAATTTGAGCAC
>Ga0114933_10004992_pt1 | contig 12189 bp, 14 predicted proteins | sample 4SBtaG_FD_89691 | JGI IMG/M metagenome (GOLD analysis project Ga0114933, IMG submission 89691) | Deep subsurface microbial communities from Kolumbo volcano to uncover new lineages of life (NeLLi) - 4SBTROV12_W25 metaG | ecosystem: Environmental > Aquatic > Marine > Volcanic | place: Kolumbo...
CAACCTCTATACCTCAGGTCGTGCTTATGGTGGACCTGAGGAAGGCGGGTGGTGGTACAGCTACCTGTCACATGAAAAGACATTGGCTTCTTTTCGCACAGCCGATGAGGCTGAAGACTTTGCTGGTCTTGTGAACCAGGGAACCATCAGCACCTACAACATGGGCTATGGTCCGCATGATGGTGTCGATGCTGCCGGTCAAGGTGATGACAGTTACATCTTAAAGGGTGGTAGCTGGGGCGAGGAACACTACAAGGTCCTTGTCGAGACACACAGAGGCAAGTCTCTGCCTAATGAAGTACCTCATTATGAATAAACATATCCGCATTCTTGGCGAGTGCTTGGCACTAGCCTTGATGGGTGTTGTTGCATACGCACTGCTATGCATGGCACCCGGTCTTGAAGCCTTGATAATCGAGGCTAAACATTTGAACTAATCGATACACCATAGGAACCGTTGCGAATGTCTGAGGACCTCCTCAGAGATTAGCTTCGGTTCCTTTCTTGTTAACCCGAACGAACAGGAGCATCTTACCAATGCTACACACAGTAAAGGCTAGTCGAGCCGATAAGACTGCGGGTATTGCAGTCACATACAGGGCAGGAGAAGGCAATAAGTTTGGCACCTGCCCCACCTCATGCGAACTCATGCATGATGGTAACAGTGGCACCACTGAGATAGACGAAGAGTACTATCGTGCCGTCAGGTACAGCGTACCCAAGATGGGTATCGCTTGGACCTACACTCACTTCGATCCCTTCGATCTACCTTATGAAGGTACGACCATGACCTACAAAGGTCCTAAGTGTACCATCAATTTCTCTCGACCAGACATTGATAGTGCGGCGAGGCATCAGTCATACGGTATGCCTTGCGTCACTGTCGTTCCACCTAACTACTGGGATGACAAGGATAGCCACAAGCATGTCACTGTTAATGGTGTCAGAGGCGTGCGCTGTCCCCATGAATACCTAGATAATCTTAACTGCCGTGAGTGTGGCAACGGCACCCCTCTCTGTGCGCGTGAGGACAGAGATTACTTCATCATCTTCACTGGTCACGGTAGCAGGAAAGACAAGTGCTACGCGGGGCAAGGTAACTGCAACATCTGGTGGACTCGATTGTCTAAGGGGTCCTCAGACATCAGCGATGCAGAGACACACAAGGCATTCGTTAAGTCACTGCCACCTCGCACCATGCTGCGCCCACATATTGCTGGAGATATAGGAAAGGAGAGCAAGTGATGACTAACAAAGAATTTCTAGATGACCTGATGGACTTCAGTCCTTACGGCGCACTCACTCAGGTCTTCATCATGGAAGCTATCAGAAAGTACAGCGAACAGGTCTGTGATGCAGACGATAAGATATTTGAAGGAGGACTAATAGATGGGACGGCGTGGAAAGGCTGTGCCTATGACATCAAAAGGAAGATCGATGAGAGGATCAAGGAATGAGTAGCGTAATAGACAATACCATAGAGGCTTATCGAGTACTCGCAACGGCACAAGCGATACGCCTGTGGATGAGAGCGAAGATCAAACCATCAAGGGACATGGGCATACGTGACCTGCTCCGTATAGCAGGTGAGTACACTGGCATTTACTACCCCAACAGTAGAAGGGGACAGGCTCAAGCCGTTGAAGACCTTGATAATATGATAGCTGGCAGGGAGAGGAGACTTAAGAATGCCTGATGATAACACAAAACGTGTAGTGTGCAGCGGTTCCGAATCTGTACACGGTGATGGTGGTCAGCACTTCAGCTTCATGCTGACCTTGGACTTAACAGATGAGGAGTGGCTACTGCTAGACGAGGTGCATGACAGTACAGGTGCCTCGACACACACGATAGTTAACAACGCTTTGCGTTACGCCCTTCAATCCAGCCGCGCAATGGACGGCAGAAAGGAGAGTGTTGCGAGAGTAGTAACAGTCTGGGATTTATTGTAAACTGTTTGTTGTAGATTGGAGAGATGTCAAGTCATGGATTCTTGGAAACAAAAAGTTGGGATTGCCCTTCATTACTGTATCGAAGGAAGGACTTTATATTTAACGGCTGAGTCATTTAATCCCGTGGCTAATAAAGAAATAACATCAACCATCAGCAACTTGAGTCAGGCTAATATATCCTTGGCTCTCGACCTATCACTGCCACTTAGTGTTCACGAGTACATAACTAAGAGCAGTGCTAACATACTTAGTGTCCAACAGTACGATGATGAGGTGTCTCTGCTTATAGAGTTCCTTGCTGACTACGAGGAGGTCACGGGTGAAGAGCACAATCTTAGTGCGCTTGGGATCATCACACTCTTAGAGAGCAATAGACACAGCTTGATCTTTGCTGAGGATAGGTTCGATCCATCAAGATTGGATGTGCCACCTTGCTCGGTTAGCCGTGCAGCTATAAGTAGCTTCATAAGCACTCAGGCTACCTTAAATTCTGGGATTATGCTTAGAGCTTTAGGTTACACACCTGATATTTCATTCGCATTAACTGACAGGTCAAGGTTTTCGCCTGAGTATTACTCACCTCGGCGGGGGATCGGTCAATATAAAGGGTACTAAATGATAAATGGCGAACTGATACAGGCATTGAGGGTTCTTCGTACCCTTGATGAACGGATGCAATTACAAACAGCTATTACCCTACTCCTAGTCATGGAGTTCCAGCCCTGCCGCATGGCATCTCTTCGATCTATGGCAGGTTTAAGTCAAGCGAGTATCAGTAGAAATTGTGCAGCCCTAGGCCGCATACATAGGAAAGGTATGCCAGGTTTAGGTCTTATTAAAACAGAAGAAGATATCATGGACCGCAAGCACAAGATCGTTTCGCTCACACCTAAGGGTGAGAACATCCAAAGTTTGTTGAATGCCCCAATGTCTGAGGGGTCCTTAGACTTTCTTAAAGGAGAGGAGACTGTATGAGTCAGATACTACCAACAGGTATCACTGTTAAGGAGAGCACCGGGCAATACCAAGTTCGTATTGTCCGGCGTGACTCTAAGAATAAGAGGAAGGAAATAAGGAGACTGTTCACCTCTCTGTCTGAAGCAAAGAGGTTCTTGCATGAGGCTAGAAACACAGAGGTTGAAGAAACTGCAAGGTCTACATGCACACTGATTGAGGCAGCGGAGCTTGCAAGGATAGTGTTCTGGTCTGGTAACAAGGACGAAGACCGTAGCTGGCGAAGGGCTGAACTGTTGTGTGAGTTCTTCGGCAAGGACAAGCTGATCACTGCCGTCAGGTCAACAGACCTAGCTGCCTACATAACACACATGAAAGACACTGGTAGGAAGGGGAGCACCATCAACAGAAGGATGGCCCCTCTCTCCAAGATGTGGGAAGCGGCAGCTATGGAGGGCTTGGTCAGCATGAGCACCAAGCCTTGGTATAAACGAGAGAAGGAACCTAAGGGCAGGATCAGATGGCTATTCCCTGATGAGGAGAAGAAGATACACGAATGGTTCATCGATCATGGTAGGTACGAGTTAGCTGCCCACCTTACGTTCTCTATCGATACAGGCCTGCGTACTATGGAGTCTCTTGTCGTTGACCATCAACATGTAACACCAACTGATGAAGGGGAGTATGGTCTATGGGTTGAACCTATATCAGGCAGCGAAGATTGGGAGGACGATTGGTTTTCCAAGAACGCACAGTCAAGGGTGGTTCCCATTACCGACAGGACAATGGACATCATCCAAGCTAGGAGAAACCATTCGCCTATATTTGAAGACGTTCCTTACCATATCATCAGCTACTGGTGGGCTAAGGTAAGGGAGGAGTTGTTCGATGGTGACAAGGGCATAACATCCTACGTCACTCGACACACCTGTGCGTCCCGCCTAGTGCAACAGAAGATGCACCTCAAGGACATTCAGAAATGGATGGGACACACAAAGTCTACAACAACTGAACGCTACGCTAAGAACAGTAGCCATGACATCAAGCATGGCAAGGCTATGCTAGAGAGGTATCACACATGAGTTTTCCAACTGATAATGGGATGGGCTACTTACCACAAGATAGAAATAAAGTTATGTTGAGGGAGCTAGTGTATAAAGAATCTATATGGTACACCCCATCCCCTTAGAAACCACAACCACCCCATAGTATTGTTAGAATAGTTACAAACAATTGGTTAAGTCATTGATATTAAACGATGGTGCGATGGCCGAGTGGTTAGGCAGTGGATTGCAAATCCCCTTACACGCCTATACACCAGTGCATCAACCAGAGTTGAACGTCAATAACACCGGCACGCACACCAAATACACCCGTGCAACTATGGGGTGGTCCGACATTGGAAGGACCACACTATGGACTTGGGGAAAATATCCCGTCAATTTGAACTGGAAAAGGAGAGCAGAGCAGAAGGAATAAGGCGCAGTGATTCGCGTAACACCAAGCTGCGTAAATCAGAGATGAACTCTATGACCAGATCAGTAAAGAATCTGGTTGGTTACTACATCGATACGATAGCCCGTGAGCTGAAGGCAGACCTCACGGCATGGGTACAAGGCAGAGGTCGATCAAACTTTGAGGCTTACAACCTGATCAATAGCCTTGAGCCTGATGTCTTGACGGTGATCACGCTTAAGACTGTGATGAATTTTTGTGCCACTGAGGACAGCGCAACGTCACTGTTCAAGCGTGTTGGTGAGGCTATCAACACAGAGATCAGGATAAGATCGTTCGAGGAAGCTAGACCAGAGCTGTTCAAGGTACTCGATGATGACCTGAAGAAGCGTGCTTGGGGCTACAGGTACAAGCGGCGCAAGCTCATGGAGTCTAGCAAAAAGGCCGGCATAGTTTGGGACACTTGGACCGTGAAGCAGCGCATCCTCGTTGGTGTTCGCTTGGTTAACTACGTGCTTGCACACACAGACCTTATCGAACTGCTGCAGCTACCCAAGTCGCAGAAGAGGGTCAAGTACACTGACCAGTGCGTGGCTTGGATCACAAAGTCAGACTATTTGCAGGCAATCAACGAACCGTACTGGTATCCGATGATCGTCAAGCCTAGGCCTTGGCGTGGAACCTACCCGTCGCAGGACCCTGCAGAAAACATGGCAGGTGGTTACCTATCTATGCATCTGCGTCAGCTATCTTTGGTGCGTGTGCATAACCGTGACTACCTAGAAGAGCTTAACGCTTTCCCAATGCAGGAGGTCTACACAGCCGTCAACGCTATCCAAGAGACTAGATGGACTGTGGATAACGACATGCTGGAGTTCGTCGGTGAACTCTGGGATACCCAATCACCGCTCGGCAAGATACCGTGTGAGAAGCTGATCGATATACCTCCTAAGCCACCGGGTGAGTATGAGGTGGAAACGTGGAAGGCTTGGAAACACGAAGCCGTCAAGGCTTACGTGGCTAAAGAGAAGCTGACCAGCCGGAGGATACTTGCAGCGCGTACCCTTCAGGTCGCTGATAAGTTCAAAGATGAGGAGGAGATTTATTACGTTCACACCCTAGACTTCAGGGGTCGAGCGTACCCTCAAGCCAGCTACCTGCAGCCTCAAGGTGATGGCATGTGTCGATCTCTTCTGCGCTTTGCTGACGCAGAGGGCAAGCCTATGGATGATGAGGCCGCGCGCGAACTAGCTATCTATGGTGCCAGCCTGTTGGGCTACGACAAGGTAAGCCTTGACGACAGGGTGGCGTGGATCGATCAGCATGAGGAAGAGATACTAAGGTCTGCGGATGATCCCTACGAGTGCAGGTTCTGGGACCAAGAAAAGAAACCTCTCCTCAATCTAGCTTGGTGCAAGGAATGGAAGGGCTGGAAGGAGCACGGCAAGGATTTCTATAGCACCCTACCCGTGATGCGTGACGGTACGTGCAACGCCATCCAACACTGGGCTGCAATCTTGAAAGACCAAGAGGCAGCTTGTCATGTCAACATGACAGGTAACGTGATACCCGGTGACGCTTACTTGGTATCTCTTGCGAGACTGACCGACAACCTTAAGAAGAAGGCTGCGCTTGGTGACGAGATAGCCAAGGGTTGGCTTGAGTTTGGTATCGACAGGGACCTGACAAAGAAACCTACGATGACCCTCGCCTATGGGTCACGCAAGTACAGGCTCACTGACACAGTGTGTGATTGGGTAGCTGATAGGTGTGAGACAGAGCACATTCCTGAACCGTTCGATGGTCACTACTTTCATCCTGCCCGCGCTCTGACAGATGAGATATGGGATGCGATCCGCCAGACGGTAGGGTCCGTTATGGTTGGCATGAAGTTCCTTCAGCAATGTGCAGGGGTCCTCCATAAAGCTGGTCTGCCTGTCACATGGATCACACCCACCGGCATGTACGTGCGGCAGGTGTACCCTGAGCTGAAGGACAGGCGTATCAAGACCAAGCTACTTGGTAACACCATACGCATGACCGTTAAGGAGGCTGTGTCTGACAAGTTCAGTAGGCACAAGCAAGTCAATGCAGTGGCGGCTAATTTTATCCACTCTCTAGATGCTTCAGCACTGATGTCTACTGTGGTCGAGGCTAAGAACAGAGGGGTCAATGCCTTCTGCATGATACACGATAGCTATGGCACCGTAGCGGCAGACTCTCCCACCCTGTCTCAAGTCACTCGCGAAAAATTTTGTGAGATGTATACGGACACAAACCACCTCAAAATTATGAGGGACCACATAAAAGAAGCATTACATCCAGAGTTTCGGGAGATGCTTCCAGAGATACCAGAGATGGGTACATATGAAATAGATCAGGTCTTGAGATCAGATCATTTCTTCAGTTGAAAAGTCTGAGGACCCCCTCAGACATTAGGAGAGAATAGAATTGAATAAGCATACAACTATGACAACACCTGCAGGTGTAGCTAAGTGGGCTTGGATAAGCAAAGCAGACACAAAGTTCAATAGTGATGGAGAGTTCAAGGTTACTCTTGTCTTAGATCAAGACACTGCTACACCTGTTATAAACAAAATAGAAAAGGAGCTTGATACTTTCTACAAGGGGCTGAAGGCCCAAGGTAAGAAGAAGATCAAAGAAGCTGTTCGACCATATGGAGAGGAGGTGGATGACGAAGGCGATCCCACAGGGAACGTCGAGTTCAGGTTCAAATCCAAACAAAAGTTTAAGCCACGTATCCCTGTGTTCGACAGTAAGGGAAAACCACTGACAGATGTGGAAGTCTGGGCAGGAAGTAAGATCAAAGTAAACACAGCGTTAGCACCCTATGAGGCACCAATAGGTGCTGGTCTATCCATGCGACTGAATGCAGTGCAGGTCATAGACTTAGTTCAGGGAAGCAGCGGAACAGCAGAAGGATTTGGATTTGACGAGGAAGACGGCTACGTCCATGAGGACGAAGAACCGTCGATGGAAGAAGAGGCCGAAGTCCCTGAGGAACTTGAAGAAGAAGGGGACTTCTGATATAACAAGCTTGCCCTTTCGTTCGGGGCTTGAAGAGAAGGTGGCATCAAGACTTGGTAACCTTGGTGTCACCTTCAACTTTGAACCAGACTGGATTAAATATCTAAAGCCAGCAAAGGTTCACAGGTATCTACCAGACTTTGTTGTCGGAAATATTATCATCGAAGTCAAAGGTAGGTTCGACTCTGCAGATAGAGTCAAGCACCTAAATATCAGAAAACATTATGGTCACCCTGATGAAGGCGGATTAGATATCCGCTTTCTGTTCAGTAATCCACGACAAAAGATAAGTAAGAAGTCGCAGACCACATATGGAATGTGGTGTGAGCGGCATGGTTTTAAGTATGCAGACCTTAGTGGTCTGGAAGAGTTATTAAAAGGATGAATGAAAGACAGAACACAGAGTTAATCGTGATCCACTGTGCAGCAACCAAGCCATCTATGGATGTCGATGCTGAGTGGATAAAGAAGATACACATTCAGAGGGGGTTCAGGACGATAGGCTACCATTTCTTTATCCAACGTAATGGTGTTGTTGAACCGGGCAGAGCCGTCGAAGAGATAGGTGCTCATGCTTACGGTAAAAACAAAACAAGCGTTGGGGTTTGTTTAGCAGGTGGTGTCGATGAAGGCATGAAACCTGAGAACAACTTCACGGATAGCCAGTGGTGGGCATTAGCCAACCTTGTCAATGAGCTGTGTAAAACATATCCAGAAGCTGAGGTAATAGGACACAACGAGGTATCCAACAAAGCGTGTCCATCCTTCGATGTAACCAAATGGAGAGAGGAGAATGTCACTAGATATAAATCTTAGTGACTCAGAGTTCCTCCGACATGAACCGTGTCCAGCCTGTGGCAGTCGAGATAACCTCGCCCGTTACAGTGATGGTCACGGTTTTTGTTTTGGCTGTGAGCACTATGAGCATGGATCAGACGATCAACCAAAAGAAGGAGAGAGATTATTGCAGACAGTTAGTAAGGCGATACCTAAGCGAAAGCTGACACAAGCTACCACTTCTCACTTTGGCTACGGTGTAGCTAAAGATGGAGATAAGACTGTTCAGGTTGCAAACTACTACGACGATCAGAAGAACCTGATAGCACAGAAGATACGCACCCCAGATAAGAAGTTTAATTGGAAGGGGAATAGCAAAGACGTAGGTCTATATGGTCAATGGCTATGGCGTGATGGTGGTAAGATGATCACCCTGTGTGAGGGTGAGCTAGATTGTCTGAGTATATCTCAGACTCAAGACAACAAGTGGCCTGTCGTTAGTGTCAGTCATGGAGTGACTAGCTCTATCAAGTCTGTAAAGAAGTCACTTGATTGGCTGGAGAAGTTTGACCGCGTGAACATCTGCCTAGATCAGGATGTTCCCGGTAAAAAATATTCAAGGGAGATAGCGAAACTATTTTCTCCCGGTAAGGCACACATTGTAACCCTACCGCTTAAGGACCCTAGCGATATGCTGGTGTCTGGTAGGGCTAGAGAGCTGACCGATGCTATATGGTCAGCTAAGGTCTACCACCCTGACGGCATAGTAGATCACTCTGATCTGCTTCAGTACATCAAGCGACCGAAGAACAAGTCATCTCTTCCTTACCCCTTTCAAGGTCTGAACGATAAGACCTACGGAATGAGGCGAGGAGAACTGGTGACATGGTGTGCAGGATCGGGCGTCGGTAAGTCCCAGGTCTGTAGACAGATAGCTGATGAGCTACTCACAAGAGGTGAGAAGGTTGGATACATAGCCCTTGAGGAGTCAGTGCAGCGCACTGCAGAGGGCATGATGTCTCTCAAGTTGGGCAAGGCTATCCATCTAGACACTAGAGATTGGAGTGAGCTGTCTGACGACGAGCAAGCAGAGCGGACAGTAGCTTATGACAAGCTTGAAGGTCTGTATTGCTACGATCACTTCGGATCAATCGACAGTGACAACCTCATCAACAGGATACGGTTCATGGCTAAGGCCTTAGACGTACACTGGGTTGTCTTAGATCACCTGACAATCATGTCATCCGCGTTAGCAGAGGGTGACGAGAGGCGCACCATCGATGCCACCATGACCGCTCTTAGGTCGCTGGTCGAGGAGTGCAACATTGGTCTTATCCTAGTGTCTCACCTCCGTAGACCTGATGGTAACAAGGGGTACGAGAACGGTATTGAGTTAAGCCTGAATGCCCTCAGGGGTAGTCACTCCATAGCTCAACTATCAGACCTTTGCATTGGCATAGAACGTGACCTCAATGGTGACGAGCGTCATGTGTCTACCATCAGGGTGCTCAAGAACAGGTTCAGTGGTGACACTGGTGTAGCCTGTACTCTCCGCTTCGATCCTGAGACTACCAAGCTTGAGGAGTATTTCTCTGAGGACCCCTCAGACATTGAGGAGGTACTCAATGACTACTGAGAAGGAGATGCCTGATGACGTAGCTGATGCTTTGATAACTATCTTTGCTGCGATCTATCAAGCCACCATAACCAAGCGTACTGTTGAGATCAAAGTGTTGACAGATGATATGGAGGACCTTGTCAACGAGGTGACCGAAGAGGTAGCTGACGTAATCCCTGAAGCAGAACTGGTGACTGTGCTGAGGGAGACACTTCATTGATAGTCTTCGATATAGAAACAAATGGATTGGTTGGTGATGTAATTCACTGCATCACTGCCATCGATCAACATGCCAAGAGATACACTTGGACAGACAACTGGAGAGAGGCTCTGCCTCTTCTGGAGAAAGCTGATGTCCTAGTAGGTCACAACATCATAGACTTCGACATACCTTTTATTCAGAGGCTTGAACCTAAGTTCAAACCTGAGGGTATCATCAGAGATACACTGGTCATGTCTCGTCTCGTTTGGCCTGATGTAAAGTCACAGGACTTTGAGAGGGAAGACTTCCCCACCAGACTCATAGGTTCCCATAGCCTTAAGGCATGGGGTATGCGGCTAGGTAACCACAAGGGAGACTTTGAAGGACCTTGGGATACTCTCACTGACGAGATGCTTAAGTACGCACAGCAAGATGTTGAGGTCACCTTAACGCTGTACGAGAAGCTGATCGAAGAGGGGTTCAGCCATGACTCCATAGAACTAGAGCACCGCATACATGATATCTGCAGAAGTCAGGAGATGTACGGGTTCAAGTTCGATAGTGATAAAGCATGGGAACTTCTTAGTGATCTTGTTAGGCGTAGGGATAAGCTGGAAGAAACCTTTCAGGAATTGTTCCCTCCATATGAGGTGCTTACTCCCTTTCTACCTAAGGCAAGCAACTCTAAGTATGGCTACGTTAAGGGTGAGCTGACACAGAAGAGTCATACTGTAACCTTCAACCCTAACAGTAGGCATCACATAGCGAATAGGCTGCAGCACAAGTATCAATGGAAGCCTAAGAAGCACACTGACAAGGGTCAACCTAAGATCGATGAGACTGTCCTTGTTGGACTGCCTTACAAAGAAGCAAAGCTCTTAGCTAGATACTTCCTTCTGCAGAAGCGTATAGCAGCGTTAGGTGAAGGCAGGAGAGCTTGGCTTAATGCTGCTAAGGGAGACAGGATACACGGCAGGGTTATCTGTAATGGCGCTGTCAGCGGTAGGGCTACCCATGTGAAACCTAACATGGCTCAGGTCCCTAGCGTTAGGGTGCCGTATGGCAAGCAGTGCCGTGAGCTGTTCACTGTCGGTAAGGGCAAGGTACTCGTAGGCTCTGACATTTCAGGCTTAGAGCTAAGGGTATTGGCTCACTACATGCACCCTATGGATGGTGGCGAGTACGCCAGAGCCATCCTTGATGGTGACATACATACCTACAATCAGAACAAGGCTGGTCTTAGTGACAGGGATCAGGCGAAAACATTCATCTATGCGCTGATTTATTCTGCAGGTGCAGAGAAGCTCGGTCAGATAGCCGGTGGTAACAAGCGTGTAGGTGCCTCACTAAAGAAGAAATTCCTGAAAGAGCTGCCAGCTTTGAACAAGCTGATTGGAGGCGTGACCTCTAAGGCTACTCAAGCAGGATATTTACGTGGACTCGACGGCAGGAAGCTGCGTGTCCGTTCACCTCATAGCAGTGTGAACCTATTGGTTCAGTCTGCAGGTGCAGTGATCTGCAAGAGGTGGCTAGTTGAAATTCAAGATGAAGTTAATTCCCGTGGACTGAGTGATCGATGCCGTCAAGTGGCATGGGTACATGATGAGGTGCAGTGGGAATGTGACAAAGAATTAGGAGAGACATTTGGAGAAATCGCAGTGCAGTCTGTTCGACGGGCAGGAACATACTTCGGAATTAGAATGCCCCTCGACGCTGAATATAAAGTCGGAACGGATTGGTCAGAAACACATTAGCCTAGAGTGGTTGGCTGGGTATGTAGATGGAGAGGGATGCTTCCAGTACTACGGAAAAGCACAGCCTCACATACGCATCAACAGTGCAAACTATGACCTGATGTGCCGCATACGTGATTCGTATGGTGGTAAAATATACGACCACGCGAAGAGTAAAGGTAACGCAAGACAGACATGGACATGGTTAATAGCTAATCAAGAAGCTCTTGATCTTGCAGTCGAGTTGATACCTTACCTCAAAGAGAAACAAACCCAAGCTATAGCCATCCTTGGAGTAAAGAAGGGTGAGGATGAAAGGAATGAGGTTCTCATCAGTTATCTGAAAGACGAGAAGAGAACCGACTACACACACCTAGTGAAGGAGAGTTAAGTGAAGCTGTTAGTTGATGGAGATATCGTAGCATATCGAACTGCTATGAGTTTTGAACA
>Ga0114933_10004995_pt1 | contig 12187 bp, 11 predicted proteins | sample 4SBtaG_FD_89691 | JGI IMG/M metagenome (GOLD analysis project Ga0114933, IMG submission 89691) | Deep subsurface microbial communities from Kolumbo volcano to uncover new lineages of life (NeLLi) - 4SBTROV12_W25 metaG | ecosystem: Environmental > Aquatic > Marine > Volcanic | place: Kolumbo...
CCGAGCTCCCCGATCTCATCGAGAAAGAGCGTTCCGCCATCGGCTCGCTCGAACGCGCCCGCGTGGCGGCGGTCCGCCCCGGTGAACGCGCCCTTGTCGTGCCCGAAGAGCTCACTGGCGATGAGCGACGGCGAGAGCGCTCCACAGTCGACCGTGACGAAGGGCCCGTCCGCTCGGGCGCTCTGCCGATGGAGCGCGCGCGCGATGAGCTCCTTGCCCGTGCCGCTCTCCCCGACGAGCAACACGGGCGTCGCCGCTCGAGCGGCTTTTCGGATGCGAGCCATGAGCCGACGCATCACCGCGGTGCGGCCGTGCAGTCCGGCGAGCTCCTCCCCTTCGTGCAGTGCGAGCGTGATGCGCGCCCCATCGCTGACGCGGATCTTGGTGTGACCGAGGGTCAAAATGGAGCCCGCCGGCACCGCCGCTCGCTCCACCCGCGCACCTTCGTAGAGGGTCCCGTTGGTGGACCCACAGTCGATCACCGTGATGCCGTCGCCGCCGCGACGCAGCTCGACATGGTAGCGAGACACCGTGGGGTCCTCGAGCCGCAGATCGTTGGTCTCAGCGGTGCCGATGGTGAGCGACTCGGTCTCACTCTCGGCGCGTCGATCTCCATCGGGGCCCTCGAGGACCTCGACCTCGAGGCTGTGGACCGGGAGGCCGGGCGTGTCTTGCGACGGCTGCGTCGATTGGGGCGGCATGCGCTCGGGATCTTAGCCCGTGACGAAGACCGGTTTCGATCTCTTCCGAGCGCGCCGCGCGGCGGCGCCGGTTCAGCTGCCGAGCGAGACGGCCGCCGCGAAGATCCCGAGGCTCAGAAGCATCAACACGCCTTGCAATGCCCCGCGCATCGCCGCCGATGTGTTCTTCGCCGTCACGTGGTGCAGCCCAGTGACGAGCACCGTGAGGGTCACGACGCCGATCTTGATCAGCAGCGGGCGGTAGGTCCACGAGAGGTGCATCAAGACGACCTGAGCGGCTCCCGTGCCGATGGCCACCGCCATCGCGACCCAACTGACCCGCGCGAACTGGCGCGCGGCCGCCTGGAGCATCGGTCGGTCCGCGCCCTGCTTGCGAAGCACCGGGATGAGCGCGGCGAGCGTGAGGATCCCGCCCGTCCATACGGCTGCGGCGATCAAGTGGAAGAAGCGGACGGTCGGCAACACGGTCAGGGCTACATTGCGCGCGGATCGCTCGACCGCCAGCGGCGCGGGCCAAAGGGCCGACCGTCGCACGGCCGGGAGCGCGACGAGGCGCGGCCCGTCATCGCCGCGTGCCCACGCTACGCACGCCCATGGCGAGAGAGGCTCGACCTCCCGTTGTCGCGCGCCCATGGGACCCCGTGGCTCTCCTTCGCCCGATCCCTCGGGTCAACGGTACTCACCGGACGCGGGAGCCACGCTGATCGGCGAGGTGTCCGGGCGCCGCGGCGAGGGAGCTGGGGCCGAGGATCTGACGCCAGACCTGCTTTCCGAGTCGGTCGTAGTCCACCATGGCGGCGTGCAGCGCGCGCCGTGACGCGCCGCTGAGGATCGCGTCGGGCAGAAGCGGATCGGTCGCGAGCACGCGGATACCGTGCCCTCCGACCATGAACGACTCGACGAGCGCCTGCTCCCGGGTCAGCTCGGCGATTCGCTCTGTCGACTCACTCAGCTTCACCAACGCCTCTTGGCACGCGGACTCGATGGCGTTGGTGTCCCAGAGCGAGGTGCCCCACGCCTCGATCTGTAGCGCGGAAAACTCGCTTCCAACAAACCCGCTCGCCTCGTCGCCGAGACCGAGCTCCCGCAGCCGAGCGAGCGTCTCGGTCAGCGGCTGCCGGAGGTTGTCGGGGCGCACCCAGAGCCCCTCGAAGCCCTCTCGAAATCCGACCCGCGCGAGCACGCGCTTGCTGCGCTCGCGCCGCGTTCGGGCCACGCCGCGCGGCAAATGCACGCAGAGCCAAGCGCCCTTCCAGGCCCGCACGCGCTTGTCGCCGAGGCGCCAGTCGTCCACCCACCGGCTGAGCGACCCGGCGTCCGCCGCCAGGCGGTAGCCCTCCTGGTCGTGGCTCACCAAACCGCGCTTGCCGAGCCGCGTCAACGCCACGCGAATGGCGTTGCCCTCGAGCTCGAAGAGCGCGCCGATGCCGACCAAGTCTCTCACCAGGACCGCGCCGGAGGAGACGCGGAGAATGTCGAGGAGCAGGCTCTTGGGGGTTACCTCACGCACATCACTCCCTCGGAGAACACGCTCCAAGACACGCTGGATGGTAGCAGGTTGGGCACCAATACAGCGGGCGGAAGGACACGGTGGCTGGAGAGAGAAGCGAACGAAGCCCGGCGCCGGCGACCGCGGGTTGGTCGAGCGAGGACGGTCGGCTAGACCTGTCGACATGCAACCTTTGCTGGTGCGCGCGGACCCGTCGGTACGAGAGGTCGTGAACCTGGAAGAGCTTCCCTGGGAGTCTTCCCCGAGCCCCGGGGTCGACCGCCGCATGCTCGATCGCGTGGGCGACGAAGTCGCTCGGGCCACCACCGTCGTGCGCTATGAGCGGGGCAGCTCCTTCGAGTCCCACGAACATGCGTTGGGAGAGGAATTCCTCGTGCTCGAGGGGATCTTCTCGGACGAGCACGGCGACTATCCGCCGGGCACCTACGTGCGGAATCCGCCCGGCTCTTCCCACGCCCCGTTCACGCGAGAGGGCTGCACGATCTTCGTGAAGCTTCGGCAGTTCGAGGACACCGATCTGGCGTCGATGGTCGTCGACACGCGGAGCGCTGACTTCCGGCCTGGGCTGGTGGAGGGCCTCTCGGTCCTCCCCCTGCATGAGCACGCCGGTGTCAGCACGGCGCTCGTGCGGTGGGCGCCTGGCTGCACCTTCCAGCCGCACACCCACTTCGGGGGCGAGGAGATCCTCGTCCTCGAGGGTGTCTTCTCGGACGAGCGCGGTGACTATCCGGCCGGCACATGGCTGCGAAACCCGCACCTCAGCCAACACCACCCGTTCAGCACCCCGGGCTGCCTCATCTACGTGAAGGTTGGCCACCTCGGAGGGTGAGCCAGCCGCTCGTCAGGGCCGTCCCGGCCGGTAGAGGATGTGCGTCCGAAAGGAGTTGCGGCCACACCGGGCGCCGTCGACACAGCAGAGATCACGGTTGAAGTGAAGGCCAACGGTCGTCGAGCCCGACCGAAAGCTGTGCCTGCGCCGAGGATAGGAAGGCGCTCCTTGGATGGACGCTGCGCTTTCGACGTCGTAACGGTCCCGCACCTGCTGCACGTAGGCCTCGAAGTCGGCCTCGGCCTCGTCGCCCGATCGCTCCGTGTCGTGTTCGCAACCGATCGAGCAGGTTCCGATGCGGGCGTTCAGCGTGCGGCGACACCGCACCTGACGGCCAAAGAGGGAGCCTTGGAAGCTGCGCATGCTCGTCCGCGCGGCGCCGGGCAGCGAAGGGTCCTCGACCGGCTGGCAGAGAGCGCTCAAGTCCAGGGTGTCGAACCGATCGTGGAAGTCCTCGCAGCCGTCGAGTAGGCAGGCGCTCTGTCCGGGTTCGAGCTGCACGAAGGAGTTTTCCGTCGGATCCTCACTCGGTGCCTCACAGCGGAACATCGGTTCCACGAAGCTCACTGCGCTGACGGGCGCAGCGATGGGCTCGGGCGCAGGCTGAGCCACAGGCTGGGTGGTCCGGGCGGGCGGGCCCGTTCTGGACGCCCCCAGCCCATAGCCGGCGAAGACGAACCCCGCGGCCAACGCACACGCCCCGACGGCGCTGAGCGCAAGCCCATGGGGACTGGCGCGGCGGGGCGGAATCACCTCACTCAGCCGCCGGGCCTCGCGCGCGAGGACCAGGGTCGATGGCATCCGCCGCTCGTCCTTCGCGCCGATCAGACGGCGAAGGAACCTCGCTCGGTTGGGGTGGAGCTCGACGAGGTTCTCCCACCGGAGCTCGAGATGTTCGTCCAGAAGGTCCGCGGGGTGAAGGCGGGTCAGCAGCGCCAACGCGAGCGCCCCGACGGCGTAGAGGTCGTGCTCTCGGCGGACGACCCCAGCGATCTGCTCGGTCGGCATGTAGCCGACCGTCCCAGTCGTCGTGAACTGCGCTCCGGGCAGAACGCTTCTGGGCGAGGCGGCTCCGCCGAAGTCAATCAACACGAGTTGTCCATCCTCGCGCCGAAGTACGTTCTCCGGTTTCAGGTCTCGGTGCACGATCGGCGGCTCGGCCGCGTGCAGGGAAGCGACGATGTCGAGAAGATCGGCCACTACGCGAAACACCTCGCGCTCGTTGAGCGCCCGCCGCGCTGCGAAGGCTTGGAGCGTCTCACCCTGGACAAACGCCAACACCTCATAGGTCGTAGCTCCCAGAGCGTCGGTGACCTCGAGGCGCTCGACGAGCTTCTGGATACCGGGGTGTTCCACCCTCTCGAAGAACACGTGGTGTGCACCCGACGGGTGCAGGACCTTGATGGCGAACGTGGCACCGTCGGCCAGCCGCGTCGCCCGGTAGACCGCCCCACCACTTCCGCGGCCGATGAGCTGCCTCAGGGCGTAGCGTCCGTCGAGCAGCGGCGAGTCGAGACAGTCAGGACAGGGTGCGTCGAGAGTGGCCGGCGCGGCGCATCGGGCGCAAAGGCAGCGGTTCATGATGGATTCCTTGCAGGCACGATGTAGTGGAGGCTGATCTCGCGGCGGCCCTCTTGCATGTGCAGGGAAAGCGGTGGCAGGGCCCCCGACATTTCCGTCCCCCACGTCCAGTTGACTTGTGGCTGAGATCTGCGCCACGTGTCGAAGACGGGATCCACGGGCCGCGGGTTCCCGTAGCTGTCCGCGATGAACTGAGCCACCGCGCGAGCGCGCGTGAGCGTGCTTGCGCCCCCCGCTCCCAAAGAAACGCAGAGCACTCGACAAGCCTCGTCGAGGCTCGTTTCACCGCACATGAAACGCTCGCCGGCGAGGCGGGCCGTCCACCGACCCTGGGCGTGAGTCCGTGTGCCGCCGCACCGACTCGTCTCCTCGAACCCGAGGAAGCCGTGGTCCACGCTTCGACAAGTACCCGTGCGAGCGCAGGCAGCTGGCACGAGAGCCGCTCGGTCTCGAGGCTCGGGCGGCGAGGGCAACGCCGCGGCGGTGGACCGCTCCGGCGTGGGGGTCTCGTGCTCTTTGGACCCGGCGGCGTACGCCTCTTGCCGGGGCGCGGAGAGCCAGGCTCCGGCGCCAGCCGCCCCCAACGCGACGGCGAGCGGCACGGCAGCGAGCAGCGCCACGACCCATGCTCTGTGGCGGGTCGGCGCTCGACGGATCCGGCGTAGAGCGCGGGCGGCCTCCGAGGCTGTCGGTCGCTTGCTCGGCTCCCGCTCGAGCATGCGCGAGAGGACCCGTCGCAGGGGGCGACGCTGAACCCAGCGCCCGACCTCCGGTCGATAGCTCGGGCCCGCCAGCGCGCTCGGTTCTCTGCCGCTCAGCGCGCTCAGCACGAGCATGCCGACGGCGTAGACATCAGAGGCCGGCTCGGCGCGACCGCGAAGCTGTTCAGGGGCCATCGCCCCGAACGTGCCGGCGATGGTGCTGCCGGCCGCGATCACCGAGACTTTCGCAGAGCCGAAGTCGATCAGAGAGAGGCCGCCGTCGACCCGCCGAAGCACGTTGGACGCGGTGATGTCTCGATGGACGATCGCAGGCCGGTACGCATGCAAGACGGCCAGCAAGTCGAGCAGCTCGGCGGCTGCGTCGATCGGATCCTCGGGCCGCTCCGCCAACGACTCTCCCTCGACCCAGACTCGGACCGTGAAGAGCGCATGGCGGTGGCCCGACGCTCTGGTGAAGCCTTCGATGACGCGCGGAACTTCAGGCAACGCGAGACGCCCGAGCACCTCCCGCTCACGCTCGAAGAGCTCGAGTTCCTTTTGGGAACGAGCCCCGGCGAGCTCGAGTCGCTTGACGGCAACCTGCGCTCCGTCGACCACCCGCGTCGCCCGGTAGGTCGTACGCCCCTCCGAGCGTCGGAGCACTCGCTCGAGCCGATAGCGCCCCTGGAGGAGAGGGTCTCGCCGGCACTGGGGACACTGGGGCTGATCCCGAGTGAAGGCCTCGCAGTGAGAGCAGACGGATCCCGACTCAACGCGATCGTGCATGCGGCCATAGACCACAGCTGCCGCTGAATGTTTGGCTCACGATCTGGGTTTTACGAACTTCGAACACTGGGCGGACGAGGCTGGCTCGTCCACGGGCGGTACGCGGGCGGCCCGCGCGCGTGGTGCGGCGAGCGCGGGGGTTGGGCCGTGCGGGCCGCTGGCATACGCCTTGCGGACTGCCGGAGTCCACCTTCAACGACAAAGGCCCCCCAACGTATGCTCACCAAGACCCGCGCCGTCCTCACGCTGACGACCCTGATCACGCTCTCACTCGCAGCGTCGCCTGCCTGGGCTCGCACCGAGTGCAACCAAGAAGCCCGCGTGTGTTTCGATGTGCCCGACGACTGGGTCACGACGGCCCAGAACGGGATGATCATGGTCCGCCCGGCCAACGGAGGTGTCGCGCTAGAGATACGGGGCGTCACCGAGGCCGCGCAGCTCGAACAGGACCGTCGCCTCTTCGAGCGAGAGCTCGCATCTCGTTGCCATGCTTTGGAATGGGACACGGAGCCCACGGCGGTCCAGCAGCACGGGATGTCGGGCGTCGTTCGCAGAGGTCATGGCGCCTACGAGAATGGCGAGGAGATGCGCTTCTTCATGGTCGCGCTGGCTCACACGACGGGCGGGATCGCGGCGCTCGGTGTCTTGACCCGAAGGAACCTGCAAGCCAACTGGCCGGTGCTCGAGGCGATCCTGAACTCCATTCGGCCCGCCTAGCGGAGACAAACGAATCAGACCTTCAGACGCACGCCGCGCTTCGCGAGCACGCCCGTGAGCCAGACGATCAGGCCCGTCATCGCGAGCGCGCCCACGGTGGACACGACGGGCCCGACGCCCTCGCGCTTGTAGAAACGCAGAACGTCCAGAAACGGGACCAGGACGAGGGCCCCACGCACGAGCGGGTGGAGGATGTACGCCGTCAGCGGGTTCTCTCCGGCGGGTCGCAGGAACCGAGCCCAGCCTCGGACCCCGCGTACGTCCATGAGCCAGTACGTGAAGGCCCACCCCGCACACGTGATCGCGGCGCTCCAGAGCCCCCAACTCGGCGTGGACGCCGGCTTGCTGATACCGTGCAGCGGGTCCAGCAGCATCGCGGCGATCCCGAGCCCGATGGCCATGAAGACCGCAAGACGAATGCGGTCTTCGGCTCTGACGTTCTGGCTCGGGCGCAGGCACGTGCCCAACGCCGCGCCGGCGAGGCTGAGCGCGGTGGGAACGCCGACCACGTGACCGAGGCCGAGGTGCGACTGCAGCCAAACGTGCACTGCACGCCAGACCGCGAAGGTCGGCGAGAGCGGCTCCAGCCAGGTCCGCGCTTGCAAGACGGTGGACGGCGTCGCCTCCTCGGCGAGATAGATCAACACAAAGAGCGCGGTGAGTCCGAGCAGGGCTTCGCGTCGGGCGCCACCGAGATAGGCCAAGGAGCTGATCAGGTAGGACCAACCGATGATGCCCAGGATCCCCCACCACTCATGGCGAACCCAGGCGTCTCCTCCAGCCTCGAAGAGCGGGCCGAGCACCAGCCGCTCCCCCTCCGGCCCCCGATAGACGATCGCTAGCGCCACCAGCCCGGCGACGCCGAGCGCCCGCCCCACGAGGAACGCCTGGCGACGTCGCGAGGGCTCCTTCGGAAGCACGCTCCACGTGAGGAAGAAACACACGTACATGAGACCGGTCCAGAGGTTGGCGCTCATGCCGGTGTTGTCGGCCCTACCGACCATGAACGTGCCCATGATCAGCAACCCGGAGGTGCGCCAAAGAATCTTGCGAAGGATAGAAGAAGTCGACAGACCCCGCGCTCGCATCGCGCCGCCCGAGAGCGGAACCGACATGCCCGCCACGAAGAGAAACGCGGGAAAGACGACGTCGGCGAAGGTCATCCCGTCGACGCCCGGCGGCATGTGCTGAAGCCAGAGCGGACCGTCCGCGGTCTTGGCGACGTCGTTGACCACGACCATCAAGAAGATGGTCAGACCACGGAGCGCGTCGAGAGACGCGACCCGGGTGGGCGGCGCGATGGGCTCAGGCATGTTCCTCAGCCGAGGGCGAGGCAGGTGTGACTCGGCGAAGCCGCTTCCAGAGGTGTTCGATGCAGGTCAAGACCGCTCCTCGATGCACATCTATGCGCCGCGCGTCGCCTGTCGCGCATTGCGAACCTTGATGCAGGTCAATCGCGCGCGGGTCGGATTCCAACATCAGAGAAGCAGCGGAATTTTCAACCGCCGTTTACGGAAGCCACCCGCCCATGACCACCACGTCTCTCGAGACCGTCGCCAAGTCGCTCAAGGAGTTGTCCTTTCCCACCCGGTTCGCCGTCGAACTCTGCGCCGACTGCAACCTGCAGTGCTCGATGTGTCACCACGACAAGATGGTGCGCCCCAAGGGGGTGATGCCGTTCGAGCTGTGGAAGCGATGCGCGGACGAGATCGCGGAGGTCTCGCCGAAGTGTGAGGTCTGGTTCTCCTTCTGCGGTGAGCCGCTCCTGGAGCCGGAGCTTCTTCTTCGCATGATCCGCTACGGGCGGGAGGCCGGTCTTCAGTCGATCAGCATCAACACCAACGGCATGTACCTGACCGAAGATCTCGAGGACCGACTGCTCGACTCCGGCGTCGTGCGCATCGTGTTCGGGGTGGATGGGTTGACCAAGGAGACCTACGAAAAGATCCGCATCGGCGGCGAGCGCAACCAGCTCTACCGGACCATTCAGAGCTTGCTCGCCAAGAAGGCGCTCCGCGGATCTGGGCCCGAGATCATCGTGCAGTTCATCGAAATGAACGAGAACCAGCACGAGATGAAGGACTTCCAGAAGTTCTGGCTGGACAAGGACGCGACGGTCAAGACCCGCAAGATGCTCAGCTGGGGAGGGAAGTTCGACACGCCGCTCGACGTGGCACCGGAGGACAGGATCCCCTGCCCCTGGGCCCTGACGATGATGCACGTGATGTGGGACGGACGCGTGGCCCGGTGCCCGGGTGACACGGAGGCCGAAGAGGGCTCCGGCAACGCGTGGCACGAGTCACTCACCAAGCTCTGGGCCGGGCTGAGCCCGTACCGAAGGCACCACCTCTCCTACGACTTCGACGCGCTGCCGGAGCGCTGTCAGACCTGCACCGATTGGATGGTGGGCGTGGCCCGCAGGGAGCGCCCAGACGGTGAGGTCTGGACGCAGCTGGACCACGAGCTGTGAGCGCTGAGCTGAGGGGCGGTCGGTAGTGGGAGTTCTCTACCTGTGCGGTGCGGGCAACGCAGAGGGCGTTCGGCTCGCCCTGACCGTCCAGCGGTCAGAGCGTCGATGGGAGGCGGTCGTCTTGCTGGACGATGACCCCGAGAAGCTCGGGCGCTCGATCGTCGGCGTGAAGATCGCCGGCCCCTTTGCCGAGCTCTCCAACGCCGACGCCGAGCGCGATCAGGTCGTCAACCTGGTCACCCGGAAGACGCAGTCGCGTGCACGCGTACGTGACAAGATCGCCACCTACGGGATCCCCTTCACCTCGCTGATCCATCCGAGCGTGGACACCTTCAGCGTGGAGCTCGCCGATGACGTAACGGTCTATCAGCAGGCGACGCTGGGCGCGGGCTCCTCGGTGGGAAGCGGCTCGGTGGTGCTCATTCGCGCCACCGTAGGACACGGAGCGAGGGTCGGTCGGAACTGCGTGGTGGCGCCCGGCGCGGTGCTCAACGCGCGCGTCGTTCTCGAGGACCGAGCGTACTTTGGGACCAACGCGACCATCCTCCCGGACCTCACGGTCGGCGAAGACGCGACGGTCGGCTCGCTCACCTCGGTCATTCAGAACGTGCCGGCCACCGCAACGGCGATCGGGGTGCCGGCCGAGATCCTGCTGCCCGTGGAGCCCGCGCCTGCGACCGAAGACGTCGTCGTCGACCCGGAGCTCGTGGCGATCATCACGGAGATCTGGACGTCGCTGCTCGGGCTCGAGCATGTCGGCGCCCGCGACAACTTCTTCGAGGTTGGCGGCACCTCGCTCCTGGCGCTGGAGATCCGTTCCAAGGTGCAGGAGGCGACGGGCGCGAGCCTGAGCCCCATCGACATGTTCAGGCTGCCGACCATCTCGGCCATGGCGGAGTACATCAGCCGCGGGGGGAGCGCCGCCAAGCGGCGGTCGCCCCGGCGAAGGCGAAGCGGGGGCAAGCGGGCCGGTCGACGGCTCGTTCAACGGTAGCCGACGAGCGAGCCGAGCGACCGGCGGTCATCGGCGCTTCGATTGAGAAGGCCATGAAAGGAGCGTCCCGGTCAGTTGCGGCCGGCCATGACGCCGCCGTCGATGTTCCAGACGGCGCCCGTGACCCATGATGATTCATCGGAGAGCAGGAAGCCGATGGTAGCGGCGACGTCGGCGGCGGTACCCGTGCGGCCGATGGGATGGAAGGCGTCGAAGCCGCTGAGTACTTGCTCCAGCTCCTCCTCGGGGACGAAGGCGCCGTAGATGGGTGTGCGCACGACCGCCGGCGCTACTGCGTTTACGCGAATGCCATCGTCGGCCAGCTCCATCGCCAGGTGCTGGGTGAGCGCGTGCAATGCAGCTTTCGCCATGGAGTAGGCCGATGATGGAGTGGCCTTGACCGCTTGATGGGCCCACATGGAACCGACGTTGACGATCGTGCCGGAGCCGGATTCGCGCATGCGGTCGGCGACCGCTTGGGTCAGCTGAAAGGTCGCCCGGTTGAGCTCGTGGTAGCGGTCGTAGTCCTCGAGGGTGTGGTCGAGGAAGGGCTTCGGGGCGAAGACGCCAGCGGCGTTCACGAGGCCCGCGTACGGGAACTCGCGGGCGGCGAGGCGCTCGACGAGGCGAAGCACGGACGCCCTGTCCTGGAGGTCCACCCGTTCGGAGGTCACGGCGAGATGGGCTGACCCGTCCCCGGCCCACTTTGCTCGCAGCCGGTCGGTGGCCGCGTCGAGCTTGGCGGCGTTGCGGCCGATGATGGTGACCGGCTTCGCCAGCTGTACGAGGCGCTCTGCGGTCGCAAAGCCGATGCCACTGCTGCCGCCCACGATGAGAGTTGCTGAGTCGTTCATATCCACATCCATCAGCCCCGCGACGGGGCGTGCCAAGCGGGTACCGGTCGGTGGGGTAGGCACCGTTCGGTACATCTTGTGGACATCACGAGGGCATGGTTGAGCACTTTTCTTTGGGGCTGCGCGCGGGGTTCACTCCGATATGCTTCGGCGGTGGCGACCGCGCAGGAGATGGTTCGGGTTCTCGTCGGCTGTAAGTGGTCGCTGGGGATCTTCCGCGCCATCCGCGGGGGCACCAACCGGCCCGGCGCGCTGGTGCGGAGCATCGAGGGGCTCTCGACCAAGGTGTTGAACCAGTGCCTCAAGCGGCACTTGGCCTACGGGATCCTCGAGAAGCAGAGCTTCCCCGAGGTGCCGCCCCGCGTGGAGTACGTGGTCACGGAGTTCGGCGAGCGCTTCATCCCGCTCCTCGAGTCCATCGATGCACTCGAAGTGCCATCCACCGATGAGGCGCCCGCGTTCGAGGCCTAGCGGCCGGCGCTTCGATCGAGAAGGGAATGAAGAGGAGCGCCCCCGAACGTGTGACGGATCATCCTCCGCAGGCGGCGGGGTAGAAGTACGCCGGCGGGTGAGAGTCTTCGCTGATGGTGAAGAGGCCGAGGCCGTCGGGTGAGATCGCCAGCGCTTCTCCCTGACGCTCGGTGCGCGGGGTGTTGCGCACCGGTCGACCGCTCAGCGCGGCTTCGAGGGTCTGCGATGGGCTCACGGGAAAGGCGAGGATCTCGGTGTAGGTGCGCAGAACGACCAGGTCTCCGGACGCGCTGATGTCGCCGCCGGTCGCGAGCCCGCCGACGTCGACAGTGCCGACCCGCACGAGGGTGGTGGTCGCTTCGGCGGAGACAGGCGAACGTGCGACGAAGATCCGCGATCTCCCGTCACCTTCCTTGGTGACGACATAGATGTCGCCGCTCGAGGGATTCACGAGGAGCGTCTCGGCGTCGTGGCTTCCGTCCGGGTAGCGAAGCCTCAGCTTCGCCGCGCCGTAGAGCGTCTGGTCGCTGCCCACCGTGGGCTCGGGAACGCGGTAGACCTCGATGCGGCTCC
>Ga0114933_10004996_pt1 | contig 12187 bp, 6 predicted proteins | sample 4SBtaG_FD_89691 | JGI IMG/M metagenome (GOLD analysis project Ga0114933, IMG submission 89691) | Deep subsurface microbial communities from Kolumbo volcano to uncover new lineages of life (NeLLi) - 4SBTROV12_W25 metaG | ecosystem: Environmental > Aquatic > Marine > Volcanic | place: Kolumbo...
GCCGCCTTGCTGTTGTCGATCCTCGGCTGGGGTGGGGGCCAGCTGGCCCAGATCTCTGCAGACACCGCTGCTCAAAACCAACGCTGGGCCGCAACGCGCGCCGAGGCAGCGCTGAATCGGGAGTTGCTCCGCATTCTCTACGAGCTGAACTCGGGCTCCATCGGCCCCATCTTCCGCCAGTACGATGCCTCACAGGTGAATTCTGCCCTCCAGCCGGGCGATGTCGTGCATAGGCTCCCCGCGTCCGCTCCCCACATGGATCGGGTTCGAGAAGCCCATGGCCTGCGTGTCCTGGCCGCAGGTTCGGCGGCCTTGCAGGGGGACCACGGGTTTGCCCTGATCGAGGTCGAGGAGACGGCCTTTCTGACCGTCATGCCCGCCCAGGCGGCTCATGCGTGGGTCTTCGACTGGGACAAGGTCGCCGCGTTGGTGGAGTCTCGAACAGGGGTTGCCATCACCATCGACGAGGCCGAGAGCGCCGGTCATAGACTGGCTGTCGGGAGCGTGCTGGGCGGTCTGGACGTGTGGCTGCAGGAAGACGTCTTCACCATCGCCATGCACGACAAGGCGCACCCGGTCCCGTGGTTGATGCTGGCGCAGTTCTGGTCCATTCCGCCGTCTGCGAACGGCTGGCTCCTGCTGGGTTTGGGAGCTCTCTCGGCGTCGTGGTTGGGCGTCGCTCTCGGTGTACGGGCAGCCCGTCGCACGCGGGAGAGCGCGGCCCTCGAGGCGCGAGAGATGCTGCTGCAGCGGATCTCCCATGAGCTGCGAACGCCAGCCGCTTCGGTGCTGTCTATGGCGGGCGTGCTCGAGTCTGGCGTCGACAGCCTCTCCGATTCGGAGCGCACCCGGTTCGTGCAGCTCCTTCGCGAGGAAGCAGGCAGGCTCGCGGGCGGTCTCGACCGGCTCTTGCGCACGGCGCGCGGTGAGGTGAGCAGCCACATCGATCCGATCGCCATGGACCTGGGCGAGTGGTTCGACGCCGCTTCGAGTCGCTGGCAGCAGCGTGTGCCTGACCTGCGCATCGAGGCGGAGGACGGGCCGATGCATGTGCGTGCCGATCCGGAACGTCTGGACGAGGCGCTCGACGCCCTGCTCGACAACGCGTTGCGCTACGGAGCCCAACCCATCACCGTACGCCTGGTGGGCGTCGGGGACGGCGTGCGGATCGAGGTGGAGGACGACGGCGCCGGTGTCGCGAAGCCGGACCGGGAGCGCATTTTCGACAAGCTCGTTCGAGGCAGCGGCCTCGTCGAAGGCGGGTTCGGGTTGGGGCTGTGGGCGGCCAGGGAGGTCGGTCGTGCCCATGGCGGTACACTCGAGCTCGAGGGTGCGAGCTGCTTCGTGCTCACCTTGCCCGGAGCTGCGTGATGGCCCATTTGTTGCTCGTCGAGGACCACTTCCCGCTTCGCCTATCCCTCACGGCGGCGCTGCGGACCGAGGGCTACGAGGTAGAGGCCGTCGGCTCGGCGGAGGAGGCGGAGCAGGCGACCTCTGTGCGGGCACCCGGAGTGGTCATCCTGGACTGGAATCTCCCCGGAATGAGTGGTCTGGAGCTTCTCCGTGGCTGGCGCGCTGCAGGGCGCACGTGGCCGGTGATCCTCCTGACGGCGCGTGACGCCGTGGCGGATCGCGTGGCAGGTCTGCAGGGTGGCGCCGACGACTACCTGGTCAAGCCATTCGCCAACGAGGAGCTCGTGGCCCGGATCCAGGTCCAGCTGCGGAGCGCACCGAAGCGCGATAGCGGCGAGCTGGACTTGTCCGGGATCATCGTGAACCTGTCGCGCAGGACCGTCCAACGTCGGGGAGAGTCCCTGCACCTCACGACCAGAGAGGCCGAGTTGCTGACGTATCTCTGCGAGCGACCCGGGAAGACGGTCTCGAGGGAGGACCTCCTGCGGGACGTGTGGGGGTATCGGTCGGCCGTCCAGACGCGATCCGCTGACAACGCGGTGCTGCGGCTGCGAGCGAAGATCGAGCGAGACCCGACGGCACCGAGCCACCTCCATACGGTCCACGGCGTCGGATATCGATTCGAACCCTGATTCCTACCTGGTCAGTCCGCGGTCATCGCCAGCGGCTGTTGGCCGCGCGGGGTCGACGCACCCTTGAAGACGCGGAACAATCGATAGAACAGCAGGGTCTGCCCGATCACGAGCACGAGGCCCGCGGGCATCAGGAGCGCCGACGTGGTCAGCGGCACGTCGAAGGCGAGCGAGACGGCGGCGAGGACGACGCCCATCTCGATGCCGGTCAAGATCTGGGCCGCGGTGTATGCGGTGCCTAGCGCCGCGACTTGGCGAATGAACTGCATGGCAAGCTCCGAGGCACCCCATGAGATTGGAGTAGGGGGGACGTCGTCGGTTGTCTCGGATCGAAGAGCTTTTTTCTCCGATCTGCTTCCTGGGTTCTCCTGCGCTCCACCCACTCCTTTGGACCAAACTGGGTTGTGGAGTGATCTCGACTGCATGTCACATTGTGTGATGGTGGCTCGGGCGTAAGTTTTTCGGTGCTCTCCGCTACGGACCGGGTGCGGTGGGCTCGTCGAGGTGGGTCCATGCCGAGCGGACCGTGTCGACCCACACGTCCATCTCGTCCCAGAGCTCGATCACCTGTGGATCGGTGGCGTCGTAGAGGTCGTCTCGATGGGTCGGATCCGTGTCGATGCGGTGGAAGGCCCGCGTGCCATCCCAGTTGTAGAACAGCTGCCCATCCCCCTCCACGACCGACATGCGAATAGGGCCCCGCTCGTCCAGCTGGTAGTGCAGCAGGCGCATCGAGCGGTCATCGCTGGCTGTGCCGAGGGCCTGTCCGGTGGGATCCCCATCCAGTTCGTACAGGTCCATCACTGTCGCGGCCAGGTCCTGGTGGACGGTGGGACCGGTCCAGGCCCGCGGCTCCAGATCGCGCGCCCAGAAGGCGGCAGCGGCTCGGTTCTCCTCGGCGTAGAGCTCGAGCGCGTGCTCCACCTCGCCGCGCTCCATGAACTGTTCGCCGTGGTCGGTGAGGAAGACGACGAGCGTGTCGTCGCGGGCACCCATGGCATCCAGCTCGGTGAGGAGCAGCCCGAACTGGTCGTCCCAGTATCGGAGCTCCGCCTGGTAGTAGGCGTCGACGTGGGTGAGGAAGTCGTCCTGCCAGGCCGTGTCCTCGACCTCGTAGCGCCGAAGAGCCTCCCCCCAGTCGCCGCACACGCTCAGCCCGAGCTCGGGCAGGTCGTTCGGGACATAAGCGTCGGGCGGGCAGTAGTCCTGGTGGGGATCGAAGAAGTGGACGTGCAGATAGAACGGGTTGGCCGTGGACATCAGCTCCCGAGCCTGCTCGATGGCGGCGGCTCGGATGGGCTCCGCCGGGGACCACTCCAGGAGCACCTCGGTGTCGAAGCCGGCCCCTCCACCGGTCTGGGCGGAGAACATCGCGTTCGAGGTCACCAGCCGTGTGTCGAAGCCGTCGGCCGACAGCAGTCTCGCCAGCGTCGACAGATCGTCCGGCGTCGATGGAACGGACGGATCGGCGGAGGCAGGCCAGAACCCGTCGTCGACGGGATGCCGACCGGTCATGGCACAGACCATGGACGGCGTGGTCCAGTTGGAGCAGGAACGGTGGTCGTCCAGAACGACCGCCTCTTCGAGGAAGCTGTCCAGGGTGGGAGTGGTGTCGAGGTCGGGTGCGTAGCGGCTGATCCGGTCGCGCCTTGTGGTGTCGAGGGACACCACGAGGAGGTTGGTGGGGGCCTCACCGGATCCGAACGACAGGGCTGGGCCCAAGGTTGGGTTGCTCCCGGTCGGTACGGACGTCTCGGTGGCGGGCACGGAGGTGTCCACCGCAGTTCCGGGCAGCAGCGAGGGCGCGCACGCCCCCAAGAGGAACGATACAATCCACATGAAAGCTCCATAGTTTCAGGATTTGTCTCGGAGGGCGTCGTCGCTGGCTGGTCTAGAAGAGCCAGGCGCCGCTCGGGTCGCGGTCGTGCTTGAAGACCCGGTAGCTCAGCGGAGAATTCGGCAGCTCGATCTCGAGCAAGAGGCTGCCCTGCTCGTCGATCTCCGTCATCTGGGCGCCGCCGCTCTCCTGGGGCAGCGAACCCCAGCCGATGACCGTGTGGCCGCCTGCCAGGCGCTGGACCGAGCCACATGCCCCGGTCGACCCGTCTCCCGTGCGCTCGTAGGACGCCACCCGCGTCGCCGTCATGTCGTCGAAGTCGAGCTGGTACTCCACGAATCGAGAGTCGCCCGTGGCCCAGCCGCCGGCGTGGAGCGAGTTGTCATAGACCATGAGGCGGTCACCGGGCAGCGGTGTGCCGGAGTGTTGCAGGGCGAAGCCCATCCAGCCGTTGTCTCGCTCATCGTCCACGAAGCGGAAGTCGCTGTCGCCGCCGCCGAGGCGCCACAGGATCTCGCCGGGCTCATAGTCCACACCGCGGGCGTGGGTCGGGCTCCGGGCGACCTTGATGATCTGGCTGTAGTGGCGGTTGGAGACCACGAAGTTGCCATCGTCGGGATCGAGATAGACCGCGTTGAGGTGTGCGTAGTCCCAGCCCGGGCCGATGCCGAAGAGCATCTCTTCGGGCAGGGCCTCGAAGGTCAGATGATCCCGCGTGCTCCACTCGAACACCACGTCGCCTGTCGGAGTAAACTCTTGAATCACCCCGTGCATGACCTCCACACTGCTCGGACCCCAGGGACTGGTGTCGGCCGGGGCCCAGGCGTTGCCCGTCAGCAGCCGATTGCCCGCCGGTGTGGTGAAGAACTCGTGGGTGTCGGTCATCACGCTGGTCCCGTCCGCCATGGGCACGGACTCGATCAGGTCGACAGCGTTCATGTCGTCGTCGAGGATGACCCCGCCGTAGCCGTCGAAGCCGTCCGCCCAGCCGATGTAGGTGGGGCTGCCGTCGGGACTGATCTTGAAGTCGAAGGCATCGTTGGGCGCGAACCAGGTGACGGCGCCCGCGTTGTCGACGACGAACAGGTAGCCGCTCGCCGAGCCGGACAGGAGCGAGAAGAAGTAGTAGCCGGGAGCGGCGTCTCCGGGCCCGTTGACGACGATCTCGGGGAAGTCGTCGGGTAGGGAGAGCACGGTGTAGTCCGCGGTGTCGGTGCCCGCGGTGACGTGGGCCTCGACGCGGTCTCCTGCGTCCAGGGTGGCGGTCAGCGGGGAGCTACCGCGCGCGAGCTGTCTGCCTTCTTCATCGAGATGCACGAGCTCGACATCGGCTCCAGCACCTGCAGTCGCGGTGATCTGGACCGGATCGGGGCCCACGTCGGCGCCATAGTGCAGCTGGGTGGCCTCGAAGGGGGGCTGGAGCGTGCCCGACGACAGCGTCAGGGTCTGCAGTGCCGCCGCTGGCGCGACCGATGTCGGTGGGGACGTCGTGGCTGCCGGCGGCGTGGCCGAGCTCGGGGTGGGCGCGGTCGGAGTCACGCTCTGTGGAGCGCCCGAAGGCACGCCGACGAGGGCGACGCTCTGACCGCCGCAACCGACGATGAACCCGGAGAAGAACAGAAGACGCGGAATGACCAAGACAGGCTCCCAGAAAACAGATGCCTTCAGATCATGCCGGCCATCGGCGGATCAAACTGTCCCCAGACTGTGCCCGTCTCTGCCAGACACATTGTAACCGCGGCCTGGCCTTGTCTGAGAACATCTGATGCTCTCTGAAACCTTTGTGTGTATGGGGCTTTTGGGCGGTCTGTCGCGGTAGCTTGGGGCTCCACTGAACCCCGGGGTTTGCCATGCATTGGACACGTTGGACGTGGTTGGGTGCGCTCGGCTGCGCAGGCACGCTGCCCACCGAATCGCATGTTGCGCTCGAGACAGCGCCGCTGGCGCTCGTCGTCGAAGAAGATGGTGTCGCGGAGTACCAGGCCGTCGCGGCCCGGTCTCCGGACGGCGCCGAGCTGGTCTGGAGCGTTGTCGAGTCGCCCTCGCACGGAGCGCTGGAGCTGGCGGTGGATGGGTCGGGCACCTATCGGCCATCGGCCGACTACTACGGGCTGGACGAGGCATTGTTGGCGGTGTCGGCCGGAGACGAGACCGTCACCATGCAGCTCACGATCGAGGTGAGCTCCGTCAACGATGCGCCCGTGGCCACCAGCCTATTCGTGACCACCTCCGAAGACACTCCCCTCGAGGCGCGCCTGGTGGCCATCGACCCCGACGACACCGAGCTTACGGTGGCCCTGAGCAGCCTTCCGCTCCACGGACGTCTGGAGCTGTCCGTCGACGGTAGCTTCGTCTACACGCCGGACCTGGATTTCGTGGGCACCGACACCTTCCTGTGGTCGGCCTTCGATGCGTCGGGGGCTCAGTCGCCGACGAGCACTGCGGAGATCCTGGTGCTCGACACCGACGACGCCCCTGTCGCCGTCGATGCCGCCTATACCCTGCAAGAGGACACCGTCCTCAGCGGGGTCGTGGCGGCGTCCGACCCGGACGGCGATCCGGTCGTGTTGGCCATCACCAGCCCGGTGGCCCACGGTCAACTCGACTTCAACACGGCCACCGGCGCGTTCGAGTACACGCCCTGGTCCGACTTTGCGGGCGCTGACCAGTTCATGTTCACCGCCACCGCTGGCCAGCTGACCTCGGCTGCGGCGACGGTAGATCTGCAGGTCCTGTCCGTCAACGATGCTCCCCTCGCCATCGACGGGAGTGGACAGACGCTCGAAGACCAATCCCTGTCGCTGCAGCTCGAGGCCTCGGATCCCGAGGGCTCGACGCTGGCCTGGTCCCTGGTGGCCAGCGCGTCGGACGGGGTGGCGACGCTGTCCCAGTCGGGCGAGCTGAGCTACATCCCGGACCCCGACTTCCATGGTAGCGACACGGTGTGGTTCACCGTCTCGGATGGCCAGGCGAGCTCGGAAGCAGCGCAGGTGACCCTGGTGGTGGACGCGGTCAATGATGCGCCGAGTCTGGCGGATGTGTACCTGGTGACCGAAGAGGACGTGGTGGCCTCCACCACGCTCGTCGCTACAGAGCCAGACGGCGACGTGCTCTCCTTCGGCGTGGTCGCCGAGCCGGCTCATGGCCTGGTGTCGTTGGATGGCACCAGTGGCGCGCTCAGCTACGTGCCCGATCCCGGGTTCGTGGGCACCGATGGCTTTTTGGTGTCTGTCGATGATGGGGCGCTCCAGGACACTGCCTCGATCACTGTGGAAGTGCGCAGCGTGGGCAACGAGGCCCCGACGGTCGACGACGTCTTCCTCTCGATGCAGGAGGACGACGAGCTGACCCATGCGATGGTCGGCACCGACGGCGACGGCGACGCGTTGATCTGGACGATCGTGACCTACCCGGCGCACGGTTCTGCCACCCTCGACCGAGACACGGGCGTGGTCGTCTATAGGCCCGACCTCGACTACGCGGGCCCAGACAGCCTCCAGGTGACCGCGAGCGATGATCTGGTGAGCTCGTCCTACGCGCTGGTGTCGGTGGAGGTGCTGCCGGTCAACGATCAGCCGGTGATCCACTCGTGGCCACTCGTGGTCAACGAAGACAGCACGAGCACCGGGGTGCTCGATGCGTCCGACGTGGATGGTGACACGCTGCTGTGGGCGGTCACGGTGCCCCCGAGCTCCGGAACCCTGGAGGTCACGCCGGACACGGGAGCCTGGGTGTACTCACCTGACCCCGATTTCGCCGGCGAGGACCGGTTCACGGCTATCGTGTCGGACGGGACGGTGGACTCGGAGCCCACCGACATCGACCTCATCGTTGTCGGACTGGCGGACAGCCCCATTGTGGATCCGGCTGTCGTGGTGGTCGACGAAGACACCGTGGGTACCGTGACGCTGACCGGCACGGATGTCGACGGAGACAGCCTGACCTGGGCGATCCGCGTGCAGCCCGTGAATGGGACGGCGACGCTGCAACCGAACACCGGAGATCTCACCTACACCCCACACGAGGACTTCAACGGCGATGACGTCGTCTACGTCGAGGCCCATGACGGCGTCCTGGCGTCTGCCTCCACTCCGGTGTCGGTGGTTGTGCTGCCCGTGGCTGACCCGCCGGTGGTGCTCCCGGTGCTCGTGGCCACGACCGTCGAAGACGAGAGCGTGTCTGGGGTCGTGGAGGCGACCGATCCGGACGGGGACGTGTTGACCTGGTCGACGGCTATCGCACCGACTCACGGGGAGGTGACGGTGTTCGCCGACGGGTCCTACGTCTACACGCCGGACCCAGACTTCTACGGAGACGACAGCTTCGACGCCCAGGTCAGCGATGGCATGTTCACGGTCCCCGCGACGGTGAGCGTCGTGGTCGCAGCCAGTGGAGACGGTCCGGTCGTCGACGATCTGTTCGTCGAGACCGCTCAGGACGTCACCGTGGTCGGAAGCCTCAGTGCCTCCGACGTCGACGACGACCCGCTGACCTTCGGGCTCACGGTGGCCCCGAGCCGAGGGACGGCGTCGGTCGCGGCGGATGGCACCTTCGAGTACACCCCGGACGCGCTGTTCGTGGGGGTCGATGTGTTCACGATCAGCGTCAGCGACGGCGACCTCGAGGACCTGGGCGTGGTGACCGTGGACGTGCTCTCGGATGCGGACGGCGACACCGTTCCGGATCGGGACGACACCTGTGTGGACGATCCGGACCCGGATCTGAGCGATGCGAACGACAACGGCATCGGCGACGCGTGCGACTGCCTTGTGGACAGCACCTCGGACGCGGTCGACACGGATGTGTGGGGAAGCTGGTCTGCTGTGGAGACCGATACCGGGCTGGAGCTGCTCGGCCCCTCCTGGGTGCAGACGGTGCCCTACGACGCGACGGGATGCGCCGACGTCACCTGGAGTGGCTGGCTGGCCGGCGCGAGCGGCAACCTCGAGGTCCTGGACGACCTGACCCTCGAGGGGCGCGTGGACGGTGGTGCGTGGCTGGAGCTCCAGACATGGACGGGCAGCGAGATCTACGACGAGGCGCGCTTCTACACCGAGACCCTGGCCTGGGCAGGGGTGGTGGAGCTGCGCTTCCAGCTCGACGCCGACTACGGCGAAGGTGTGTTCGTGGGCGACTTCACTCTCGGGTGCGACTCCGACGGCGACACGGTGACCGACTGTGAGGAGACCCTGCTCGGCTCCGCTCCTGACCATGTGGACGGGGATGGAGACGGAGTGCAGGACGACGTCGAGCTGAGTGCCGGGTGGGACCCGATGAGCAGCGACACCGATGGCGACGGCGTCGCCGATGGCGTCGATCTCTGTCCAGCGACGTGGGACTCGGGGCAGGAAGACTGGGATGGTGACGGGGTCGGGCAGGCCTGCGAGTGGGGCTTCTACGATGCTCTGTCGTCCTTCTCGGACCCCGTCCACTGGGAAGAATGGTCGGCCGATATCATCGATGTCGGGTCAGGCTATGGCATGGCACTCAACGGTGAGGAGCAGCCCGTGGTGGCCTATGCGGCCGATGTGTCGGCCTGCGCTGCTGTCGGCTGGTACACGACCGTGGACAACCAGGACACATCAGGCACCGACGACCTGCGCATCGAGGGCACGATCGATGGAGGCGCCCGCTGGGAGACCCTGGACGAGCTGTCGGGCTCGGTGGGGTACGCCTGGGAGGTCTGGATGGGGACGACCCTCGATCCGCGCTATCTGCGTAACGGCCTCCAGCTCCGCATCCGGTCGACCGGCGGAACGTACGGCGACTGGCACCTGGACGACATCGGCCTGGGTTGTGACAACGACTTGGACGGCATCGTGGACGCGGTCGAGGAGAAGCTGCTCGGCACGAGCGCCGAGCTGTTCGACACCGATGCCGATCTCATCGGAGACGGAGAGGAACTCCTCGCCGGGACCGACCCGCTCAGCGACGATCTGGACGGAGATGGCGTGTCGGATCTGACGGACAACTGCATCGCCACGCCCAACGCCGACCAGGACGACTCCTTGGGTGATGGACTCGGGGATGCGTGCCGCACGCTCATCGAGGAGGACTTCGAGGGGGCGCCTCATCCCCTGTGGGAGACCGACCAATGGAGCAATGGTGAGTACACCACCCACATGCCGTACGAGGGGGACCACGCCTACGTCATGCAGTGGGCAGACACCCTGTTGTCGAAGAGGATCGTGTGGGGTGAGTGCCCGTCGGGCAAGGTGGCTTGGCGGTACATGTTCCGCTGGGGCATGGACGCTTCGAGCGGAACCTACGACGACGCCGGAGTGCGGCTGTACCACTACACTTCGAGCAGCGGAATCGGGGCGAGCTACGCCTACTTTACCGAGAAGCCCGACGGCCATATGACACCGTGGTATGCCGTGTATGGAAAGGACACGACGGACGGGGACCTGGGCTTTGCCCTGTGGTCCGACGCGAACTGCAGTGCGTACTTCGACGATCTCGTCGTGATGTGTGATGCCGACGGGGACGGCCTCGGCGACAGCGACGAGTACCTGCACGGCACGGACCTGCTCGTCAAGGACACCGATGGCGACGGCACGCAGGACCTGGACGAGGTCCTCGACGGGACCGACCCCCTGGACGCCTCGAGCTTCTGAGTTCCGCTCCGACTCAGTCGACGCGCCAGAGTCGCTCGATCTTGTCGGAGCGGTACACCCGCCAGCCGGTCGGCCCCTCGGTGACGTCCGAGCGCACGCGGATGTCGAGGTGGGTGTCGCCGGTCTCGGGGTCGAACTCGATGATCCGCGCGTGGCGGTCGCCCCACCCGTTGTCGATATTCTTCACGCCGGCCTCCGACGCGATGGTGCCGAAGGTGGCGAGGACGTGGTCGGTCTCGGGCAGTGGGTCGGCGTCCCCGAACGCCAGGCAGAACAGCGGCCCGGTGACGGTCTCCGAGAACTCCCAGAGCTGCTCGAAGGTCCCGGCATCCGGGTCGACGCTGTAGGCCACGACCCTCGAGTCACCCTCTTCGGGGTCCCGGTTGCTGTAGGGGCTCGCGCCGTACACGTTGTTGTCGAACATCACGATGCCGCCGCCGCGCAGCCAGGTCGGTGCGTGCTGATGCCACGGCCAGTTGGCGTCGCCCACGGGGGTCAGGGACTTGTCGCTCAGTTCAGGGGTGAGGGCGTGGCGGTTGCCCAGGTACCACGACAGTTCTCCATCGGCGTCGAGCTCGATCACCGCGTCCTGGTGCCGCAGCGACACCATGGTCCGTCCATCGTTGTGGCGCGCGACCGCGTTGGCGTGGGCCCAGTCATAGCCGAAGGGCTCGGTGTTGAGGGAGTCGTAGCCGATGCGGTGGGTGTCGAGGATGTCCGAGAGCCAGACCTCCTGGACCAGCTGGCCCCGACGATCCATCTCGATGATGCCCTCGTCGGTGATCTCGGCGGGGCGGAATCTGTGGATGCGGACCGGGCCGTAGCCGATGGGGTACTCGGCCACCGGGAGAGAGCGATGGGCCAGAGCCAGGATGTGGCCGCCGTCCAGCGGGGTGACCTCGTGGTGGAGGATGTATGGGATCTCCCGCCATGGGCCGCCGTTCCCCGGATCGATCTGGGCGAACTGGGCGAGGTAGTTGCCGAGGAAGTCCATCTCCACCGCACCGCCGTTCATGGCGCCGACCAGGGTCTGGATCGGGGTCAGCGACACGTCGCCGAAGGACTCCGGGGCGTGGTACCAGATCATCTCGAGGTCCTGGTCGAGGATGACCACGTACTGCAACGGCGTCTCGGGCGTCTTGGTGTCGAACATCAGATACGCGGGTTCCGCGCTCGGCTCGTTGACGAGCACGTCGATCTCCGGGAAGCCTTCGGGGACCGGAGGGGTGGTGTGCTGGAGCGTGTGGTGGCGGCTCCAGCCGGCGCCGTCGACGGTGACCACGATGTCGTAGGTGCGGTCGGGGCGCATGCCGAGGAGCGGGACCACGTGCACCGAGAGGGGGTCGGTCCACTCGAGGGCGAAGGCATGGCCCGCGCCGTCGTCGAGGTCCACGCGCAGGCTGGTGTCGCCCCACGAAAGCACCCGAAGCCCGTAGGTGATGCCGATGCCCTGCTGTGGCGCCACCAGCTCTGCCGTGCTGAGCCGCTCGGCCAGGTTCAACGCGAGGCCGGGCGCGACCGCTGTTCGCGGACCGGGTGTGGAGATCGTGGGGCGGGGCGGTGGCCGCTCGAGTCCCGTGTCTTCGGGCGGGTGGCAGGCCGACGCCAACGCGATGGCGACCATGGCGCGGGTCACGGGTGCGCTCCGGCGACGGCGAGGTCTTCGGGCAGATCCACGTCCAGTGCCA
>Ga0114933_10004999_pt1 | contig 12179 bp, 16 predicted proteins | sample 4SBtaG_FD_89691 | JGI IMG/M metagenome (GOLD analysis project Ga0114933, IMG submission 89691) | Deep subsurface microbial communities from Kolumbo volcano to uncover new lineages of life (NeLLi) - 4SBTROV12_W25 metaG | ecosystem: Environmental > Aquatic > Marine > Volcanic | place: Kolumbo...
ACTGCTGTACCTGGACAAACAGTAGGTAATATACCTATTGATTTTAGAGGCAGAAAACTGCAAATAGCTGGGGATAGAACATTTGAACCTTGGTCAATTACAGTTTTAAACGATACTGACTTTAAATTGTACAGAGGTTTTGAAAGATGGATGAACGGTATAAACAATATGACTGACAACGAAGGTATCGCAAATCCTGCTGATTACCAAGTTGATGGTTTCATTGACCATTTAGATAGAAATGGTAATACTTTAAAATCATACACATACAGAGGATTGTTCCCAGTTGCTCTAGATAGTATACCATTAAACTATGGTACTAATGACGCTATCGAGGAGTTCGGGGTTACATTCCAGTTCCAATACTTTGAAACAGATACGACTACTTAAAAATAATAAGTTAATTCAAAAAGGATTATAATATGGTACAACTACTTGGGTTTGAAATAACGAGAAAAAATGACAATCTGGAGAAGCCAGCAGAAGCCAAACAGGCTTTTACTATACCTTCTCCAGATGATGGTGTTACCACTATATCTGCTGGCGGTTACTTTGGCCAATACTTGGATATGGAGGTTACGGCAAAGAATGACGCCGACCTTATAAGAAGATATAGAGAAGTCGCTCAACATCCTGAATGTGATATGGCGATTGAAGATATTATTAATGAGGTTATTGTCTCTAACGAGAGAGATGTTGCCGTTTCAGTATCTTTAGATAAACTTGCTGTTTCAGACAAAATTAAAGACAAAATTAGAAATGAGTTTGACGAAATATTACGTTTGTTAAACTTTGAAGAAAAAGGACATGATATATTTAAAAGATGGTATGTTGATGGCCGTATCTATTTTCATAAAGTAATAGATCCGACTAGTCCTAGAAAAGGTCTTACAGAATTAAGATATATTGATCCACGAAAGATTAAGAAAGTTCGTGAGATTAAAAAGAAAAGAGATGTCAAAAGTAAGGGCATTGAGGTTGTAGAGCAGACAGCGGAGTGGTTTGTGTACAACGAAAAAGGAATGCAACCAGGTAATTCAAATGCTGGTTTAAAGATTGCATCCGACTCAATAACTTTTGTGACATCTGGCGTTATTGACCAAACAAGAAATATGGTCATGGGTCATTTGCATAAAGCAATTAAACCCGTCAATCAATTAAGAATGATTGAAGACGCTGTTGTTATTTACAGAATAGTAAGAGCACCTGAGAGAAGAATATTTTACGTTGACGTAGGTAACTTACCTAAAGTAAAAGCAGAATCATATTTAAGAGATGTGATGGCAAGATACAGAAACAAACTTGTCTATGACGCTTCTACTGGTGAAATTAGAGATGACAGAAAACATATGTCAATGCTCGAAGACTTTTGGTTACCTCGTAGAGATGGTGCAAAAGGCACAGAGGTATCTACATTACCAGGCGGACAAAATCTTGGCGAGATATCAGATGTCAATTACTTTCAAAAGAAACTATACAAGTCATTGAATGTGCCAATTTCAAGACTAGAATCAGAATCTGGTTTTAATCTTGGTAAGGCTGCTGAGATAACAAGAGACGAATTGAAATTTACTAAATTCGTACAGAGACTAAGAAAAAGATTTACACAAGTCTTTGCTGACCTACTTAAAACACAATTGGTTTTAAAAGGTATCATAACTATTGAAGATTGGGCAAAGATAGGATCACATATTCAATATGACTACTTAAAAGATGGATACTTTGCAGAGTTAAAAGAGGCAGAAATACTAAGAGAAAGATTAAGTCTCGCACAAGAAGTTAGTCAATATGTAGGTAAATATTACTCTATTGAATATGTAAGAAAAAAAGTATTAAGACAAAGTGATGAAGATATAATTGAAATTGATAATCAGATCGCTAATGAAATAAAACAAGGTATTATTGCAGCTCCTGAAGGACAAGATATGGATACAGAGGCTCAAGATACTGATATAAATATAGGAGATGAATAATTATGGCAAATGAAAATGTAAAAAGTATGATTGACTCACTAGTAGATGGTGACAATGTGGCAGCTCAAGACTCATTTAAAAATGCATTGTCTGATAAGATCGGACAAGCACTTGATGACAAGAGACAATCGGTTGCTACTGACTGGTTAAATGCAGGCGATGAAATGCAAGCAACAAAAGACGCTGCTGTTTTAACTGCTGATACTGCTCCTGCTGAAGTAGAAACACCTGCACCTGTTGAAGTAGATCAAGGCGAGGAACAAACAGATGATGTTTCAGCAGTTCAAGACTAAACTCGCTGAACAAAAAGTTGACAGTCCTAAAGAGACTGCCGAGTTTAAAAAATTATCACCATCTGAAAAGATGGCAGTAAAAGATATCTATACTATGATAGGTAAAACTAAAGGTGATATTATTAGTAAGATTGACGATATAATAAAACAGGTGGCGAAAAAAAGAAATGTTAAGGTGTCAAGTATAGAAGACTATATTGACAATGAAATATTAAGTTAAAGGAATAAAAAATGGCAATTGCAACAAGAACATTAAGAGACACGGTAGTAGAAGCTTCTGGTGGTGCCTCTGGTGGTAAGGTTACTGTTCTAGTAAACATGGACGATAACACTACTGCTAACTCAAACATATTAGACGCAAGTGGTTTATCAGGTCATGCTAATGGTGCAAAACTAGACATCACTAGAATATGGTGGCAGTTAGTACAAGGCACAGCTGATGACAATACAGGTCATGTACAGATACAATTTAAAGGTGCTTCAGCTGACACAACAGCGATTCAACTTGCTGGTACAGGTCACTATGATGGCACTGCTGGTAAGATTACAAATAACGCAACCAACACAACAGCAACTTCAGGCGATCTAGAGTTAAGTGCTTTTGGTACTTCTGGTAGTGTTATTATAGAATTAAGAAAAGACGAAAACTTTACAGCGTAATTTGTTATGGCGATAATTAATACCAAGGTGGTGGATACCACGAACAATTATATTGTTCAGTCAAAAGGCATTGGTAGTGAAGAAGATCAGATCATGGTTGACGCTGAGAATTTGTCTAGTGGTAATAACGAAAGTAAGGTAAGTCTTATTGAGTGTTATTATCAGATAAAAGGCACAGGCACTTTAAAGATAAGTGCTGAGTCTGAAGAAAACGATTTGACTTTTACTGGTCGTGGTAAATATGGATTGAGACCTGACCAGTTAAAGTTTGGTGACGATAAACAAATATTATTAACAACTGACTCAAACGTCACGAGTTATTTGTTAATAACTGAATTTAGGAGAAATAACTAATGGCTGATGTGGTTACAAGTCAAACGATAGTGGACACTGCTGGTACAAAAACAGTAATGAAATTCACTAACATATCTGACGGATCAGGTGAAACACTGGTGACAAAGATGGACGCTAGTGAATTAAACTTTATGACAGAGGACGCAAATAGGGTTCTCGCAAAAATATATTGGTCGGTAAATACTACGAATGGTAAATCAGGAGTAGAATTATTATTTGCTGGTAGTGGTGATAACGCTGCAAACGCAACGATAGGATTTTTTTCTGGTCGTGGTTTTCATGATTATCATACGGCAGGAAATAGTATACCTAACAATGCAACACTAACGGCAAACACATCGCCTGCAGGTGATATATTACTTTCAACAAAAGGCTTTGTTGCAGGTGATAACTACACAATAATTTTAGAAATAAGATAAGAAAAGGTGGAGAGATGAAACTAATAACAGAAACAATAGAGAATATCGAAGTCTTAACCGAAGAAAGAAACGGGAAGAAAGACTATAAGATAAAAGGTATCTTTATGCAAGCGGATATTAAGAACCGTAATGGTAGAATCTATCCAGTAGGTACACTTGCAAAAGAAGTTAAAAGATATAACGAACAATTTATAAACAAGAAAAGAGCTTTCGGTGAACTAGGACATCCAGATGGACCAACAGTAAACCTAGAAAGAGTTTCACACATGATTACTAGTCTAAAATCAGAGGGTAAAAACTTTGTTGGTGAGGCTAAGATAATGGATACGCCATACGGTAAGATCGTCAAGAATTTAATTGACGAGGGTGCTCAACTCGGTGTGTCTTCAAGAGGTATGGGTTCTCTACAATCAGGATCGCAAGGTAATGTTGTAGGAAAAGACTTCTATCTCGCAACTGCAGCTGATATAGTTGCAGATCCGTCTGCTCCAGACGCTTTCGTAGAAGGTATTATGGAAGGTAAAGAGTGGGTATGGGACAACGGCATACTAAAAAGTATGGAAGTTGAGAAATATAAAGAGGAAATAGAGAAGACAAAACGTGCCGAATTGGCAGAGAAGAAAGCTTCGATATTTAAAGACTTCCTGAAGAAAATCTAACAGACGCAAAAACTATACGCTGCGTAGGTTTTAAGATGACAGGATGTATAAATAATATTAACAAATAATTAATTAATTAATTAAATTATCAAGGAGAGACCTAATGTCTGACTTAGAAAAACAAGTAGATCAAGTAGAAGAGCAAGTTAAAGACGCTGTAAATGCGAATGCTGTTGCTGCTGAGCCTACTAAACTTAAAAATGACGCAGAGGATCTAGGTGCTCCAGTTGTAAAACCAACTGATAGTAACCCAGACGCTACGAAAAAAACTAAGAAAGTATCAGATCAGGTTAACAAAGACGCTAACGATGGTTCTTTACCAAACGACCAAAAACCTTCTATGAAAAAAGAAGAATCTGAAGAAGTTTCTGAGATGGCAGGAAAAATGAAAATGAATGCTATGAAGAAAATGGAAGCAGATGACGCCGACTCGAAAGAAGACAAAAAAGAAATGATGATGAAAGACAAAATGAAAAAAGACGAGATGGCAAAAATGAAAAAAGAATCAGCGGAAGAAGTAGAAATTGACCTATCCGATGATGTTAAAGCATTAGTTTCATCTGACGCTGATTTATCTGAAGAATTTAAAGATAAAGCAGCTACTATATTTGAAACTGCTGTTAAAACAAGAATTAAGGAACAAACAAAAATCCTTGAGGCACAGTACGAAGAAAAACTTACATCTGAAAAAGAAACAATCAAAGAAGCGATGACTGAAAAAGTTGACAGTTATTTAAACTATGTTGTGGAAGAATGGATGAAAGAAAATGAATTAGCGGTTGAAAGAGGAATTAGAACTGAGATCGCTGAGGACTTTATTACTGGTCTTAAAGACTTATTCAAAGAACACTACATTGATGTTCCTGAAGAAAAATATAATGTGCTTGATGACTTAACAAATCAGAACAAAAAACTTGAAGACAAACTTAACGAACAAATCGAAAAGAATGTTGAGTTAAGTAAAAAAGTTTCTGACGCTGACAGAGCTACAATCGTTGCAGAAATTTCAGACGATTTAGCAGACACAGAGACAGAAAAATTCGAGAAGATGGCTGAGAATGTTGAGTACGAAAGTGCTGACAAGTTTAGAGAGAAGTTAGAAACTATTAAAGAATCTTACTTCCCTAAATCAAAAATTGAAGAAACTGCTTCGAAAGATGAAGTTGATTCAGTTGCGGCTAACGCTCCCACTTTAGAGAGCAATACCGATGCTATGGCTGCATATACAGCCGCTATAACTAAAAACATTAAATCTGCTAAGATTTAATTAAATTAAATAGGAAACGGAGAGATAAAAATGTATCTTACTGAAAACTTACAAGAAAAATGGCAGCCAGTATTGGAGCATCCTGATTTACCAAAAATCGGTGACGCATACAAAAGAGCTGTGACAACTGTAATTCTTGAAAACCAAGAAAAAGCAGTTAGAGAAGACAGATCGTTTATGTCAGAAGCTGCACCAGCTAACGCAACTGGTTCATCTGTTGACAATTGGGATCCTGTTTTAATATCATTAGTTAGAAGAGCAATGCCTAACTTAATCGCATACGATATTTGCGGTGTTCAACCTATGACTGGTCCAACTGGTTTGATTTTCGCTATGAAATCAAGATTTGGTTCACAAGCAGGTGCTGAGGCATTATTCAACGAAGCTGATTCAGACTTTTCTGCTAGAGACGCTGCTGGTGACACTGGTTCTCCAGACGCTCAATCAGGAACTAACCCTGCAACTCTAAACGATTCACCATCTGCTGGAACTTACACAACTGGTTCTGGTATGACTACTGCACAAGCAGAGACATTAGGTGATGGTTCAGATGAGTTCGCAGAAATGGCTTTCAGCATTGACAAGGTAACTGTCACTGCTAAGTCAAGAGCTCTTAAAGCAGAATACACTATGGAACTTGCTCAAGATTTAAAAGCAATCCACGGTTTAGACGCTGAGACTGAATTAGCAAATATCTTATCAAGTGAGATCCTTGCTGAGATCAACAGAGAAGTAGTTAGAACAATTTACTCACACGCTAAAGCGGGTGCACAAGTAAATACTACAACTGCTGGTATCTTTGACTTAGACACAGACTCAAATGGTAGATGGTCAGTTGAGAAATTCAAAGGACTATTATTCCAACTTGAAAGAGACGCTAATGCTATTGGTCAATTAACGAGAAGAGGAAAGGGTAATATAATTATCTGTTCAGCTGATGTTGCTTCTGCACTTCAAATGTCAGGTGTATTAGATTACGCTCCTTCACTTGCAACAAACTTAAACGTAGATGACACTGGTAATACTTTCGCTGGTGTACTAAACGGTAAATTCAAAGTATATGTTGATCCATATGCAGCGAACATATCTGCTAGTCAATACTACGTTGCTGGTTACAAAGGAACTTCACCTTACGACTCTGGTCTGTTCTATTGCCCATACGTTCCACTACAAATGGTGAGAGCAGTTGGTCAAAACAGTTTCCAACCAAAAATTGGATTCAAGACTAGATACGGAATGGTACAAAATCCTTTCGCAACTTCAGACGGAGACGGTGCTTTAGATAACTCAGGTGCTGTTGCTGCTGGAAAAGCTAACTTATATTACAGACGTGTTAAAATTACTAACATCATGTAATATCTGTTAAATCAGAATACGAAAAAGGGGGGATTTATTCCCCCTTTTTTTTAGCCTAAAATTCATTATAAATAGTAATATGACAGAATTAAATGTAAACACTAGACAGCCCTCTAAACTAGATTATGCAAGTCCAATACAGTTTAGATTTAAAATGGCAAAACTACCTAAGGTAGAGTTTTTTGTACAGACGGCAAACATACCTGGCATAAGTCTAGGCACAGCGACTGTACCCACACCATTATATGATTATCCCATACCTGGTGATAATATAAATTATCAGACACTAGATATATCTTTTCTAGTGGATGAGAATCTAAACAACTATAAAGAGTTGCATGATTGGATAAGTGGTCTAGGATTTCCTAAAAATCATCAACAGTTTGCTGATCTACAAGCAACTGGTGCTGATAGATTTCCTGGCTCGACTGCAAGTTCAGTCGCAACAGGAAGTAAACAAACACCAGCACCTCTAGCAGAGGGCGGTACTTATTCAGACGCAACACTAACAGTTTTAAGTAGCAAGAATATTGCTAAGACAGAGATAAGATTTTCAAATGTATATCCTATCTCTCTAGGATCATTATCTTATGATATTAAGGCAAGTGATGTTGACTACTTGCAGGTACAAGCAAGTTTTAATTATTTAAATTATGATATAGTACAGATATCTACTACATAATAATAGGATGAAAATTGATGAAAACTTTAAGATGGATCGACAAAGCCGTATGTCTCGGCAATGGTAAATCACGCATAGGACTAGACCTCGTAAAGATGAAAGATTACGCAACCGTAATAGGTTGCAATGCTATTTACAGAGATTTTTCTCCAGATATATTAGTGGCATTGGATTCAAGGATGAGTCACGAGGTGTATAGATCAGGATATGCACATAAGGAGTTATGCTATCTAGGTTACTGGACACCTGTGCCGAATGTTGTTGCTGATATGATGTTAGCAGATAAATGGTATGGTAAAGGTAAGATAGATAATGAACCTAATGGTCGCGAGGAAGTTGTATATCATGGGGCAGATGGTGTGTTCACACTCACAAAGGGCAAAAATCTAGGTATAACTTATGTGACAGGTGTAAAACCTGGTGATAAAGTTACCGATATTGATCCCAAGGTAGATGATTTTGCTTATGCAACAGGCAGTAGATCGGTACATCTCGCTTGTGAATTAAATGCCAAAGAGGTATATCTAGTGGGTCATGATCTATATTCAGACGACAATAAGGTAAATAATATCTATGCTGGCACAAAGAGTTATGCAAAGAAAGATGACTTGGCTGCTAGACCTGATAATCCAGATGAGATGTATAACTGGATAATGCAACACAAGAATACATTTAATAAATTTAAAGACGTACAATTCTATAAGGTGAATAAAGAGGAGGAAGCAAAAACCGCTTCCACAATAAACGAATGGCAGGAATGTGATAACCTAACCTATATAACCCATAAAGAAATGAAGCAACGGCTTTACAATTAACCGAAAAGGTGATATAATAACATTATGACATTAGAAGAATTACAACAGTCCGTTAATAAAGACTTTAAATTAGATGATACTGAGTTGGATAGAGAGTCGGTAAACATACCCCTATTACATAATAAGTATCTAATACATTTTAATAAATTTAACCTATTGCGAAAAAAGGCAGATCAAGATTATAAGACTTTAATTAGAGAGAAATGGGAATACTACACAGGTAAAGCAGACCCTAGTGTATATCAAGCAAAACCTTTTGATATAAAAGTTTTAAAAGCAGATGTTCACATATACATGGACTCTGATCCTGAATTACAAAAGGCAGATCAAAAGGTTGCATATCTAGATCAAGTAATAAAATATCTTGAGCAGGTTTTACGAGGCGTAAACAATAGGACTTTCTTAATTAAAAATGCTATTGAATGGAAGAAGTTCACTAGTGGTGCAATATAATGGATCATCAAAAGGTTTTCTCAACACATATATTTGTAAAAGATAATTATCTGGCACCTCAGAGATTGCCTGCTATGCAAGAAGAAATAAAAAATTTATATAAACATACTACTAATTTTCAAACAGGACCTAACTTAGATCAGACAGAACCATTTAAGTGGTTTGCAAATGATATAGGTAAAACTGCTTTTGATATATTTGATAAATTAAATTACAACGTACAAGACATAGAAATAACTGGTATGTGGGGTAATATATTGAAACCTGGTGAGACACACCCACCACATACACACTCTAATAACTTTTTAAGTGGAGTGTTTTATTTAGAGTCAGACGCTGAAACTGGTATTATTTTTTCAGACCCAAGGCCAGCAGCAGATGTACTAGTGCCAAGAAAGAAAACAAAGACTAACGAAAATTCAAACTTACTATCCTACATTTCAAAACAAAACAGACTAATAATATTTCCTTCGTGGTTAGTTCATTGGGTCCCAATAAACAAGTCTAAAAGAGATCGTATAAGTATTTCTTTTAATATACAAATAAAAGGGCAAGTAGGTGAACAACACGAATTCCAATCCGCAAAATACTAATCTACTAATTATAGAAAAAAAGAACGAGGTCTACATCACGGTAGAATGTGAGGCTGATATTCAGAGAGAGATATCTGAGTTTTTTACTTTCTATGTACCAGGTTATAAATTCATGCCTGCATTTAGAAACAGAATGTGGGATGGAAAGATTAGATTATTCTCACAAAAAACAAAAGAGATTTATTTCGGTCTATATCCATATGTAAAAGCATTTGCTGAAGAAAGAGGATATGTGATCGTATGTGACAAAGATGTAGATATTGATAACAAGGTAAACAAAGATACCGTAAAACATTTTTGTAATAGTCTAGGTCAAAAGTTTCAAGCGAGAGACTATCAGATAGACGCTGTATATAGTAATCTAAAATTAAATAGATCACTACTATTAAGTCCTACAGCCTCTGGTAAATCATTTATAATATATGCATTGATAAGATATTACACACATTTATTAAAAGATAAAAAGTGTTTATTAATAGTGCCGACCACATCACTGGTAGAACAAATGTACAAAGACTTTCAAGACTATGGTTGGAATGTGAAGAAAAATTGTCATAGATTATATAGCGGATATTCTAATCAGACAGATAAAAGGGTCTTGATATCCACATGGCAGTCATTATATAAATTGCCAAAGAAATATTTTGAGCAGTTTGGTGCTGTGTTTGGTGATGAGGCACATTTATTTAAATCTAAATCATTAACAGAGATAATGACCAAACTCATTGATTGTAAATATCGTATTGGTCTTACAGGTACCTTAGATGGTGCTCACACACATAAGTTAGTGTTAGAGGGATTGTTTGGTGCTGTGAATAAGGTAACATCAACCAAGAAACTTATGGATAAAAAACAATTAAGTAACCTTGTTGTTAGATGTTTAATACTAAAACATACCAAAGAAAATTGTAAGATGATTGCAAGTGGTAAATATCAAGATGAGATAGATTATCTGGTATCTAGTAAATCAAGAAACAACTTTATAAAAAATCTTGCACTTAAATTACAAGGCAATACTTTAATATTATTTCAATTGGTAGAAAAACATGGAAAGAGATTACATGAACTTATACGAAACAAAGCCGAAAACAGAGATGTCTTCTTCATCTATGGAGGAGTTGACGCCGAACAAAGAGAGCAGGTCAGAGCAATCACAGAAAAAAGCAACAACGCTATTATCGTGGCTTCCTATGGGACTTTCTCCACAGGCATTAATATACGGAACTTGCATAACATTATTTTTGCTAGTCCTTCTAAATCTAGGATAAGAAATCTACAAAGTATTGGTAGAGGATTAAGATTAGGCGATAACAAAGTTAATGCGACACTATACGACATAGCGGATGATATGCAATATAAATCAAAAGAAAACTTTACACTAAAACATTTTCAAGAAAGAATAAACATTTATACCGAAGAGGAATTTGATTACGAAATTCATAATATAGAGCTAAAGGATAGATAAATAGTTATATGGATAATAATACCGATTATCGAATGGTTAGACTTATAGATGGTAGCACCATCATGGGTTCTATAACTGTTGACAAAGATTTCTTGCGAATAACAAACGCACTAGAATTACATACCGTACAAAGACAGACTGAGTTTGGTATGAAAGGTGATTCTAGTTTAGCGCCTTGGTTAAGTTATACAGATGATAAGACATTTGTAATACCAAGAGATAAGATAATGGTAATCACCCAAGCGGACAAATACATTTCAAATTACTACGAGGTTATTTTAAATAAACTAGAGAAACAAAAAGAGAATGCTAAACCAGCTCTATCTCCTACCGAGATGGAGAACATCTATAAGATAGCGGAACAGATAGATAAAATGGAAAAACATGCCAGAGACGAAAGACTAGAATGGCGAGAGGAAGACTTGATAGATTTGTTTGGAAAAAAGACGATACACTAAGGGTAGCTAGGTGGTTCCCCAAGCGACTACATAGTCAGTATAACACAAGATCCTACAGCCGTCAAGCATTTCAAAAAAATAATTCAAAAGCTTTACTTTGAATAGCAAAAATGTTATAATAAATTATGTCAGAAAAACAAAAAGCAAAACAAAAAGAACACTATGTAGATAACAAAGTATTTCTACAAGCGATGATTGAATGGCGTTTAAAATATGACAAAGCAAAAGACAAAAATAGAAAACCACCTAAGGTAACCAATTATATAGGTGAATGTTTTTTGAAGATTGCCAATCACTTATCGTATAGACCGAATTTTATAAACTACACTTACAGAGATGATATGATCTCAGATGGGATTGAAAACTGTTTACAATATATGAACAACTTTAATCCTAAAAAATCAAACAATCCATTCGCATATTTCACTCAGATAATATACTATGCTTTTATTAGAAGAATACAGAAAGAGAAAAAACAACAAGATGTAAAAGCAAAAGTAATTGCAAACTCTGGTGTAGAGATGATGATGGATTCTTTAGAGGGTGATGACGCTGTATATAAAAGTCAGATGTTAGATTTCTTACAAAAGAATATAAAAGAAAGTAACCCACAAGAGATTAAAAGTAAAAAGAAGTAGTTATATAATTAGGTAGGTATGAAAATAGCGTTATTAAACGACACACACTTTGGTGTCCGTAATGATAGTATGATCTTTGATGAGTATCTTCATA
>Ga0114933_10005000_pt1 | contig 12179 bp, 13 predicted proteins | sample 4SBtaG_FD_89691 | JGI IMG/M metagenome (GOLD analysis project Ga0114933, IMG submission 89691) | Deep subsurface microbial communities from Kolumbo volcano to uncover new lineages of life (NeLLi) - 4SBTROV12_W25 metaG | ecosystem: Environmental > Aquatic > Marine > Volcanic | place: Kolumbo...
CACTTTTAGTTTTGTTAGAAACCCTTGGGACAGAATGGTCTCTTGGCATCTTTGGATAAACAGGCAAAAATTCTGGTATGACGGAATGCCCAAGTTCGACGGTATGGTGGGTATACCACCAAAAGGAGTTAATTTTGGTGGCCACCCAAGCGTAAACGAAAGTTGGTACCTGCCCCTAAAAAAAGACTTTAAAACTTTTCTCAAAAAAATAGAAACATCAAAAAATGTAAATATCAGCAAAAAAGATAATCTTTCAGAAGAAAATTATCATGAGGGAAGGTGGGTCGCCTCTCAGACTGAATGGTTAAAAAACTCAAGGGGAAGAGTTAGTTTAGACTTTATTGGTAGATTTGAAAATCTACAAGAAGACTTTGACAGTATTTGCGATAAGATAGGCAAGAAAAAAATTAAATTATTAGAAGCTAAAAAATTAAACAAGCGACCTCACTATTCGAGTTTTTATGATGACGAAAGTATAAGTATTATAGAAAGGTTGTATAAAGATGACATCAAACGCTTTAACTACGAATATGAAGAAGCACCAGTGCAAAGTTTGCGATAAAAGTTTTGATACTGAAAGACAACTACACGCTCATCTTAAAGCGCATAAGATGAGAATGGCAGAGTATTACCAAACCTATTATCCACGACACGACAAGCACGATGGTAAAATTATAAAATTCAAAAGCAAAGATTATTACTTTGAAAATGATTTTAACTCGCGAACCAATTTAAGACTATGGCTTAAAGACCAAGAAAAAGAAGTAGCACAAGAGTATTGTAAAAATCTACTTGTAACACGAAAAGAAAAAAAGAATTTAATATTTGCTCCTACACAAGTTGAGCTTCGTACTCTTATGATGCCAGCTATTCAGGTTTACGACGCCCTGTTTGACAGTTACTATGATGTTTGTGAAGAGGTTGGTTTAATTAGTAAATACCAAAAGCAGACATCTGAATATGACTTTGAATTAAATGCCGATGCAATCAAAGATAGATTCAAGATATACGTAGACACAAGAGAACAAAAGCCCCTCAAGTTTAATGTTAAAACTGAAATTAAAAATTTAAAATTTGGAGATTATGCTTTTAGTCATCCGGGCTATTCGCAAAATTGTTACATAGAAAGAAAGTCGGTTAGTGATTTTGTTGGAACTCTAAGCGGAGGATTCAAGAGGTTTGTTAATGAAATAGAAAGGGCTGGCGAGGCTGAAGCAAGTTTGATTGTTTTGGTTGAAGAGAATTTAAATAAGTGCCGATCTTTTAATCACTTGCCGCAAGTGTCTAGAAAGATCAAAGCAACACCAGAATACATTTTTCACAACGTTAGGTATTTAATTCAGGCTTATCCTCACATACAATTTTTGTTTGTGAACACTAGGGGCGATGCTTCAAGAATTATAGAAAAAATATTTTTAGGTCAAGCAAAACATAATATAATTGATTTACAGTATTGCTATGACAACAAGATTTTGTAATGTGGTACGCGAAAGAAAATAAAAAACCTGAGTCAATCAACGAGCAACTTCTTAGCCTCAAGGGAACGCTTGAGAACAAGCAAGCTAAGATAAGTCTTGCTAAATTTCTAAGAGCTAACTTAGGCTTGACAGTTGACTTGATTGCTGGAATCAAGCTCGCGCCCTTTCAAGAGATAACTCTAAAAGGAATGCTTAACAGAAACTTTTCTATGTGTGTTTGGGGCCGTGGCTGTGGCAAAACCTTTATTGCTTCTGTGTTTTGCTTTCTTCAATGTATATTTGAACCCGGCACTAAGATTCTTATAGCTGGTCCCACCTTTCGTACTGCTCGCTTTATATTTAATAACCTAGAAAAGATAGTAGAGTCTAAGGGAGCAGAGCTTTTGGCTCAGGCTTTTGGTGCAAAAGCGAAAAGGAACGATCAATTCGAGTGGCAAATAAATGGAGGCTCAATAACAGCTATCCCACTTAACGGTGAAAAGATTCGTGGTTTCCGCGCAAACGTCTTGGTTCTTGATGAGTATCTTCTCTTGCCAGAAGATATCATTAACACTGTTCTCATGCCTTTTTTGGTGGCTCCCCAAAACATGAAAGAGCGTTTAGAGATTAGAGAGGTTGAAGACAAGCTGATAAAAGAGGGTGTTATGAAAGAAGAAGATAGAATGGTTTTTGAGAACAATTCTAAAATGATTGCCCTGTCTTCTGCAAGCTATACATTTGAAAATCTCTATAAAACTTATAAAGAGTGGGTCCAGCACATTTACAGCAAAGAAGAAAAAGATTCATCATACTTTGTTTCTCAGCTTGGCTATGAAGCCCTTCCCGCAGAGATGATTGACACAACAGTAATTGAAGAAGCTAAAAACGGAGGAACTTCTAGTGCGTCTTTCCAACGTGAGTATTGTGCTCAATTCACGGACGGAAGTGATTCTTATTTTAGTGCAAAGAAAATGCATGAGTGCACCATTCCAGATGGGGATTTACCGACAACTAGGGTTAAGGGTGATTCTGAATCAAAATACATCTGCGCGATTGACCCCAGTTTTTCTAATAGCCCAAGCTCTGACTATTTTGCAATGTCCGTTATAGAGCTAGATGAAGAAATGAAAACTGGAACTCTGGTTCACAGCTATGCGGTGGCTGGTGGAGACTTAAAAGATCATATACAGTATTTTAATTATTTATGTAATGCTTTCGACTTTGAAATGATATGCATTGATAATGCTGGTTTTCAATTCATAGATAGTTGCAATGAGTCTGAGTTGTTCACGAAGAATCTAAGTTTCTTTGATTTTAACAGTGACGCTGAAGGAGCAGACTACCAGAAAGAAATTAAAAAGATTAAAAACTTATATAATAAACAAGACGGTAAAATCTGCTACAAACAAATCTTTACATCGAACTGGTTAAGAAAGTCTAATGAGTATTTACAGGCTTGCATAGATCACAAGAGAATTTGGTTCGCTTCCAAGGCGACTGCCAATAATGAAGCCTTTAATAGAATGACTAATCAAAGTATTAATCTTAAATTTAATACTGGAGAAACTATCTTGGATTTAATCGAGGAGCAAGACAATTTAGTCTATCAAACAAAGAAGCAATGCTCTTTGATTGAAGTTAAGAGTACAGCCAAAGGAACCCAAACATTTGATTTGCCACAGCATTTAAAAAGAAACACATCTGTTAATCGAGCTAGGCGAGATAATTATACCACACTTATGATTGGAACTTGGGCCATGAAATGCTATTATGATATGATATCTGCAGAAGATGTAGAGGTTGACGAGACTTTTACTCCCATGATGCTTTAAAAAGTGTAATTTTCAGTATAAAAAATGCAAAAAAAGCCTAAAACAGCTAAAACAGCAAAAAGCACCCCAAAGACGGCTTCCAAAGCGTCCGCTAAGAAAGCTGGAATTGATGATTTAGAGCAATCTGTTGCTAGTAGCGCAACCCCGCTTACTGCTTTTGAAGCAGTGGCCTCGACATCAACACGTCGGAACAAGGCTGCTGACATTCACAGAACAGATAGATTTAAAAACATTTCTGATGGGGTTGTTCCGTTTAAATATACTTACGGTGTCCAGAATAAATCTAACCTCAACGTTCGTGACACTGTAACTCTTTGTCAAAAGGCTTATTATAATTTTGCCATATTCCGAAACACCATTGACATGATGACGGAGTTTTCTTCGTCTGGCATTTTTCTTAGGGGCGGAAGTAAAAAGTCCAGAGATTTCTTTGACGCTTTATTTGAAAAGAATAGTTTAAAAAGTTTTATGGACAAATTTTTCAGAGAATACTATCGCTCTGGAAATGTGTTTATTTATCGTTTCGATGGCAAGGTTTCCAGAGAAGACATTAAGAAAATGACTCAAACTTTTGGGTCTGCTGGTTTGGGTGAAATTACATTGCCAGTTCAATACTCTGTTTTAAATCCCGCTGACATTCAGATACAGGGTGGATTAAATTTTGCAACTGGTGTTTACTACAAGGTCTTAAGCGATTACGAGCTTGCCAGACTCAGAGAGCCAAGAACTGAAGAAGATCAAGAGATTTTAAATAATCTCCCTGAACAAACCAGAAAATTAATTCGTGATTCAAAAGGCAACACAGTTCTTATGCCTTTGGACTCAGAGCACATAAACGCCGTTTTCTATAAAAAGCAAGATTACGAGCCATTCTCAGTGCCAATGGGCTATCCAGTTCTTGAAGATATAAACTGGAAAGCTGAGATGAAAAAAATGGACATGGCTGTTGCCAGAACAATGCAGCAAGCCATTCTCTTGGTGACTATGGGAACAGAGCCTGAAAAGGGTGGCGTTAACCAAAAGAATCTTGCAGCTATGCAAGAGCTATTCCAAAATGAATCTGTTGGAAGAGTGTTAATTGCTGACTATACAACCGATGCTAAATTTGTGATTCCTAACATTGGGAATTTACTTGGTCCCGAAAAGTATGAGATCGTTGATAGAGATATACAAATTGGTTTACAAAATATTTTGGTTGGCGATGAAAAATTTGCTAATCAAGCGATCAAAACGGAAGTATTTTTAGCGAGACTTACTCAAGCTCGTGAAGCATTTTTAAATGAGTTTTTAATTCCTGAAATAAAAAGAATTTCTAAAGTAATTGGTTTTAAAAATTACCCGCTTCCTTACTTTAATGAATTTAGTCTTGGCAGTGACCCAACTAAATCTAGAGTCTACTCTAGACTTATGGAGCTTGGAATCTTAACTCCAGAAGAAGGAATTGATGCTCTCGAAACCGACAAGCTTCCAGACAATGAAGAGTCTATAGAATCTCAGAGAAAACTTCTCAGCCTCAAAGACGAGGGCCTTTATCAACCAGTCATCGGTGGTAAGGGGGATGGGGCAGCACCCACTGGTCGTCCTGCTGGAACAGGCACACCCCAAGAAACAAAAAATGTTAGCCCCATTGGTCAGGGTGAACAAAGCAATGCGGATTATTATAGCATCTCTAAAATCACGGACAACATGATCCACGCAAACGGCTTGACCAAGAAAGTTGAAGCTGGCTTGAGAAAGTTTCATAGTTTAAAACGTCTTAATAAAAGACAAAAGGAAGTGGCTCAAGGAATTGTAGAAGTAATTATTTCAAACGAAAATCCATCTGATTGGAAGAAGGTAGTGGACGAGTATGTTAAGAAACCTGTGGACAAAAATGAAGACAGAGTTTCAGAAATTAGAGACATAGCTTGTCGTCATCAGATAGATTACTACTTGGCCAGTATCCTTTTTGCGAGTAAGAGCGAAGAGGAAACTAACGATGGCTAAGAATGTAATAACATACGGAGTTCAAGATTTATTCTTCGGAGCCCCCTCAAAAATGCCTCGATATAATGAGGTGGGTGCTGGGGGTGGGTCATCGAATGTCGCACAAAACAAATTCTCCATAACAGGGTACACCGGCCAAAAAACAAATGGCGCAAATGATGGTCAAAAATTTGAAGTTCTTCAAAGAATAAACAAAGTTCAAAGTTTTAATTACAGCATAGACCTTCCAAAAGAAAATATAAATTCTGTTGGTTCAATTACAAACCGCGCATCTTATGTTTCTGGACCGCCTTCGGTTAATTTAAATTTTAGTTATTACGCTGACGGAATCAATAACGAACAGCGAATGGGGTTTTCAACCCAAAATCAAATAGCAACTCGTCCAACCTCTTTTATAAGTGGCTTGATGACAAAGGAAACTGACAGAAAAAATATTTATTTAGCTATTGATAATGACAAAAACGCTGAGTCAATCCGCACCCAAGATCAAGCTGAGTACCCAGCGGCTCCAGTTGGGCATCCCTTTATTCCTGTAACGGGTGTCAGAGACCCGAATTCTGCTTCTTATGATTTTTTGATTTTTATTAACTCTTATATCAATAGCTACTCTGTAAATATGGGTGTCGGTGAGATTCCAACTGTTGATGTCGGTGCTGTTGCTGATAATGTATTTTTTACAAAAGGTGTAGATACTGGTTTTGGGATTCCGTATATAAACACCGAAAACGCAGTTACAGGTTTTAGTGGGGTGAGCGTAGCTGTTCCCAAAAATTTTATAAACAACGAGAAAACTTTTGATTACCCTGAAACTGTTTTCATGCCCGGACAGATCAAGCTTTCTTTGAGCAGAACAAAACCTTTCAGTTATCAATCTGATTGGAGTAGTTCTGTAGACGGATGGAGTAGTATCAGGATGGTTTCTTTAACTCCTGCATCGACAATAGATGGCGTAACAGAAGCATTAAGGGGGGCCGGTGATGGTTCGGAGGGCACTCATCATGCTTTTAGATTAAATGTTTTTACAATTGGTAAAAGATACAGGGTCCGTGGAAAAGCTTATGTCAAACCTGATGCTTCAAGTTCTGTTTTGGGTGGAGTTTATTTGTTCAATGGAACAAGCAGTGAAATAAGATCATACGATACACTAAACGCTTGGTTTGATTTTGCAGACGAGTTTGTTGCAACTAGCACTGATCTTAATTTTTATGCTCGACACATTGGTGGCGGAACAACCGTCACAATGAAAACTAGTGATGCAATTTATTTAAAAGACATCACTATTGAAGAAATCAGAATTGATTTTGCTCACGGAACAGTTCAAAGTTGTAATATAGATTTAGATTTGACTCGTGAAAACGTTCAATACATGGGTCACAAACTTCCTTGGGATAGGCCAGTTACTACTCCAGTTGGAATAACGGCTGGATTCGATATTCTTGTATCAGGCGATGCGAAGGGCAGCTTGATGGAAGAGCTTGTTTATAATGGGGAATACAACATAAATGTTGACTTTATGACAGGAAGCGTCTTGGGCATGAATTATCAGCTTTCTGGCCTAAGATTAGATTCTGTACAGTATGATTCTAGTATCGGAAGCAACAAAACAGCTTCTTTATCATTTTCTTCTGACTTTAGTTTGGATGACAATTTTGGAGAAATTACAAGAGATAAAGGTTTTTTTGTTAGTGGGCGTGTAATACAAATCAAAGATAGATTTGTTTATTCTGGCGTATCAACAACAGATATGGGCGGAATAGGTGCTGATGAGACAGTGTTTCTCAGAACCGGAACAGTAGCAGGAGCAGGACTCATTCAAGATGACAAAGATAATAGCCTTTATCCAAGATATTAATTAAAAAGGAATTTAAAAATGGCAGACGTAAGATTAAGAGATTTAAATCCAGCAGAATTTAACTATGGAGTAAACGTGGCGGGGTTCCTTGGCGTGGGGACAACTTCGCCAGCGTACATTCTTCATGTTAAGCCGGGAACAGGCAATGCAGATTTTGTGCTTGAAAAGGCGAGTGCAGCTTCCATTCTTGTTCAGGCAAATAGTACTACGGGTAAAATAGGAACACAAAGCAATCATTCTTTGCTTTTTCTAGCCAATAATGATGAAAAAATGAGGCTTCTTACTACCGGCCACTTCGGCCTTGGAACAGGCTCCTCTGTATCTACAAGACTTCACGTTAGAGGAAATTCAGATACAAGTGATCATGATTGTGCCATACGTATTGTAGATGCAGATGGAACAGCTGGTTCTATAATTCCAAACCTTCAATTCTGGACCGACAGCCAGCAGATTTATCAAATTCGAGCAAATGACACGATGGGTTTACAGTTTCGTAATTCAAGTGATGCAACCAAAGTCGCTTTTGATGACGACGGTAAAGTGGGAATCGGAGAAACCGATCCAGCCTACCAACTTCATGTAAATAGCGGGGGTACTGGAACAGTGGCTCAGTTTAAGTCTACTAGCACGACTGCGAAAATAATGTTTAACAATTCGGGTAGTGATGCATGTTTTATCGGCTCTCAAAACAATAATTTGTTTTTTCAAACGAACAGCACCAATAGAATGTTCATTTCGACTGCTGGCAACGTTGGAATTGGAACAACAACCCCAGTTGCCCATTTGGTAGTGGGCGATGGTACAAGTAGCGAAACCATTTCCATAAACAAAAGCACATCTGGATCAGCTACTTTATCTTTTTTAAATGCGGGTAGCACTAAAGTTTATTTTCAAGCAGACGCAAATGAGCATTTGAGAATAGCCACGAACAATAGTGTAAAAATGTCCATCCTAGAAAATGGCAACGTGGGCATTGGAGAAACAAGTCCCACCGAGACCCTTCACGTTAACGGAAACCTAAAAGTTACAGGCACGGTTGATGTCGGGTCTTCTGGCTTCAGTGTGAGCAGTGGCTTTATTTTGCCGTTTGGTGGAGGAACTGCTCCAAGCGGCTGGCTTGAATGTGATGGTGCAGCTGTTAGCCGTAGCACTTATTCTGATTTGTTTGCCATAATTGGAACTATTTATGGGGCAGGAGATGGCTCCACAACTTTTAATTTGCCAGATTTACAAGGTCGCGTGATCATGGGCCAAGGAGGAAGCGTAGCACTAAGAACCCCAAGTGATCTTGAAAACATTGGCGACACCTTTGGAAGTCAAACTCACACACTAACAGTAAACGAAATGCCGTCACACCGCCACAGTATGACTATTACAACAGATATCCAAGGAGGCGGCAGTGTCGGCGATGATTTGAGGGGGGGCAATATTGATGAGTACACCCGGATTTTCAGAGGCAACACTAACAAAACTGGGGGCGGAGAGGCACACAACAACATTCAACCATCCATCGTAATAAACTACTTAATTAAAACTTGATTTTTCAATAGCGACCTGATATAATAACAAATGGAAGAAGAGAAAAAAATGTCACTCGATGACGCTTTTAACCTACTCGTAAACGCGGCTCGTCAACTCAAACTAAGCTACCAAGAACATCAAACTCTTGAAGAAGCCGCTCAAATTGTGCTCGCTGAATTAAATAAAAAAGAAAATACAGAAGAAGAATCTGAATAAAATATTTGACAGACCCTCTATAATACTCTAATATACAATACCTATTATGGCTACTGCAAAGAAAAACGAAATCAAACCCGGTTATAAAACTACAGAATTTTGGCTTTCCGCTATTTGTGCGGTTGGTTCCCTGCTATGGGGTGCTGGTGTACTAAACCCTGAAGGTGCTGGAACTGCAAACCAAGTATTTGGATTTGTGGCATCTGCCCTGAGTGCTCTTGGCTACACTGTTTCTAGAGGTCTCGCTAAAAAGGCTTAATCCATGACTTGGGTCGCTTTAATCAAGGCCCTTTTGGATTGGCTCAAAGACCTAATCAGAGAAGACACTAAAGCTAGTGATAGTGATACTATACCCAAATCTCTGAAGGATAGATGGCGAGCTAGAATCGAAGAACAAGAAAACCAATCTAAGAATGAACAAAATTCTGACACTACTGATTAGCTTTGTCTTTTTGACTGGCTGCGGCTCAACAAGAGTTGTTTTTGTGGACACACAAGAAGCACTTGTAAGAATTGGCCCCAACGTCGAAGGCAAAGTTTACGTTCTCAAAGACGGTGAATGGGTTTTGTCGAAGAACAAAGTCAAGCTGCCAGAAGGCTGGTATGCTGGTGGTTTACCCACAGAATAAAAAATTATTCCATAGGCCATAGCGATATGGTCGTCCTGCTCAGAGGGGAGAGTCTCAATGACTCTCCTCTTTTTTTATTAATTTAATTAATATATAGTGTAATTACTTGTATGAAGGCTTATATAAATAAGTTAAAACAGTGGTGTAAAAAAATATTTCAAGGCTATTTCTTTATAGGATTTGTAGTCTCGACAAGCATTTACATGCCGTTTTTTCTCTATCATAATTACAATCATAAGGTTGAAATAAACAACATGAAAAATGATGTTGAAGTAATTTTAATCTCCAAAGATGGTGAATTAAAAGAAAAAACTTTTGAACACGAATTAGAATCAAGATCAATGCGTTCGGTTATTGAGTCTCAGCAACGAGCAATCGAAGAGGCTCGGTCAATAATCAGCGGCTTGGTTCAAGAATTAAACAAATTAAAAACAGGTAAAAGTAGGAGCGAGACGTAAAAATGAAAAAAACAAGGTTGAAAGAATATAAGAATGGAACTTGGATAACTGAAACATATGATTGTGATATGTGTGAAAAATCCGAGGAAATAATAAAAAAAAGAAAACAAAAGGAAAACCTAAAAAGTAAAGCTTCTGGCCACAGCAACGTAGACATGTGGATAATGTGTTTCTTTGGCGTTGCGCTGGCTACGAGTGTCGCCTTGAACGTGTATCAATACGTATTGATGAGGTCTTTTTTACAAATGATAAAATAATTCCCAAATACATATTTTTTGGTGTATTTACTACTGAAAAAGGCTTTTTTTAAATGGATGACAACTTTGGCTTTGAAGATATAGAAGTTTCTGGTGCTAAACGCCCCGGACGTAAATCTGGTGCTCAAACACCCGCAAAGCCCTCGGAGCGAAAAAAGGGGTCATCCAAAAATAAACCCGGAAGTGCGGGTAAAAGTGGCTCTGCAATAACTTTTTCTGCAAAAGTCGTTGACGCCCTGAAGAACAAAGTAAAAGAACACAACAAAAAGCATCCCACCAAAAAGGTCACACTTTCTCAATTAAAGAAGGTTTATCGTCGTGGGGCTGGTGCTTTTTCGCAAAGTCATCGCCCCGGAATGAGCCGTGGTGGTTGGGCTATGGCTCGTGTAAATATGTTTCTAAAAATGAAACGTGGTGGTAAAGTAAAAGACTCTTATCGTAAGGCTGATCAAGATGTAGCTTCAATTAGATTCGATGATCTCAAGTTTGAAGATCAAGAGCTAGAAACAAGCAACTCTAACATTTTTGATCTTACTGACGATATGATTCCTTCTGAAGAAGATTTCGCGCAAGCCGCTATTGACGTTGATCTTTATAAATTAGATTACGATTTTCAAGATGTAAATGAACTTTATCTTGATGATTATCAACCACTTGGATTTGAATGGGAATAAAATGAGACACACAATGGAATTTGACATAACGCCTGAAATCATAAAGGCGAAAGAGAATAAAACTCTTAATAAACCTTTTAGAACCTCGAATGGTCCTAAAAAGTTTTCTGTTTACGTCAAAAACGAAAAAGGTAATGTCGTAAAAGTAAACTTTGGTGATCCCAACATGGAAATCAAAAGGGATGACCCAAACAGAAGAAAAAACTTTCGCGCCCGTCACAACTGCGATAATCCGGGTCCGAAAACAAAAGCTCGTTATTGGAGTTGTAAAATGTGGTCTGCCAAAAGCGTGTCAGACATCACCAAAGGTTCCGCAGACTGGGATGGTGAAACTTTTGCAAACCAAGACGAGCTACTTAAAATTTATCCTCAGTTAAAAAATGTAGAAGAAATCACAGAAGCTGATTGCGGGTGTCAAAACCAAGGCTGTGGTTGCTGCGATAATAACCCAGACTGTGACTGTAAGGAAACTGATGATTCCGAGTCCAATTCAGATGCTGCTTTAACAGATAAACAAAAGAAGCTTCCACCCGCTCTTCAAAAAGCAATTCTAAAGAAAAAAGGCAAAAAGCCCGAAGAAGAAAAGGAAGACGATAAAAAAGATAAAGACGAAGAAGATAACAAAGAAAGTAAAGATCAAAAAGGTTTAACAGAAAAGCAAAAGAAACTTCCTCCAGCTTTGCAAAAGGCTATTTTGAAAAGACAATCCAAGGCAGGTTACGCGAGTTTGTGGAAAAATATCCATGAAAAGCGCGAAAGAATCAAAAGAGGTTCTGGAGAAAAAATGAGAAAAAAAGGTGAAAAAGGTGCGCCAACTCCAGATCAACTTAAAAAAGCCAAAGACAAAACCAAAGCTAAAGATTTAGAGGATCATGTTGCGTTGCCTGTGTTAAAACATAAACGCATTGCGAGTGAGTACTCTGAGTTGTGGAAAAAAATTAACGAAAAATAAAAAGGAATAAAAATGTCTCAACAATTTTCAAGTTATATAGCTAACAATGGAACTGCAAAAATTTCAGGAGATGCTACTCTTCAGCCTATCAATATTTATGTTACTGCTGTAACGAATGGAAATTCTGCTGCAAAAACACTCACCTTTGCTGATGATGCTAACTTGGGTGTTTTGGAACTTCCACCTGAGTCAACTTTAAACTTAAGTTCTCCAATTAGATGTGCGAGCTTTACCCCAAGCCATGCCGACGTTTCTGTGGCTTACTATGTATCTAATACCTAAATTATGAAAGATTTTAAATATACTACCAGTTTTAGTTCTGTAATCAAACCACTGGTTTCGGAA
>Ga0114933_10005005_pt1 | contig 12170 bp, 10 predicted proteins | sample 4SBtaG_FD_89691 | JGI IMG/M metagenome (GOLD analysis project Ga0114933, IMG submission 89691) | Deep subsurface microbial communities from Kolumbo volcano to uncover new lineages of life (NeLLi) - 4SBTROV12_W25 metaG | ecosystem: Environmental > Aquatic > Marine > Volcanic | place: Kolumbo...
AGCGCAGGGTCGCGATCTTCTTGGCCAGCGTGGCGTTGGCGTTGTTCTGGAAACGGGAGGCGAGGTATCCGCGCAGTGTGGTGACCTCCAGCCGCGTCGCGTCGAGCGGCAGGCCGTTCTCGCGGAGCCAGTCCCGCAGCTCGTTCAACGTGCGCGTATACGTCTCGACCGTGTTGTCCGCGCTGCGCCGCTCGGCTCGAAGGTAGGACTCGAAGAGCCCCGTCTGTGCGGCGAGCGGATCCATCTCTACGCTCTAACGGTCCGCTCGTGGCCCGTCGAGAAAGCGGCGAGCGCCGCCCTCGGAGCCGGCTACCAGTGTACGGCTCGATAGTCCTTCAGGAAGAGGCCGAAGTCGTGCTCTCCGGTGATGAACCCGCGGAAGATGGGGTCGATGATCCGGGCGGCCCCGTCGACGATGTCGAGCGGCGGGTGAAAGCCGTGCACGGCGGTCTTCTTCACCGCGAGCGCCTCGGCGTCTTCATCGGTGATCCAGCCTGTGTCCACGCTGTTCATGTGGATCCCATCGGCGATGTAGTCGGTGGCCGAGGTGCGGGTCATCATGTTCAGCGCCGCCTTGGCCATGTTCGTGTGGGGGTGTTTGTCGGTCTTGAAGCGGCGGTAGAACTGTCCCTCCATGGCGCTCACGTTGACGATGTGTTTGTCGCGCGTGGCGGTGCGGTTCATCAGGCCTCGCAGGCGACCGTTCAGCACATAGGGCGCGACCGCGTTCACGAGCTGAACCTCGAGGAGCTCCACCGTGGGGACCTCGTCGAGCGTGAGTCGCCACGAATTCCGGTCTCGAAGGTCGACCTGCTGTCCGTCGGCGTCGAGCTCACCCTTGGGGAAGAGCTGCAGGTCTCGTCCGCGGTCTTCGGGCAAGAGGACCGCTTGGCTCAGCTTGGCCGAGTCCGGGGTTCCGGGGGGGGCCACGGGCGCCGGCAAGGTCGAACCCGAATCGCCGAGCCGCCCGGCGCCGCGCAACGCGTAGTAGCCCTCCAGGAGCGGGCGCGTGCTCGTGGGCAGCTCACCGAGCGCCTCACCGTCCATCAGGTGCTGGTAGAAGCCAGCTGGCCGACGGACGGTCTGGCAGGCGTTGTTGATGATGAAGTCGAGCTGCGGGAGCGTCTCGTTCAGGTGCGCGCAGAACCGCTCGATGCTCGGCGTGTGGCGCAGATCGAGCCCGTAGATGGACAGGCGGCTCTGCCACTCGGAGGCGTCCGCCTCAGCGGCGTACCGCCGAGCGGCGTCATGCGGGAAGCGCGTGGTCACGATGACCTCCGCCCCGGCGCGCAGCAGCTTGATGCCGGCGTGGTAGCCGATCTTGACCCGCGCTCCGGTGATCAACGCGACCCGCCCAGAGAGGTCGGCGGTCTGCTCACGGCGAGCAAGGTTCAGGTCCGCGCACGGCCCGCACATTTGGTCGTAGAACGGGTGAACGGTGTCGAACCAGCCTTTGCAGATGTAGCACTTGCGTGGCTCGTTCAGCGCGGGCCGTCGGGGCTCCTCCTCCAGCTTCGGCGGGGGAAGGGCGGCAGGCGTCTCGTAGACGGGCGCGGCCCTCAAGGTCCGGATCCCGGTGGCGTCGAGCAGGGCCTCGTCCTCCGCTCGCGCCTTGCGGCGCGCCGCCTTCTTTCGTGCCTTGGCCACCGCGCGGAGCTCCGAGCGCTCTGGGCCGGAGAGGCGACCGGCCGCGATCAGCAGCGCTCGCTTGGTGTCCGGCTCGAGCAGGTCGAGCAGGAGCCGGTCTTCGACCACGGCCTCGAGCGTCTCTCTGGCCTCGCGCATTCTCTGAATGGTCTCTTCGGGGCTCACGGCGACTCCTCACCCGGGGACTAGCACTCGGAGCGGCTCGCCGCCGGGCGGGTCTCCGCCTGGTCAATTGGGCGGTCGTGTCTATCTCCTGAGCGTGGACCCGAATACACCGATTGAGACGCTGATGACGGTGCTCCCCCACACCGTTGGCTCCGAGCAGACCGTCGCCTACGCGCGGTCGATCATGGCCCAGCACGGCATCCGCCACCTTCCCGTACTTCACGGAGGCGCCCTCGACGGCATCGTGAGCGAGCGGGATCTCGCGCTCGCCACCTCGCTCGATGGGATCGATCCGGCAGAGACGACGGTGGAGGAGGCGATGACGGCCGAACCCTACGCAGTGCATCGCAAAGCGAAGCTCGGCACCGTGGTGCGGGAGATGGCGGACCACAAGTACGGCTCTGCGCTCGTCGTCGAGGGCAAGGCGGTGGTCGGCATTTTCACGCTGAGCGACGCGGTCTCGATCTTCGCACGCCTGCTCGAGACGCCGTCGCCCTAGCTGACGAGTCACGTGCGCTAGGGGCTGGACGCGGCCTCGAATCCCAACGCGCGCCCTCGCTCGAGCGACGTATCGGGGCAGGCGTCGTGGAGGACCACGTGCGCGTGCTCGGTGCAGCCGCCCGCGAATGCGCTCGCGATGCCCACGCCCTGCCACAGATACGGTAGCGGCTCCGCGTCGGCGAGGGCGAGGCGACGGACGAGCCCCGCCGCGTCGCCGGCGTAGAGGAACCAGAGCGCCCGACCTGCGCCGATCCAGACGTCGGGTTGGCGCGGGCCTCCGAGCCGGACGGCTCCGCGAAGGCGGTGTGGCTCCATCGCCGCCCGCTGAAATCCCCAGCCGTTCCAAGCTTGATCACGCCACGGGCCGAGCCAGGCAGGCACCCGCTCCTGGGCGAGGCGCGCGTGGGCCATGCCGACGCCCAGCGCAACGAACCGTGCGTCCCTATCGATCAGGATCCGCTCCGCGCGGGGCGCCTCCCGAGGGCGGAGGATGTCGAGGAGCGCTGTGCCCATACCCAGGCCTTCGAGCGCGATCCGGGGCCGGTTCACCGCCTCGGGCAGCCCAGTGCGCCCCTCGATGCCCCGCTCGAGACCGTGGTCGAACGAGCGCGCGGCCTCGAGCAGCGGCGCTCGAGCTGGGCCGTCCGAGAGCAGGCCCACCATCGGCTCGGCGCCTCTGCTCCAGGCCGAGAGCCGCTCCGTCAGCGCGCTCAAGCGGATCCACGCAAGGCGTCGGGGTAGGGGCGGCCGTCGGCGCCCGCCAGGAGCGTCTCCTCGAGGTAGCGCTCGGCGCGCGCGAGGTTGTCGCGGAGAAGGTCGGTCAGCGCTGCGCCGGCGACGGGGTCCTTCAACCGAAAATTGAGCCGCACGAGCGGCTCCACGCATTCATGGGGGAGGAATCCGCTCACCGCTCCGGGCTCTCGGCTGGCCCACTTGCGCAAGGCGGCCTGCGCTCTCGTGTGCACTCGACGGGTTCGCTCGAGCTCGGGCCGCAGAGCCAAGAGCGTGGCGGGGTCTCCGAGCGCTCCGTTTCGAAAGAGCAGCGCGTGTGTGGCGAAGTAGAGCGTGCTGTCCCAGATGACTTTGTGCGCCATCGCGCGTGGAGCGCCCATCAAGGCGTACGCACCCCGGTACTGCTCGAGGTAGCCGTCGAGGAGCTGTTGGAACAGGAGCTCCGAGAGTCGGGCCCGACCGCTCAGTGACTCACCCGCGGTGTCGGCGGCGATCATCTGGGTGATGAGCGTGTTGCCCATCGCGATGAAGTCGGCGCCAGGCGAATAGAGCGGATCGAGATGCAGCGCCGCCTCCCCCGTCATCGCCCACCGGTCCCGACTGAAGATCTGCCGCGCGCCGTAGGCCACCGAGCGGCGCGTGCGCACGTCTTCGATCGGGGCCTGCCGAAGGGCCTCCGCGAGCTCGGGCTCGCGCGTTTCCAAGAACGCCAACATCGACGCCATGGAGGCTCGGGGGGCGATCGGGGCGAGGGCTGGATCGGCCATGACGCCGACGCTGGTCGCGCCGCCGGGGAGAGGAATGAGCCAGACCCAGTAGCCAGGGCCGACCAGGTGGTTGGTGCTCAAGTGGCGAAGTCCGGGCCGGAGCATTCGTGAACGAAAGGCGGGCCCGTCGGTCCAGTCTTCCACGCGCAAGGAGCACGCCACGCGCGCCCAGAGCGCCTGAGGCGCGTGATCGAATGTGTGGCCCAGTCCGAGTTGCCTCGCGAGAATTCTGCGGCGCCCGCTCGCATCGATGAGCCAGCGCGTGTCGATGGCCTCGCCGCCTTCGAGGCAGACGCGGTGGCGCCCCCCGGCTCCGAGCTCGACGCCCTCGACGGTGCGCTGAAGGAGACGATCGCCGACGAGCGCAGCGAGGTGGTTCTCGAGTCGCCCGCGGTCGACCTGGTAGCCGGGCACCGGGAGGCCGGCGAAGCGCTGGTCGGCGCCCAGGTCTGGGGGCTCGAACACGCCGTACTCGAGTCGCTGGTGTATCGGCGTCGGGCGCTGGGAACGAAAGAAGAAGCGCAGGCCCAACTTCGGCACATGCTCGGTGAGGAGGTGCTCCCGCAGCCCCAGGACATCGCCGAGGTAATGGGCGGCCAGCTCGACCAGCGATTCGCCGACCTTGTGGGTGCGTTCCGCGACCGGAAACGCGCGGCGCTCGACGACGCGAACGTCCAGATCCGGCTGCTGCATCGTGAGTTGACGAGCGAGCGTCAGGCCGGCCAGCCCGCCCCCGATGATCGTGACGTCCGCTTTCACCGCTCGAGCTCCCGCTGCACCCAACCGCGCACGGCGTCGGTGATCTCCCAGGGCACCCGCATGCGAGGGTCGCGCACCGACATGGCGCTCAGCTCGTCCGGGTCGAGGGGCCGGGATTCCCCGCCCTCGAAGACCAGGCTCAGGCTCGCGTCGCGGTCCACCGCGACCACGCCCCAGCGCTCGCCGCTGGGGTCGAACGTGAGGGTGTCGGCGATGACGGCGTCGAAGACCCTCGAGCCCCGATCGCTGACGACCGCCGTCCGCTGCCCGTGTCGAAGGAGGTACGCGAAGCGCCGTCCGCCGGTCACCGGGTGCCCAGCCCACTGCGGATAGTTGAGCGCTCGGGTTCGCGCGTGAACCACGCTCCCGCCCGCGCGGCGCCCGATGTAGGTGAGGTAACCCGCCGAGTCGAAGGCGGGGCCGTCGATCTCCAGGTAGGCCGGGCCCACGACCTCGTCGAGCACGACGGTTCGCCGGCCCGCGTCGCGTGCGACGTAGGCGAAGTGATGCCCGTCCGCCGAGAACGTCATCGTCGAGCCATCCACGCGCTCGTGCGCCAAGTGCAAACGGCCATCCAGCCAGATCCGCTCCTCTTCACCCTCGCGCTGAACACACGCCACCCGACCCGAGCGGCCGACCTGCAGCGCGACGAGCTCGTCCTGGGGTTCGGTCACGTGCGCACCGTCGACGACGAGCACGAAGCGACCATGCTTGATGGCGACGTACGCGACGTGCCCCGCTGCTACGACGAGCTCGGGGATCTCGTCGTATCGGGGGCCGACGCGACCGCCGCTGACCACGCGGGCCCACGCTCCCTCACGCGCGACATAAGCGAGACGGCCCGGCCCGAAGCGGACCGAGCCGATCCCATCAAACGCGGGACCGGGTTGGCCGTTGACCACCAGGCGCGCGCCTGCACCGTCGCTGGCGACGTAGGTGAGCACGGCTCGTTGCAGGGGCGCGTAGCGCAGCGTGCCCGCGTGCACGGCCTCGAAGGGCGGCCCGGCTCGGCCATCCGAGACCACCCGCCACCGTCCGTCGTCTTGCTCGGCGGCGTACGCGATGTGGCGGGCGTCGGCGCTCATGACGACCTCGCCGATGCCGGCCCAGGCGCGCCCCGGCTGGCCGTCGACGACCAGGCGCCACCGACCGTCGCGCCGGGCTGGATAGGCGACGTGGCGTCCGTCCTCGCTCGTGACGAGCTGACTTACGCCGACCCCCTCGCAGGCGGGTTCGTTTCGCCCGTGCACGCGCACGACCTGTTGATCGAACACCTCGAGCACCTCGATCTCGGTCGTGCGGTCGGCGGAGTGCCCGTGCCACACGACCCAGCACCCCGTGGAGCAGAGTCCGGCCAGGAGGATCACGAGTTGTGTTGCGCATCGCCTCATCGTGCTGGGTCAGCGGCCCGCGGCCTCACGAGCTCGCCGCTCCGGGAATCGAGTCCGAGGCCGCGCCGGTGATGCTCCCCCGCGCGACCGGTCGCCCCTCGACGAGGGCCTCGACCGCGAAGCGCGCGACATTCCCCATCGCGTGGGTGCGGCGCACGTCATAGGAGAGCTGCGTGCGAGGAAAGATGGGCTCGAGCAGCTTGATGTCGACGGCGGCGCTCATTCCAACCCGCGGCGGCCCAGCCTCGCGCAAGGCCTCCGCTTCGCCCGACGCGTGCAGCTGACGCAGCGCCTGCGCCGCGTTCTCGCCGCCCAGCTCTCGGGCGAGCGCGTCGAGCGCCTGCACGAGGTTGGCCGCCTGCCCAAGCCCCTCGATGGTGTAGGCGCCCGGCCAGAGCGGCTGGCGAGGGAAGTGGCCTGCGAAGACGGGTTCGTGCTCGCCCACGAAGAAGCCGCACGACACCCGCGGGTGCGAGCCGGGCAGGAAATGGTGGATTCGATCGACCAAGAGCAGCGGCGCGCGCTGGGGGATGAGCCGCTTCACGACTTCGACGCCCACGTCGAGCGTGATGGAAGTCGACGCGCTCACGACGCGAACCCCGCTGCGATTCGTCGCACGTCGTCAGGGGTGGTGCAGGCGTGCACGCGCACTTCGGGGTGCGCTCGCCGCAGGTGGTGCCGGAGCGCCTTGCCGGGCCCTGGGGTGACAACGTCGGTCACTCCGAGCCGCACGAGGCGTCGCATCGAGCCCACCCAGCGCACCGGGGCAGCGAGCTGCTTCGTGAGCAGCCGCGGGATGCGCTGAGGTGGCGCCACGTCCGCGGTTGCGTTGCAGATCATCGGGACGAGGTTCTGGCCGGCCGCCCCGCATCCCAGCGTCTCCTGCAGCGCGATCTCGAAGGCGGGAGCCGCCGCCGCCATCGAGCGGGCGTGCCACGGACCGGAGACCGGCAGGCGCACACTGCGGCACGAGCGCGCGATGCGTCGGGCGGCGGCTCGCAGGGCGGGGGCGTCTCCGCTGAGGACCCACTCGCGCTTGGTGTTCTGCGCGGCGATCGAGAGTTCCCCGCAGGCGCGGCCGGCCACGAGCGCCTCGGAGACGTCGCTCAGCGTGCACTCCTGTAGCGCCAGCATGCCGCCGCTCGGCAGCCGCGAAGCTTGTGATTGCATGGCTCGGCCTCTCGCGGCGGCGAGTCGAACGGCGGCGGCGGCGTGCACGGCTCCCGTTGCGCTCCAGGCCGCGAGCTCTCCGAGAGAGTGACCGAGCACGACGTCGGGCCGTACCCCCAACTCCCTCAGCGCGGCCGTCGCGCCGAGCGCCACGGCGGTCAGCGCGGGTTGCAGGCTCGAGGTGTGCTCGAAGGCCCGGCCGCGCGCCAACGTCGTCGCCACCGGCTCGCCCGCAGCAGCGATGAGCGCGCGAGCTGGCTCGAAGGCCTCCGCGATCTCGATGCCCATGCGCGGCTGCTCCGAGCCTTGGCCCGCGAACGCGAAAGCGAGCTTCACAGGCTCAGCCCACCGTCGACGACGAGCGCCTGGCCGGTCACGTAGCTCGCCGCGTCCGAGGCCAGGAAGAGGGCGGCGTCCGCGACCTCACGCGCTTCCCCGAGCCGGCCCATCGGGATGTGCTGGGCTCTCTCGTCACGGTGCCTGCGGTTCATGCGTTTGACCATGCCGGCGTCGATCAGTCCGGGGACGACCGCGTTGACCCTCACGCGCTTCGGCGCGAGCTCTGCGGCGAGGGTCTTGGTCAGCGCGATGAGCCCTCCCTTGCTGGCGGCGTAGCCGGCCTGTCCCACGCTGGCGCGCAGGCCAGCGACCGAGGCGACGTTGATGATCGCGCCGCCGCCAGCGGCCATCATGGGTCGCACGACCGCTCGGGCGCACCGCATCGCTCCGAGCAGGTTGGCGTCGATGACCTCCGCGAGATCACGGTCCTCGGCGACGGCGAAGAGCGCGTCCCGCGAGATGCCGTGGGCACAGACGAGCACGTCGATGGTGCCCGCCCTCTTCAGCAACGAGTCGACCGCGTTCCGGATCGACGCCGGTTCTCTCACGTCCAGGCGACATGCATACGCGTCACCGATCGCTTCGGCGGTCGCGATGGCTTCGGACTCTCGTGAGACAAATCCACAGGCGACGTGCGCGCCCGCCTCGCCGAGCCGGATCGCGATGGCGCGACCGATGCCTCGAGAGGCGCCCGTCACCAGGGCCGTCTTGTTCTCGAGCGCACTCATCGTTGTCGTTCGGAGTAGCGGTCGCGGCGCGGGTCGACGCTCAGGCTCTGGTTTGCGAGCACCGGGGGAGAGACCAAGCACGCCTCCGCGCCGCCGACGAGGAGCTGCTCGACGTCGGAGTCGGGGACGTCTCTCTCGAGCAACGCGTGCCCGACATAGCGCTCGAGGGTCGGGCTCCATCCGGCGTGCACGGTCTGGCCGACCGCTCTGCCTTCTCGAAGGTAGACATCACCCTCGAGGGGGCTCGCCGAGACCAGGCACGAGGCGCGGAGGGTGGCTTCCCGAGCCCTCAGCGCTCGAGCCCCGCGGAAGTCGACGTCCTTTCGCCTCGAGCATCGCCAGCGCAGCTGAAGCTCGTGCGGAGTGACGTCCCACCCCGCCCAGGCGGCCGGATCGAAGAAGAAGGTCTCGCGTCGAGCCTGCGCGAGCGTGGAGGCGCCGATCTCGCTCAGGTCGAAGGCGGCGCCCACTTCGCGCAGGCGCTCTACAAACGTTGTCGTCCGTTCCTTGGGCAGGAGCAGGTCGTAGCCAAACTCGCCGGTCTTGCCGCCACGAAAACAGACCCCGCCGCCGTCCAGGTGGAAGAAGCTGAGGTAGGGAAGGGCGACCAGGTCTTCTCCGAGGAGCGCCGCGACCAGCTCCCAGGCCCAGGGCCCGTGGATCGAGATCATGTCGTGGTCTTCGTGGTAGGCGCGCCGCTCGGCCGCCCCGAGGGATGCCGCGAGGGTGTCTGGAGCGGTGCCCTCAGCGATCAGCCAAAACGAACCGTCATCATTGCCGATGTAGAGGTCCGCGAACGGGCGCGCGTCATCGTCGAGCAAGAGGGACTGGCGAAGCTGACCTTCGCGTAGATAGAGGTCGGTCGGCACGAGCTGATCGAGCGTGGTGAAGGCGTCCGCTCCCTCGAGCCTCACCACGAGCAGTTCGGGGTGCCGGCTGAAAGCCGTAGCTTCCCGCAGCGCCCGCATCTCGTCCGAGCTCCCGGCCTCAGCCGGGCGGAGGCCGGTCGGAAGGGCGTTCACCCCCGCGCGGGCTCTGCCTGCGTGTGCCATCACCAGATCGACCACCGTGTTGACGGTCCGGAGGTGAATGTGAGCCCGGGTCTCTTCGGGCATTCGGATGCCGAGCGCTGTCTCGAGGGCGACGAGTAGCTCCACCGCGTCGACCGAATCGAGCCCGAGTCCGGTCCCGAAGAGAGGCACGTCGGGGTCGATGTGGGCCGGTTCCCGATCCAGTTTCAGGTTGTTGACCAAGATGCGGCGCACCTCGGTGAGCGCCTGGGCTCGAGACACGATCGGTTCATCCTTCATCGTTCTTCTCCCTGACGCGTACGAACACGAGGGCGGAGCCCACGCCGTCGCCTCGACCGCTCACGAGCGCGCTCTCTCCCGCTCGCTCGAGTCGTCCGACCGCGGCGCACGCGCTGAGCAACGAACGCACGGACGGCATCGCGCTGAGCTCGGGGTCGGGCAGGTCCGAGATGTGGTGATCGGGCTGCGAAGTACCTGCTCGCTCGAGCGCGTCTCGACCGGCGGTGGCCTCGTCTTTTCCGATGGCCCACCCAGCGAGCTCGATGGGTCCCGGGGCCGAGGTGAGCACGCCGCACGCGGCCCCGAGCGGCCCGTCGCCCTCGTTCTCGTCCAGCCCGGCCCCGAGCATGCGTTGCACCCCGGCCCGGGTCGCGACACAGGAGGCGGCGTAGGCGAGAGCGGCGAGCCCGCCGGCGGCGCCTGCGTAGATGCTGCTCGAGGGGCCGCGCAGCGCGCATGCGGTGGCGGCGGCGCCCGCCGGGGCGTGCAAGATCACGCGCGAGAACGCGGCGGTGTCCGCGTTGGCGTAGCCCCGCTCCTCGAGGCTCTCGTGGTAAGCGCGCAGGCTCTCGGGCGAGACGCGCGTCGAGCCCAAGATGATGCCCGCGCCGTCTCGGTGAGCGCCCCGCAGCGGGACCCCGCCGATCGCGAGCATCGCTGCAGCGATGAGGGCCCGCGCCGCGGGATCGGTCCCGCGGGGGTCAACGCGTGGCGCGATGCTACGGAGGTCCGCGGCCGACCTCACCGGCGCGTGATGTTCGCTGCCTTCGGGCGCCCCTCGCCAGTCGCCGGCGCTCGCGTGCCCGGCCCAGTAGACCGGGCGGAGCACCGCGCTGCCCTCGGCTTTCGCGGTGCGTGAGACGACGACCGAGCAGTTCGCTCCACCGAACGCGCTGCTCGCGCAAAGCGCGGCATCGATTCGACCCGGGGGCGGCGTAGCGCGAGCGATGGGATCGGCGGGGCCGCGCAGACGGGCACGCGAAAACCGCAGGGTCGGCGGCAGCACGTCCTCTCGAGCCGCGATCACGGTCGTGATGAGCTCCAGCACGCCGGCGGCTCCCTGCGCGTGGCCGAGTTGGCTCTTGGACCCGCTCACCGGGGGCTCGCCGAGCACGGCTCGGGTCGCCGCCCACTCCGCTACGTCGTTGCTCGCGGTTCCGGTGGCGTGCGCGCTCACGTAGCCGATGGCGGTCGCCGGCAGGTTCGCGTCGCTCAGGGCGCTTCGCATGGCGCGAGCCACCCCGTCCCCCCGCGGGTGCGGCGTGGTCGGGTGGTGGGCATCGGACGCGAGCCCGTATCCGAGCACGTGCGCCAAGCCCTGACGACTCCGCTCGAGCACGACAAATCCTGCGCCCTCCCCGAGGGTGGTGCCGTAGGGCTCCGAGAAGGGCGCGCAAGGCCCTGCGCTCAATACGCCGAGCGCCGCGAAGCCGGCGAAGAGCTCCTTGGTCAGCTCGTCGGCGCCGCCGGCGATGACCGCGTCGCATTCACCGGCCAGCAGCAGATCGCGCCCGAGCCCGATGGCGTTGGGGCTGCTCGTGCACGCCGTCGAGACCGTGAGGCGGGGGCCTCCGAGGCCCAGCTCGGTCGCGACGCGTTCGGCGTAGGCGCCCACCCTCCCACCGATCATGCCCATCGTGCCGAGCACGAGACCCACCTTCGTTTTTGGCACCGCGCAGGCGGAGTGACGCCACGCCTCTTTGGCGGCCGCCACCGCGTACGCTTCACCGAGGGTCCACCCGGCGGGCAGGCTCGGCGGCGGCGACACGTGCGCCGCGATCCTCACGGTGAAGTCACTGGCGTCCCAGCGCTCGATCGGCGCAATGCCGTGCTCCCCCGCCAGCAGCGCTCGCCGCAGCTCGCCGAGGTCGGAGCCCAGCGCGCTCACCGCACCCATGCCGGTGATCGCGACCATCGCCCTAGGCGGCCAGGCCGGCCCCGACGAGCAGCAAGATGATGCCACCCACCGCGATGATCGTTCCGGCGGTGATCACGAACGCCCAGCCGACGCCTTCATCGATGAAGGGCAGTCCCACCCCCAGGAGGATCGCGCCGGTGCCGAGCAGCATGCCCCCGATGGCTGCCGGTACCACCCCGCGCCGATAGGAGGGAGCGGGCTCTGGCTCCGGCGGTATCGCGGTCTCGGTGTCGAGGAGCCTCGGCGGCGGCGGCGGCGCCTGCTGGGGGAGCGGCGCGGTCAGCGCCGATGCGCCCCCGGGCCCGTTCTGCAGGGTCTGGAGGATCGCGCTCGTCGAGGCGTGGGTCGCGATCATCCGCTGGACGGTGGCGTCCATCCCCCGCAGGGAGGCGACGCGCTCGACCTTCTGCACCTGCTCGTCGAAAAACGCCGAGGGGGGCTGTTTGGTCAGCCGGAACGAGACCGTCCGAGCTGCCAGCTCGAGGCTCTCCCTGGCTTCGGGGTTGACCCCCACCGCCGAGCCGAGTCGGTCGATCCGTGCCGCGAGCCGTGCCGGCGCTCGCGGATCGGCCTGTAGGGCGCGACCGACGCGCCGCCGCTCTTGAAGGGGCAGCCGCGCGAAGAGCGCGGTGGTCTCCAGGGCGTGGCGATCGAGGAGCGGGATTTTGCTCTCCAGCGCCTGGCGGAGCGAATCGGGCGGCTCCGTCCCTCGGGGAATCTCCTTGGCGGCGGCGGCGACCACG
>Ga0114933_10005009_pt1 | contig 12164 bp, 20 predicted proteins | sample 4SBtaG_FD_89691 | JGI IMG/M metagenome (GOLD analysis project Ga0114933, IMG submission 89691) | Deep subsurface microbial communities from Kolumbo volcano to uncover new lineages of life (NeLLi) - 4SBTROV12_W25 metaG | ecosystem: Environmental > Aquatic > Marine > Volcanic | place: Kolumbo...
AAGTATATGCTTTGGGAAGCTAACGCATGGGAGCAGCGGGATGAGATATGGTGGACTGCCAAGGCAATGATGGAGGAAAGCGTGTGGAAGCAACTCACAAGTCCATACAACAATTTAGCTGATAAGTGGAGTGGGCGTACAACCCCACTTGATATTATCAAGGCTCAAGACCTTACTCAAGATGACTTACATCTGGAGACAATCCACCTCTACAAAGAGTTTGACTCCGTAGAGCAGAAGAATGAAGCGGTAAAAGAATACCACATTGATAATCTACAAAATGAAATCCGCAGAATAGAAGCAGTTCCCTACGGAGAAGGAATATAATGAAAGAATATACAATACCTTGCGTGTGGGAAATGACAGGAACTTTACAAGTTAAAGCAGAGTCATGGGAAGAAGCTGTTGATATTGCAGAGGGGCCAGACGTAGGTTTACCAGAAGCGCATGACTCTTATTATGTAGACTCATCTTTTCAGATAAATCACTGTATGGTTGAATTCTATAAAAAAGACGAAAAAGATTACGTTAAAAAATTGGAGGACTAAATGAAAAGACTACATAGACCAAAAGAAATTATTTCTAACACCGAAAGGTTGAAACAAATCCTTGAACGTGGATTTTTCCAAGGTGATGGATGGCAGAGGAAAGGCAAAACAATTAGGATGTGGCCTAGGATTACCGAAAACGACGAGGATGTTGAATTAATTTACGATATTCTTGCTGAAGAATTAGATAGAAGATCGGAGATCTAAATTTATGAAAGAAGATGCGATCACTTATTTAGAAATGGCGCGGATAGCAATGGCTACTGTTCCAGATACAATAGTCGAGGAAATGGATATGTCTGACGATGAGCTTATCCGTTTGCGCGAACAACTGCAACAACACTTGGATAATTAAATATGAAGTATAACCACGCATACGATATTTGCTTCTCTCTTGAGTCTAATCACGAATTTGGTGAGGATGTTACGCCCGATATGTTGAGGACGGCATTACTCAACAGAATCAAAGACTTGGATAAAGCAAACGAATGGGGAGAGATTCACGCGAACTCTGTACCCTTTGACACATACGAAGTAGGAGAATAATTATGGAAGATAAAGTAATTACATTAAGTAAACACGAAGTAGTTCTCGACAGAGATTTTGTTGAGGAGGTATGGCAACTAGCCTACGGTGCTGACGCATGGGAAAGAGAGATAAGCGACGAAGAAGTTTTACAGAAGCTAAAACAATTTGAAGCACACGCTCTAAAATGGGAAGAACAAGAAGGGTTATTATAATTATGAAAAATTTTTCAGAAAACAAATACACAAAAGTAGTTACCCTCGGAGGCAAATCCTCTGTTGGCTGGTGGTACGGCGATGATAATGTAGTTCAAGGGTTTATCGGAGACGATTTTGATACCCGCGAAGAAGCCGAAGCGTATCGCCAAACTCTCGGATACAAAAAACTTACAACGGAGAACATTCGTGCAGACTACGAAGCCTATGAAGCTGAATTAATGAAGGAGACGAACTAATGAATGCAGAAAAAGCAGCCATAATGGCAATATTACAATCCCACGGGTTGAAACAAACCAACCTAACCTCTGACTTTGCAAGAGAACAAATTGCAGATGATATTATGGAGGCTCAGAGAGAAATCTGGACAGAAGCATTATCCCAAGCGGGAATAGAACTTCAAACGAAAGCTGAAGCAAACAGCGAACATAATGATGGATGGGTAAAGAAGCATTACCAAGATAAACTAGAGGATATTAGGGAGGACTAAATAATGGGATACAAGATACTAGACGTTAAAGCAGACATCCATGAAGATGTGCAGAAGCTAATGCAGGACTACAAAGACCATTGCCCCGAAGTAGATGAACCCTTTGTAGACTCGCTTCAAGAATTGATCTTGGGCATCATAGACAACAACTTTGAAAAGATAGAAAGATAAAATATGAAATACACACACCAACAAATACAAGAAATGCGCGAACAGTGCTGCGAGTTTGAAGATGAAATGCTGGACATTAACGACACTTACTGCTTGTTGATGGAAGGATGCACTGGCTGGAAAAACATGGATGACGATAGCGTCATTGAGTTTTGGGAATCACACGTTGAAGAAAGAGTAACGGAGAACTAAAATATGAATGAAATTGGATCTGAAGTATATTGGAACGACCCTGACGAAAACACTTGCAGCGGTTTTGGAACCATTAAAGAAATCAAAGGTGAAATTTACACCTTGAAGATGGATAATGGAAACGAATTGCAAGCATTCAAACACGAACTGAGTTGAAGGAGGAAACAAAAATGGGAGAAGCAGCGATTGCAGTTCCGGTATTGATTTTTACTTATATGTTACTTAACGATTCGATGTCATAATGAGCAAGAAAGATAAAGACACCAAAGAACTAACGAGACTAGAGAGGAGAATACTTCCTCTTTTACATACTCCAGAAATAACAATGAAATATATAAAACAAATGACCTATAAAGATAAGGAAGCACTTTATGGTGTCTTGTATGAAAAGTTTCACGGAAAAAAACCATCTTAATTTAAAATATTTTGAAAACCAAACAATCAATCCACGAATGGCTAGAGTTGCATTTTCCGCATGAGCAGAGCGAAGAGCCAAACTTTATGTTAGCAGATAACTTTGAGGAGGCTTTTCTTGGAGTGTCGGAAACCTTTGGTCAAAACCCAAGAGCCTGTTATGATTACGATAAGTGCATAGAAATAATTATCGCAGACATGGATGACAATTCAGACATCGAAGATAAATATGTTGACGCGATTGAATTTTTCGAGTTCAATGTTCTTGGTTCGTATGCGGGAGAATACACTCCTGCGTTCGTCAAAACAGCAGATACAAAATTCTTTGAATGAAATATAATCTTTGTTGCATTTCAAAAACCCTCGCCACAGAGGGCCACAAGTTCCAGACAATGACATGGCATCGCTTCTCTCAGCTTGACCGCGAGGAAGCTGTTGCCACAGTATCAGAACGCACACTTAACAACATTCGCGTCACATATAAAATCTTACAACGATGCGCGGCAAAAGGTTGGGGCTATCGTGTTAGTTCAAATTTATTTCCATTGTTAACATACGAAGTCGCCAATCTAAAACTAGAGGACTACCCCGACTACATTGACATCGAGGCGGCTCTCGCAGATTGCGCTTCTATTATCAAATACAATGACATTCGTGTGTCATGCCATCCTGACCAGTTCAACGTGCTTGCAAGCATGGGCAAGCCACAGGTAGACAAGACCATCAAAGAACTCAATCATCATGGCTGGCTCATGGATATGCTTGATGCGCCCCGTGACTACCGTGCGCCTATCAATATCCATGTCAACAATACAAAAGGCGAGCCAGCAGAGATCGCTGACCGTTTTATGATGAACCTTTACAAGTGCGACGAGTCTGTACGTTCTCGCCTTGTTGTAGAGAACGAGGACAAGGGCATCTGGACTCCATCATTGCTTGCCAAGCATTTTGACATTCCAATTACTTACGACAATTTACATCACAAATGTTTGCCTGACGGTCTTACAGAGGATCAAGCCTTCAAGTTGTGCTACAATACATGGCATCGTAAAGGTTATTTTAAACCGCTATTTCATTATTCAGAATCCCATCCAGACAAGGGTAATCCTCGCAGTCATGCCGATATGCCTACCGAGCTACCTAAAGATGGTGGATATTCTTTTCCTGTAGATTACGATATAGAACTCAAGTGGAAGGATGATGCCATACGAGCTATCGAAACAGCAGTCAGTTAAATCTATTGGCCCGTAGCTCAATCGGTTAGAGCAGGGAACTCATAATTCCAAGGTTTAGGGTTCAAGTCCCTACGGGCCAACCATTTTTCTTGGTGTAAAAATAACTATGAAGGTTGTTTATTTTATACTAGGAATAGGAATAATAATCTGGGAGTTTATAAAACAAAAATATAAAAACTATGAAAACCGAAGAAGCTAATAAACATGATGAAGTTCCGGTGAAGATCGTTTTTTCTGTTGCAAAAACAGTAATGATAAAAGCGAACGCCCATGAGGAAGCTCATAAAGCAGCTTACGAGATGTTTATGGACACCCCCTTCACCAAAATGTTGGACGAATCTTATTTGGAGAATTTTGAAATTGAAACGAGAACAGATGGGCCAGAAGGTTTTGACTACATACACAGATAAACCGTGTAAAATATTTGAATTGAAAAACAAAAAGAACATATCTCTTGATGACTTCAAAAAAATGTCAATACTAGAAAAGTACAGATGGGCAAATCTTTATGGAGACGCTCACTTCTCTAGTCATTTAAATAGTTCCTCCAGATTGAGGGACGCATTTACGAAAAAAAACATTGACGATAAGCAAGACCTAAAGTAGTCTCGCCTCATGCCTAAATCAAAAGGACGCAAAAAGGGTAGGGGGCCAACTCCGCGCAAGCGTAAGTACAGCGCATCACAAGTCAAATCCGCAAAGTTTGCGAAGTCTGATGAGGAGTTTGCGTATGATAACAGGAATCATGTCCAGTTAAGTTCAACGGGGGATTGGTCAGATTTTGAAAATAGTTTTGGAGGAGTTTCCACAATAACGCCCCCTATTTCTGAGGAGCTTATCGAAAATTCTTGGGCTAAAGATAAAAGCCAAGGATATATGTACAACAAGAAAGTAGTCGAGCTTCTCAAAGGCGAAAGAGAATTTGAGCTTATATCCCCAGACTGCAACGAGGAAAATTGTTTAAAAACTAGGAGATTGAGACTTTCACATGATGCTATATCCCCAGAGGGTATGCCTACCATAAAAAATATCATCAATGATTTTCTAAAAAATGGAGCCGCCTATGATGCTGCGTTGAGCGAAAAATATATAGGACTACGACCACTTGATGTGGAATGGGAACTTCAAAGCTACGTTGCTTATTATAATTGGGTTGGAGATAAGTTGTATGGCTATTTAAAAAAAGCACTATTCCCCACCGAAGAATCCCGTAGGCTTTCTGAGGACGCATGGTGCTTTGGATATGACTTAACCACTGAGCAAGGACTAAAACACTATGTTCATCAATATATGCTCAGAGTTACCGTCGAGGTACAGTATATTGCGCGAAGTCAAGCTATATTTCAGCTTCCAGTTCAAATGACAAGAAGGATTTCTGAAGAATATGGAACCCTTGAAGAATGGAGAGAGCTATCTGGAGACGAACAAATCACTATGGATAGCGTTAAAGAATTTAATTTAGATCCAACTCATTTTGGAACTGGATATGTCGGAGACGCGCAACCTCTTTTACCCATAATTACAAAAAGCGATTTGGGAGATAACTGGATTCAGGACATTTTTACCCGTAGAAACAATTTTTGGATTACTCATGAAGATGAATCTCTTCCCTCTTGTACAGTGCAATACATGGGTAAAAACGCAATGATTGGCGAGTTTTTAAAAGGCACTTTTAAAGACAACAAATACGAACCAATCCGACCTGCCTTCCTAGAGAAGCGATGGAAGGCTTGGACAGAACATTTAGGAGTTGTTTGCGCTGAACACGCCATGAAAGTGCGCGATACTGGACGAAAGTATGATATTAAAGATGCGCTTGCTGGAGTCCTAAACAGTGAACAGGCATCTGAATTTTACAGAGCAGAGACTCATGCCCACATGATGGGTTATGGATTGCCTTTAGCCAATAAAGATATGAACTTGTGGCTAACCGAGAAAGAAGCTAAAGCGAGTAATTCTGAAAAAACCACGGGCTTTAAAGATTGGGTAGATTCTGGTAGAAAAGAAAAGATGCAAGAGCTTTCTAGGTTAAGTTTTCTTGGTTGGAAAAAACGCTCCTCAGATAAGGTAAATGCTATGCTATTTACTTTTCCTGTAAAAAACTTTTCTGTAATAAATACAAAAGGACTTAAAGAATCCTCCGATACCGCATGGGTTCCTATGTCCGAAGATTTTCAAATTTGTGTTACTAATGATCTATGTTTTTCGTTCAATAAAAACTTTTACCATACAATAGATCAAATCCATTCAGAGTCTCCAGCAAGTGCAATCGAGTTTTATGATTCAATGATAGGTTTAGTCATGAATATGTCTTTTTGGCTTAATTTTATTTCTCAAGAGAGAATAGAGTATGTCAAATCGAAGAAGGAGGAGAATGACAAGCAGCGTGAAAAAATGGGTCTGAACGCTCCCGACTTTGACGAGGATGCGCTCACAGAGGAATATGAGCAAAAATGGATTTCATGCCCAATGACAGTTAGAAAATCCCTCAGAGATGATCGTAAGCCCCGTAAGGAGCATCAAGGAGGAACCCATGATTCCCCATACCCTCACGTTGGCATTTTGAAAGGGGATCGATACAAAAAGAATCCTACATACGGTTTTCACAAGCCAAGTCATTTCGCAGGGATCAAAGGAGTCAACATTGACAAAAATGGTGAGTGGTGCGCGTATCGAATCAACTGGCCCAAAGATCACCCCAAGCACGGTTCAAAAGACCTAGATCAACTCAAGGATGAACAGTCACAATATATACATGACCGATCCAATTTGAAGTCTCCAAAGAATCAAAAACGCCAAAAACGAGTCAACCAAGTTCTGACGGTTAATCAACACTTGAAAGAGGTTAGAGAGGCGGCTGACAAGCTAGACCAAAAACTTTCAAAATTAAAATCAGAACCAGTAAACTGATGATTAAAGTTTTACGAAAAAAAAGATTGACCCAAACCCAGACCTACATTAGTCTGGACTCACCGTTAAGCAATTAACTGATAACAAACATACTAATATGAAACCAACTCCCAATGACAATTCAACCCTGACCCAGAAAGGGATTCAGGATTCCGTCTCATTCGCAATCTCCGAAAGTGGATTGCCTCACCTGTTAGACATTCTCCGAAACTCAATGTATTCGGACAAGATTCTAGCAGTAGTCCGAGAGTATTCGTGCAACGCTGTCGATGCTCATGTCCAATCTGACCAAGATGATCGTGCGATTGTTGTTGGTTTACCTACTCGCCTCAAACCAGAATTATCGATTCGTGATTTCGGCAAAGGCTTGAGCCATGAGCAGATTCGCAGCATCTATACTCAGTATGGTGAATCCACCAAGCGTGGAACCAATGATGCCATCGGTATGTTCGGGATCGGTTGCAAATCTGCATTTGCTTACTCTGATTCGTTTTGGGTGAAGTCATATCTCAATGGTCAGTGCTATCACTACAACGCCATTATCGATCCATCCAAGGTAGGTAAATGTGATTTGCTTGGAGTATCCGATACTGATGAAGAAAATGGTATCGAGGTTGTTGTTCCAGTGAAGAATGATGACATTGACACTTTCCACAATACGGCAAAAGATTTTTACCGTCATTTCAAAGTCAAGCCTCAGATTATTGGCTATCAAAACTTCTTTGAAGAAGAATCAGATCCACTTCTCGTCGGAAGCGATTGGCAATGGACTCCTAATCGTTCTCAGTATTACCATGAAGGTCGCCCCTTGGCGATCATGGGTAACGTAGCCTACCGCATCGACAAAAAGAACATCAAGAACCTACCAGAGAATCTTGAAGATATGTTCAATGATTCGTTGGTTCTTGAATTTGAGATTGGCGAACTGAATGTGGCGGCATCGCGTGAGATGCTTGAATACACTGACGTAACGATTAAAAACATCGTCGATAAACTCAGGAGAGTGAAGGCTGAAATCATCACTGAGGTTAAGGATAAGTTTTCCAAGACAGATACTTTTTGGGAGGCAAAAAAACTTTACGGTAGCCTCTTCTCGTATGCAAGTAACTACTATACCCTGTCGAGGATTATTAAGAAAATCGATTGGAGCGGCGAAGAAGTTGAGGACGATGGATTTGGCTTGTGGGAATTGCGTCACACGCCTATCAAAGCGTTCAAGTATGAAAAATCTCGCAACACTGGCAAATGGCGTAGAGTCGAATGCAACCGCATAAATGCCGAAGATAATGCCAAGATTTATTACAACGATTTGCCTAACACTCGCGGCTTATATGCCCGTTGTTCTCAACAGTGTGATGCTGGTGAAAAGGTTTACGTTATAAATGCACCAGAAACCTATATCGACAATGATGGCAAGACTCAAAAGGGTATGCAGAAGTTTTTACAAACAACAAAAATTGATTGTGAAATCCATAACCTATCCGAAGTTGCCCTACCAAAAGATTTTGGTAAGCGTAATGTGAGCGGCACTCGCAGTCACACTCCCGTCAATCCGAAGAATAACCTCAAGGTATTCAAATTCGTTTCTGATGGGTCAGCGGGGGATACAGATGGTGCATCTGACTACTGGAAACCAGTTGACGTTGACCTCAACGAGCAGAATGACGCAACTTATGTTGAGATTGATCGATACAAAGTAGACGGCAAAGACCCTGACAGTTATTTTGGGTCGCTTTCCCGCATGAAAGAACTTGGAATCGAAATGCCTGAAGTTATTTATGGAGTCAAAAAGAACACCGTAGGGAAACTGGGTGAAGGCTGGATTAAATTTATCGATGTAGCTTTCAAAAACATTGTGGAATTCGCGCAATCAAGAGATATGCACTCTCAAGCCGTGGATCACTCAAACCGCGAGCAACTGCGTAATGCCTACGACTGGATCAGCAGCGAAGAATCGCACACAAATGAAATTCTACCACATCTTGAGGACGATCATCCATTCGTCGAATTGAATCGTGCGGCTATTAAAGCTCGCAGGAACCGTGAACCTTACGCTCTGTATCAAAGCATCAAAGGCAACCTGAAAACATTTGGGGTTGATTACAATGACCTAGAGAAGGCTTTACCAGACGCTCATGCTCAAGGAGAGGATGTCAACCCGTACATCATCAAGGCAGAGAAACTGGTCGAGCAGTACCCAATGTTGAGGTTTGCAACCGTCAGTGGGCGTTACTACAGCGAAAGCCTTGATGTACGCAAGCTGAAGGTTCTAGTGGGTTATCTGAAAGGGTAACGTGCAACTAGGAGGCTCCTTGGTTAATGGGAGTTGACGGGGAGCCTCCTTAAATTTAAATTTAGATAATTTTAAAATGTAACTATGTAAAAGGAAATTAAAATGGATGGGAACGGGGCAAAGTTTATTTATTATCAAAATGTTGGTGAATATTTTTTGATTGTAGAAAAAAAGATAAGGGGCAATGAAGTCATGGATATTATAAGAGAGATGAATGACGAGATTTATTTTAAGCAGAATAACGAAAAAAAGTGCTTGACCGAAACCATAGAATACTTTAGTATCGATAACAGTTAACCGATACAAGGTTTAGAATACAAAAAAAATTATGTACGCATACACCGTAACCGATACAAGTGTCACTGTTTTCAGTGATGGAAAACCTTACATGGCAACCGACTCCCATCCAAATTTTCAGGAGATTAAGGAGAGGGTTCTCAGAGAGGAAACCGATGGACTACTTGAATTGTTCGACCAAGAACAGGCAGTCATCGATTATACAGATGGAAACATCTCTGTCACACACGGAGTGGTTTCATACAAAGGCGAACCAGTTCACAATGTTCTGGTCGATAAAATCCTTGGATGTATGTCCGAGGGGGTAATGTACAAGCGTCTGATTCGCTTTCTGGACAAACTGATGGACAACCCATCTCGCCGTTCTGTAAACGAGCTTTATCGTTTTTTGGAGCATAAGAATATGCCAATCACTCCTGAAGGGGATTTCATTGCATATAAAGGCGTAAATTCCAACTTTACCGACAAATACACGGGTAAATTCGACAATTCCGTTGGAAAAACCCTCGAAATGTCCCGAAACACCGTCTGTGACGATGCCAACATTGGTTGTAGCGAAGGTTTTCACGCTGGCAGCTACGATTACGCCAAGGGTTATGCGTCCGGTGGAGGGCATCTACTTGCCGTTCAGATTAGCCCTGCTGACGTTGTAAGCGTCCCGCATGATTGCGATTGCCAAAAGCTACGCACAACCAAGTACAAGGTTGTCGGCGTTGTTGAAACCATAATCGAGACTGAATCCACTGATGATTACTATGATGGTGATGTCGATGAGGATTATGACGATAACGACTACAGTGAGGGCTATGATTCTGGCAGAGAACAAGGCTACGATGAGGGCTACAAGCAAGCCAAAGAGGACTTGGTAAAAGGACTCCTAGACAAGTAAAAAATTACTTGACTTAACACAACCTACATTTTACATATCTGTAGGTTTTTTGATCTTTGAAATTTACGGACTAGAGGCGCGAGAGAGCCGCGCACGAGAGTGTCTATGTACTCTTGTATTGAACACCGTAAAGTGTACCGACCAGTGAATCGGTACGATGGCAGCATGATTCACCCCCCATAGAATCGCTGCTTAACGAACCCATAGAATAGAGTCGTAGGAGAACTACGAACACCTCACACTTTAACACTATGGGTTTAATTTTAAATTATTTAGGAAGGGGTAAGGAGAACCAAATTGGGAGGGAGAGGCTTTATTGCATAACTTTCCCTCCCTTTTTTTTCTATATATAAAAAAGATCTAATTTCGGGCTAATTGTTTTCTTTTCTATATACAAAAGGCTTAAATCGGGGCTTTCTAAATATACGATTTTTGTTTTTATACATATATGTTAGCTATAAAACCAAGCAGACATATCTATATGTGTTAGATATACATATTGATACAGTAATACAAGGATAAGATAAGGAATATATAGTTGATTTAAATTAAGAATATTTTGAATTATGGTACTGCCGCACTTTTATTTATTTCAAATATGATTCTAAAACCTATTTTAATTTATTTTGAATTGATTGTCTGATGAAAACGATATGGGATATATTTAAATTTATATATATATCATTTCTGTTTTTACTATATATTTCATTGATTATTACTGTTGCTGTATGGAGTGATTTACTCCGAAGATTTTCATTAGGGAAATAACATCAAGCATATATATAATATAAGCCGAATTTAAATTTAAATAATTTTAAATAAGTCCGAAGATTTTTATTGTCGAAATAATAGCTCCGAAGAATTTGAAACCGAAAATAACTCCGAAGATTTTGAGCCTCGAAATACATAGCCGATCATAATACGCATATATTGATCGGCAAACCTATTAGGCAGTCATGCGTGAGCGGCAAATCTAATTTAAACAAATTTAAGTCCGAAGATTTCAGATCCCGAAATACCTCCGAAGATTTTTCTATTCTAAATATAGGGCATTTATATTGCAAGCAAAATATCTTTGACCCTAGCTTTTTTTGATATAAAATAAAACTCGACAGCAGCTTTTTTTTGATACAAAATAAGCGTGATTCTAATTTGGAATATTTTAGTTTTTTGATTCTCAGACCTGTTTTTTTCTATTGTAATAAAGACATACGAAAATAATTATGTTTTTACATTGACTTTAAATTTGGATGATTTAGGATGTTTGCAGATGAAAGCTACTGGACAAGCCCCTGCGGCCATTGAATACGAACGCGCTTGGAACGAGATCGTTGAGAATCTACCCAAGTGGAAATACGAGATTATTGTTAATGTAGAAAAAGATAATCCTGAATGGGAGCGTCTCTCTGCTGACATTGCCAAGCAGACTAGGAAGTTGGCAGAAGGAAGAATGTCTAATTAAGAAAAAAATCATTGACATTAATTACGAAACAAATTAAGCTACACACATGAGTAAGAAAACTGGCAACTATCGAGGTAAGGTCAAAGGTGCGACCAGCTTCGTTCTTGTTTCTCCTAATCAACTCTATGATAAGATCAACAAGGATTGCAAAGACCTTATGATTCCGATCCAACGCAAGTTTGCGGAATCACTCAGGCTCAACACGGCTCCCATGAACGCTGATTATAAGACTAATAGTGTGGTTCATAATCAAGTTGATGTGGAAGTTAAGAATACGAAAGCAACAGATGAAGCTGTTAGCAGTCTCCCCGCTAAAAAAGAGATTGACTGGTAGTTTTAAATTTGATACAAATTAAAGCATACAAATGAAGGACATATTCACTGATTTCATTGGTCAGGAGGGGCCAAGAAAAACCCTCAACTTCCTTTTCGATGATTGGAAAGGCAGTCAAGTGTTTCCCAACTCTATCTTTATCGCTCCTCGCGGTCACGGTAAGACGGCATTTGCTACTGCTCTCGGCAT
>Ga0114933_10005010_pt1 | contig 12163 bp, 5 predicted proteins | sample 4SBtaG_FD_89691 | JGI IMG/M metagenome (GOLD analysis project Ga0114933, IMG submission 89691) | Deep subsurface microbial communities from Kolumbo volcano to uncover new lineages of life (NeLLi) - 4SBTROV12_W25 metaG | ecosystem: Environmental > Aquatic > Marine > Volcanic | place: Kolumbo...
AACCTGAGCAAGTCCGGCTACTTCGACGGGATCAAGTTCTTCAGGGTGGTGAAGGGCTTCATGGCCCAGTTCGGCATCCACGGAGAGCCCTCGGTGGCCAAGGCCTGGATGAACGCGAACATTCAAGACGACCCACAGGGCAAGAGCAACAAGCGCGGCTTCGTCACCTACGGCACCACCGGCGCCCCCCACAGCCGGGCCACCCAGATGTTCATCAACTACGGCGACAACGGCTTCCTCGACCCCCAGGGCTTCGTCCCCTTCGGCAAGGTCGTGGAGGGCATGGACGTGATCGACTCGCTCTTCTCCGAGTACGGCGAGCAGACCACCAGCAAGCAAGGCTCGATCATGCAGGAGGGCAACGCCTTCCTCGATGAGAACTACCCCAAGCTCGACGCGATCGTCACCGCGCGGGTAGAGGAGTGAGCTGAGGGGAGGAGTGATGCGCCGACTCGTCGGTGTCTCCACCGCGCACGACTGCCTAGCGCCCCACGACCATCGTCTTCATCCAGCTCTTCGCTGGCACGCGGTAGACCCTCAGCGTGTGCCCGGGGCGCTCGATGCCCCAGAGATCAACCAGCGGCGCGTAGAGTGAGTCGAGCACGTAGGGCTGGGGGTCGCCGTGAGGCCCCGGCGTGAACTCGGCCAGCACCTCGAACTCTTCATCCAGACGAGCGAGGAACGCCTCGCGCTTGCCAGCGGTCTCCTCGAGCTCACCGCCTCGCCGCGTCCATGAGTTGGCGATGACCAGGCCGCCTCGTTCGATGACCGGCAGACCGGTCTTCGGGTCGGTCACGTTGTGCAGCGCTGAGAGATGCACGCTCAACGAATGCATGGTCCATCCCGGCGGCAGGCTGGGGGCCAGACCGGCTGCGAACACATGCTGCCCGCGGGAAGCATTCTCCATGATCCAATCGCGAGCTTGCAGCCAGGTCGGGGGGACAGCCAGCAGCTGATTGAAGCGCACGAGCTGAGCGGCGGGCCAAGCGCTTGCGCAGAGCAGCACCCCGGCGGCCCAGGGGCTGCAGCGCTTTGACCGCAGAGCGTGCACTCCGGCAGTCGCCGCGAGACCACCAGCCTTCTGCATCTCATCAGCAGCTGAATCCCTCGGGGCGCCCCCCCGCCCGGCCAGCCGCTCGAGCATCCCCAGCACACTGTCCCAACCCAGGGCAGCGAGCACGGCCAGGGCTGGCAGCAGGGGCAACACGAAGCGCCAGAAGAACAGCGACTTGGTCAGCATCCCGGCCAGATACAGCAGGGGGAAGGCCAGCAACACCGCCGCCGTGCGCCAGCTCTTGCCGACGATCGTGACCACACCCCAGAGCAACGCCACGGCGTGGGCGCCCCCGACCATGACCAGGGTCGCGCGCCCGTAGAGCATGGGCAACGGCTCACGACTCTGGCCCCAGGCGGGGCTGTCGCCCCAGCGGGTGTACTGATTGATGACGCCGGCGCTGAAGTCGTCCCAGGAGAGCAGGGCGTAAGGGTTGGCGACGACGAACGCGAGCAGCGACACCACGGGCAGGCCGAGCGCGCAGAGCCACCAGCGCCGCGGACGATCACGGCCCAGCATCAGCGCCAGCAGCGGCAAGGCCATGGCGATGGCGCCGTTGTACTTGGTAGCCGCCGCCAAGCCTGCCACCACCGCCCCCCACCAGGCCCAGCGCAGACCGTCGCCTGCCAGCACGCGCAGGGACATCCAGGTGACCACGGCCACCAGGAACGTCATGGGCACGTCGTTCACGCCGAAGTGCGAGTCGCGCCCGTGCAAGAAGCTGAAGCCCACCAGCAACAGCGCCGCCAGCCCCGCCCGGTCACCGGCCAGGCGCCTGGCTGCGGCAGCCACCACGAAGGCCGTGGCCGCACCAAGCAGCGCCGCCAGGATGCGCGACAGCCGGTACAGCCCACCCTGGTTGATCCAACGCCGGGTCGACGGCTCGCCCCACACGACCGCGCGCACTTGGCTGACGCCGAACAAGGCATAGGTGAGCAGGGGCGGGTTCTCGAAGCGATGAGGGTCGAGATCGCCCCAGGTCATGCGGGCGGCGACCCCGGCGTAGTGGCGCTCGTCGGCGTGGTACATCACCGGCGGGTCGCCGTGATCGAGGCCGATCAGGCGCAGGGCGCAGAAGGTCAGGGCCAGAGCTGCCAGGGTCAGACGGCGGGTGAGAGGCTTGTTCAAATCGACCTGTCGCAAAGGTGGCCAGGGGCGGTGGCGGCTGTCGTCGAGCGAGTGGCTGATCGTCTACACTTCGCTGCGATCATAGCGCCCCCTCGCACAGTCCCGAGCAGCCCATGTCGTCCCGTTTCCCCATGGCAACACTTTGCTGCGCCTTGCTGGTCATGACCGGCACGGCAGGGCTGGTGGTGCACCTCGACAAGGGCCACGGCGCCCAGGTCACTCGGCCCGGCAGCGGCCTCTTCTGGAGCCTCATCGATCGGGACGAGCGCCTCGTGGCTGTGCCTGTGCCCAGCGACGGCCTGCCCCTGCAGCCAGGGCACCAGCTGGCCATCGATGGCCGAGATCAGCCGGGCAGTCGGCTCACCTCCCTCGACCTGACGCTGCGACGGGCGGGCAGGCAGTCGTCTTCCATCGATCTCTCCGTGCGCGAACAGGCCAGCGGGGCCTATCACCTGAAGGTGGTCCCCGGCGATCCGGTGGTGGCCTTCCTGACCCTGAGCCGCTCGGGCGGTCAAGACATCGAACTGGCCCGAGCCGAGCGCCAGGGCTGGATGCCCGACCCAACTGAGCCTTTCGAACTGTCGCTGACGCTCGACCGCGACCTCATCACCCTCTCTCTCGGCGGACGTGAGCTGCTGTCCGTGAACGACGACACGCTCACCGGGGGCTTCACCAGGCTGTGGGCCGACGGCATCGACGTGCTGTCCCTGGCCCAGACCATCGACAAGAGCGAGCTCAACCCTGCCCAGCAGGACACCGCCATCAGCGATGACTTCGGCGCCTTCGCCGCACCGGGGAGCGACACGGACCTGCTCTCGTCCGTGCTTGGGCTGGGGTTGGCCCTGCTGCTCTGCTGCGGCTGGTTGGCGGCGTTGTGCCACGTGTCCCCGCCTCCCGGTCGGCTCTTCGAAGCGGCGCTGAGGATGCTGGCCCTGCCCGGTCTCGTGCTCACCGTGTCGCTGTTTCGAGACGTGTCCTCCACCGCGCTGGGCGTGGTGGTCGGCATCGCCGCCCTGGTCGGACTCGCCCCGGCCCTGCTGCACCTGCGCCAAGCCCTCGGCGGCACGGTCGATGACGAACTCTCTGACGCCGCCAGCCCCAGCGCCTGGCTGCGGGTGGGCCTGGTCATCGTGGGACTGGCCATGTGGGTGGTGTTGAGCGCGGGCTCCACCCGCTCCACGGCCATGGAGCCGGTGCAGCTGCGCCAAGAGCGCTCGCTGGTGGGACTCAGCGACGCGTCGTTCGAACTGTCCGCGCCCCTCTCCCTGGGCATCGCCAACGGGCTGACCGTGCCCGGCCCGTATCACGGCACGATCCTGAACACGCGCTTCACCCTGGAGACAGACAGCCTGCTGGAGATCAGGCTGCGCAGCCAGGATCGCGTCGCCCAAGGTGTGGCCTTGTTGCTCTCCAGCGACGAGCGCATCTCATCGGGTTGGCGCGTCGAACAGGACGCCTCGTTCGGGCTTCTGGGTTCTCCCGCGCCGGTGCTGGAGGCGGGGCGCAGCTACCAGCTCTCGATCAAGGCCACGGGCAACTCGTTCAGCGCCCGGCTCGACGACAGCCGCTTCGCCAGCGCCATGGAGCCCGACGCGCCCAGCGGCGCGGTGGTGCTGCTCACCCCCGCCGGTGGGGCCACCATCGAAGAGCTCACCGTGTCCCCCACTTTGGGCCGGCCCGCGCCTCTCGACATCAAGGCTCAGGGCATTCGCGCGGCCATCACGCCGGTACTGGCTCTGCTCATGCTCATGGTGTTGGCCACCCACGCCCTGCGCCGTCCGTTCTTGCGCGTGGCCGAACCCATCGCCTATGCCTGGGTGCCCATCGCCCTGGCCTGCGCCCGCGCGGAGCCCGCGGGACATCTCTCGTGGACGGTGTGGCTCGCCGGTGCGGCCGCCACCCTGCCCTTGCTGCTGGTGCCTGCCCTGGTGCTGCCCAGCACGGTGAGCACCCGGCGGCGGCTGATCTTTCTGGCCATCGCCTTGGTGGCTGGCCCCAGCGCGCTGACCGCCACCCTGGGACCGCCGGAGCGAGCCGACCGCGCAGACGGGCCCGCGATCGAGGACTTCGCCGGCTTGCGCTTGAGCGAGGGCCTCGCCCACTACGAGCATCCCCTGGTACGGCGCTTCAACAGCTGGTTGCGCGACCACTCGTTCCGCGGGCAGCAGGTGCCCATCGAGCGAGGTGCAAGCACTCAGCGCGTGCTCTGCATCGGCAGCTCCAGCACCTGGGGACACGGCCTACCAGAGAACAGCGGGCTCGACTGGCCCGCCCAGCTGCAGAAGCGGCTCAACGCTCAGGGCGAAGATGGCGACGTGCAGGTGATCAACGGCGCCATCCGCGGCAGCACCAGCGGACGCATGCTCTTCTTTCTTGAAGAGGTCCTGCTGCAGTGGCGCCCTGACGTGATCGTCGCCGACTTCGGCTACAACGACTCGGGCAGCTTGTCGATCTTGGATGACTACGCCTGGCTGCAGAAGTTCGCCAGCGAGACCTACGACCACGGCCCCCTGCGCAAGCTCGACATGTGGTGGCGCCGCACCCAGGGCGAGGCCCTGCTGGCCCAGCTCTGGCGCGCCGAGCACGAGGTCGACGGCGAGACCGGCAAGTCCTGGAAGCACTTGGCCAAGGGCCTGGGCCGCCTCAGCCCCGCCCAGGCCTTCGAGCGCAACCTGCGCACCATGGCCGAGCTGGCCAGCTCCGTCGGCGCCGACCTGATCCTGGTCAAAGAACCCATCCGCGAAGACGCCTCCCACCTCTGGAAGAAGGACTTCTCCAGAGTGATGGACAAGGTAGGCCGAGACCTGCACCTCACAGTCGTCACCCCCGGCCCCACCATGGCCGCCCAGGGAGGCGCCCGAGACTTCATGGACCTGGTCCACCTGCTCCCCGCCGGTCACAGAGCCCTGGCGACCATCCTGGAACCAGAAGTCACGCGAGTGCTGTCCGAGCGCTAACCCAGCAGCAAGAGCCTCAGCGATCACAGTCACCGTTGCCGCCGCAGTTGCAGTGGCAGTTGCAGTGGCAGTTGCCGTTGCCGTTGCAGTTGCCGTCGCTGTACCACCCACCAACCCACGCCGATGTTCCGTGGTGCCTCCCCCCGCCCCCTCCACCATGCCCTGCGGGTGTTGTTGCACACCATCATCTCTGAGCGAGTTCCGCAGGCTGCTGCGCAAAGCGCAGCAGCCGAGGACTGTCCGAGCCCAGAGATATTGGTGTGCAACAACACCCTCCACCACCCCATGCAAGCAAGAGAGACCCCCAAAGCCAAAAGAACCCCGACCACCGTCAGTGCCCATACCCCAACTGCAACAACGCCTCCCGCCGCGCCTCGCTCAGTGGCTCAACCACCGCGTCGCTCCCACTGAACGGCAACTCATCCCGCCAATCGTCCAGCAGCGCCCTCAACCGCGCCACGTCCCCCGGTCGTTGCTCTGAGATGTCGATCAGCTCGGCCGGATCATTGGCCAGGTCGAAGAGCTGCTCACGCCCGTCCGCGCCGATGATGAGCTTGAGCTGACCTGCCACCACGCCGACCATCTCGCCGTGGGTGTAGCGCTCAGGGTCGTCCTTGCCCCCGCGCTCTCGCAGGTGCTTCTTCGAGTAGTGGGGACGTTCCAGAAAGACCGGGGCGGGACGAAGCCGACCGTCGTGCAAGAGTTCATCCCACAAGGTGGTCGATGACCGTTCGGCGTCCCCGCCCAGGCACAGCTGCAGCAAGACATCGTGGATGTCGCCCAGGGCCATGGGCTCGGCGACCACCTCTCCGGCCAGCTCACCCCCAGGGCTCCAGAGCAGCAGGGGCACGCGCACCAGCTCTTCGAACAGATTGACGCCGTGGCCCCGTTCTTCGTGCTCGAACAGACCCTCGCCATGATCGCCCACCACGAGCACCACGGCGTCGTCGGTCAGGCCTGCAGCATCCAGCCCAGCGAACAGCCGCTCCAGGTGATGGTCGACGTAACGGATCTCGGCGTCATAGGCCCGCCAGTAGAGCGCCATGAGGTCGCTGTCGAGCGGGCCATCGGCGAGCAGGTCGACGATCGGGTCAACGTCCAGGGAGTGCATGAGTGCGTCCGGCGCTTCGTAGGGCAAGTGCGGATCAAAGTAGTGCACCCACAAGAACGGCGGGCGGTCGTCCTCCCGGGCGGTCAGCCAGGTGAGCGCCGCGTCGGTGACGGCCTGGGCGTCCCGCTCGATGTGCCGGCGGTTGCCGCCGTCAAACTGCGTCTCGTCGAAGGACTCGAAGCCCTGAGCGATACCCGACTCGGCCTGCAAGACCGCCGAAGCCACGAAGCCCGCGGTGTCATAGCCAGCCGAGCTGAGCTGCTCGGCCAAGGTGCCCAGTGACGGCGCCAGGCTACGGTGGTTGTCGGTCACGCCGTGCCGCCGGGGACCCAACCCCGTGAACAGGCTGGCGTGGGACGGCAACGTCTGAGCCATGGGCGCGTAGGCTCGCAGAAAGCGCAGCGCAGACTCGGCCCGGCGATCCAACGCGGGGGTGGTCTGCACCGGATAGCCGTAGCAAGACAGATGATCGGCCCGGGTGGTGTCCAGGGTGATCACGATCAGCGGCGGGCGCGGCGCGTCGGGCAACGCACTCTCAACCCTTGGGCCCGGGGCCTCACCACACCCGGCCAGCTGCAGAAAAAGCACCGTGGCCACAACGACCCGGGCAGCTCGGCGCCCGCCCATCAGCCATCCTCGCCCGCGTAGCCCAGCTCGACCAGCTGCTGTCGCACAGACGACGGCAGCAAGGCATCCCCACCCCCTGTGCCTGCCGGTGTGCGCTGCGCCGCATCGATCAACGCGTCGTCGAGTTGGCGGCGCAGCTCTGTCCCCCGGGCGTCGCGGTGCACGTTCAGGTTCAGCGCCTCGCTCATGGTCTCGCCCGGGTTGTCGGCGAGATCGAACAACAGGTTCAGGTGACGGGTGTGATCGACCACCAGCTTGGCATCGCCGTCGACGATCGCGGCCATGTCGAAGGCGTCCATCTTCTCGTCGATGATCACTGGCCGCCCGGGGAATTCACCCCGGCCAGCCAAGGGCCCGGCCCAGCTGCGCCCCTCGAAGTCGTCGGGGATGGGCAGGCCCAGAAAGTCCAACAACGTGGGCCCCACGTCGAGCATGCCCACGGGCTCACTCACCGTCAGCGCTCCTTCGAGCAGCCCACCCGGCGGACGAAAGATCAGCGGCACACGCACCTGCTCTTCGTACACGTGCTGGCCATGCCCGGGGATGCCGTGCTGCCACAAGCCTTCGCCGTGGTCAGAGGTCACGATCACCCAGGCCCGCTCAAGCACGCCGGTGCTCTCGAGCTCGGCGAACAGCTCCGACAGTCGCGCATCGATCCAGGCGATCTCTCCGTCGTAGAGGCCGTGCACCCTGGCCAGCTCGGTGGCATCGGGCTTGGTGCTGCTGTGCCGGTAGACATCGATGGCTTCACGGCTGCCGTCGAAGGTGCCGGGAAGGTCTGCGGCGAAGTCGAACTCGGGTTGACGATGGTAGGGGTCGTGGGGATCGACGAAGTGCAGATAGACGAACCCCGGAGCCCCCTCTCCGTTCAACACGTCGAGCGCCTCGCGCACGGCGGGCAACATCTGCTCAGCATTGGCGTAGGGCCGCCCGCCCACGTGGGCGTACACATCGAAGCCCTGGCCAAAGCCCAGGTCGGGCACCACGTTGCCGTTGGAGATCACGCCCTCGGTGGCGTAGCCATTGTCTTGCAGTACCTCGGCCAGGGTGACCAGCTCGTCGACCATCCTCCCGTCCCGATTCACGCAACCGTGACTGGTGGGCAGGCGCGAGGTGAACAGGGTGGCCACGGATGGCCGGGTCCAGCTGGCGTTGGCGTAGGCCCGCTCGAAGACGATGGACTCTGCTGCCAGGTCATCCAGAAACGGCGTGTCCCGCGGCCCCCCGCCCACGCCGGTGTGATCTGCACGCAACGTGTCGATGAGCACCATGAGTACCGGGACCCGCTGGCCAAGCAGCCCGTCGGGCAGACGCTGGGGCTGGGGCCCACAACCCACGCCGGCCCACAACAGCGCCCAGATCACCAGAGACCTCCTGGCGAAGGCCCACCAACCTCCACGGCGAGTTGGCGCCCCCCAGACGTGCTCGGTGTGGGGCGCCTCGGGCACAGGCTGGGAGTCCGTGAGGGGAGACTGATCGGCAGGCATGGTTGAGTGACTTCGGCGCGGCGCCTGGGCGCTCCGGCGAGCACAGGTGCGAGGCAACGGGGGGAGGAAAAAAAACGGTGTGCTCGGGAGCATCAGGCCCTCGCAACCCGCCGATGATGACATACCCCCGCGCCACCGAGCCTACGGACCCTGGCAGCGCCCCGTGGGACCTGCGACGATTCTCCCATGATAGACCCTCAGAAGAACCCTCGCTTCCGGGCGGCCGCGCCGCTGCTGACCCTGCTCGTGTCTGCTTCCATGGCCTCCGCTACCTGGGCCTGCCAACCCGCCGCAACGGCCACCGCCCAGCCCGCGCCTTCCGGCGAGACCGCCATTCACGCTGTGCAAGGGCGAGCTCACAGATCACCCTTGGAGGGCCAGGCGGTCGCCGTGAGCGGCATCGTCATCGCCCGGGCCGGCACGTCGTTCTTCCTGCAGAGCGCTCCGGGCAAGGGCGACGATGACCCCGCCACCAGCGAAGGCCTGGAGGTGGTCATGGCGGGAGCGGGCGCCCTCAACGTCGGCGACCACGTGCGGGTCAGTGGTCTGGTGAGCGAGGACCGCCCCGGTGGACGGGACTCAAACCTCACCTCGACCCGTCTGATCGCCGAGGGCAGCGCCACATTGATCGGCACGGGGGCAGCGCTGCCTGCAGCTGTGGTCCTCGGGCGCGGCGGTCGTGCCGTACCCCGCGACGCCATCGACGACGACAGCGACGGTCACGTAGAGAGCGGCGCAGTGCACTTCGACCCCGCGGCCGACGCCATCGATTTCTTCGAGTCCCTCGAGTCCATGCGCGTCACCGTGCCAGAGCCTCGGGCTGTGTCGGGCACCTCTGAACACGGCGAGGTGGTGGTCATCGCTGACAACGGGCGCGGCAACCCCTCGCTCAGCGACGCTGGCCTGCTCGTGCTCGGGCCCGGCGATCCCAATCCTGAACGGCTCGTGGTGGACGACGCTCTACACCACGTCGCCGACGTGACGGCGGGCGCGCTCTTCGAAGGCCCCATGGTTGGCGTCTTGACCTATGCCTGGGGCACCTACCGGCTGTGGCTGACCGAGCCCTGCCCCGCTGCGAAGGGTGGCCTCGCGCCGGGTCAGGCCAGCCCCCGCGGCGACGACGAGCTGTGCATCGTCAGCTACAACGTCGAGAACCTCTCGCCCCGCAGCGAGCCCGAACGGATCGCCGCCCTGGCCACGCAGATCGTCGACGCACTCGACGCTCCGGACTTGCTGGCCTTGCAAGAGGTGCAAGACGGCACAGGCCCAGAGAAGGACGATACCGTGTCCGCGGCGGAGACGTTTCGCGTGCTCCAAGAGGCCATCGATGCTGCTGGGGGACCGACCTATCGGGCTCTGGAGATCCCACCCGTGAACGGCGCCGACGGCGGCCAGCCAGGGGGCAACATCAGGGTGGCCTATCTGCTCCGCGCCGACAGCGCCTTGCAGCTTGTGTCCCGCCCCGGCGGCACGGCCACGATCAGCACGACAATCACCACCAACCCCGAGGGCGAGCCCCAGCTCTCGCTCAGTCCCGGGCGCTGGGCGCCAAACGACCCGGCCTGGAACCGCAGCCGAGTCCCCCTGGCCGTCGAGCTGGAGTGGCACGGTCGCCCGCTCTTCGTGATCAACAATCATTGGGGCAGCAAGGGCGGTGACGACGGCCTGTTCGGCCCGGTCCAGCCACCTGTGCTACACAGCGAGATCCGGCGACTGCCGCAAGCGGCCCTCGTCCACCGCTTCGCTGGTGAGCTGCTGAGCCACGATCGACAGGCCCTGGTGGTCGCCCTGGGCGACTTCAATGATTTCGGCTTCTCAGCGCCCCTGCAGCGCGTACAGGAAGACGGTGTGCTCACCGACCTCATGGCACAGCTGCCCCCCCTGCAAAGGTGGAGCTACATCTACCAGGGCAACGCCCAGGCCCTGGACCACCTGCTCATCAGCCCGGGCTTCTCAGCCACCGGCGCCCAGATCGCCTTCGAGCCCGTGCACATCAACGCAGCCTTCCCCCATCAAGCCAGCGATCACGACCCCCTCATGCTCACCGTGCACTGGCCCGACGACAACTGAGCAGCAAGAGCCCCACCGAGGTCAGCCCCGCCCGCGCTCCGCCAGAGGTCCGCACCACAGCTCGCCACGGCCATGACCCTGGGCGCGAAGGCGAGGCTCAGCCCCCAAACAACACCCCAAGGAAGGCCACGGTCGCTGCCTCTCCACCGAGGAGGGCTGCCCTGTTTCTCGCCAAGGGGGGTCTGCAGCGAGTGTGGAGGCGAAGCCGACCCTGTCCGAGCGAAACGGCCCCCCTTGGCTAGAAACAGGGCAGCCCGGCAGCATCGCAAAGACAGCGACCTGTAGCGCAGACGCCTACTCGCCCTTGCGCAGGGCAGGCGTCATCACGATCACCGCGTGCTCGCGCTCCGTCTCCGAGTCCCAGCGTGGAGTCAGCACCCGCACCCGCCCGTACTCGGTGGGTCGCAGCTCTCGGCGCAAGGCCGCAGCCACCCGATCGAGTCGCAAGGCTGCCATGGACAGGCTCATCGTGCGTGTGCGGCGCCCCGCGAGGCGTTCGTTGCCCGGGCGCAGCATCTCGAGCATCTCGTCCAGCCCCTGCTCCGCCAGGCCCATGCGCTCGTCCAGGTCATTCAGCTCACGGGTCGAGGCCGCTGCGGAGAGGGCCAGCCCGGAGGTCAGCTCGGCGCCGAGCCGTTCGGCTACCAGGGAGCGTTCCTCAGCGAGCAAGGCTTTCTGCACCCGCAGCCGTCCGGCCATCTCGGCCATCCAGTCCAGGGGCGGATTGGCCCTCTCGCCCATCACCGACTGATCGCCCAGGCCCATTTCGTGGCGCAGGGTCACCACGAGCCCCGGGTCTTCGGCGAAGCCCGCAGCCATGGTGACGAGCCGTTCCTCCTCGGCGGGAGACAACCAGAGTTCACCGGCGTTGAATCGCACTTCGACCGGCTCGCCGGGGTCGACCTCTTCGCCTTCAAAGCCCAGCAACGAGCCCACCCCATCAGTCACCCCACCGACCACCCTGAAGGGCGCGGCGGCGACTGCCGAACCGATCAAGACTCCCAGGGTGGTCACCGCCACCTGACTCACCTCACCCACGGACAGACCGTCCGCCGCCACATCGACGTTGAGCGGGATGTCGATCACCCCGTCTTCATCGCGAAGCACGAACAGGATGCTGCCCAGGGCCGAGGGCAGCTTCAAGAAGCGGCTGATCGGGCCGTCGGCAGGCTCGTCGATGTCGAGGTCACCGAAGAGGAAACGGGACTCGGTGGCCAGGTCGCCGTCGTCCTCAAACTCGATCTCGATCTTGGCGTCCAGAACACCGTCGTCGATGACCACGTTGCTCGCCGCGGCGGGGCCACGAAAGGACACCAGCTCCAGGGCGTTGAGTTGCACCTGGGTCTTGCCCGTGAGCTGGGGGAACAGGGTCCAGCGCCCGTCGACGGAGATCTCATCAAAAATCGGGCGGGACTCCCGACCGGGCACCAGTTCGACATCCGGGATGCCGCCCCGCAAGAACAGGACCGCCGAGAGAGGCAGGGGCTCGGTGAAGGCGCGAGTCGTGAAGTCGCGTACGTCGACGTCGAGACCGGTGAGGGGCAGCACCAGGGGCGGGTCCGTGGTCAGGTCTCTGAACTCGACATCGAGGCCGCTCATGAGCAGATTCTTCACGGCGATCTCTGGGCCCGGTTCGGCGAGGATTTCGCCGACGGGCTCACTGACTGGCGCCGCGGCCGCGGCGAGATCCTCGGCCGAGTCGACCTCTTCGGGAGCGTCGTCGTCTGAA
>Ga0114933_10005013_pt1 | contig 12162 bp, 12 predicted proteins | sample 4SBtaG_FD_89691 | JGI IMG/M metagenome (GOLD analysis project Ga0114933, IMG submission 89691) | Deep subsurface microbial communities from Kolumbo volcano to uncover new lineages of life (NeLLi) - 4SBTROV12_W25 metaG | ecosystem: Environmental > Aquatic > Marine > Volcanic | place: Kolumbo...
CCCGAGCGCGCTCCGCTCCCGAAGAACACATCTGTCAGGACACGGGGCCCATGAAGGGGTGGTCCGTGCGACCCTCCTTGCATGAGTCGTTCGATTGCAGCGGTGGTCGTCAGTTGTGTGGTCCTCGTGGTCGCGTGCGATGGACAGGGAACGGAGCCCGATGCGGCGACGCAGCCGGATGGGGCCGCCGCGTCGGACGCCGGAGCCCAAGATGCCAGTACCCAAGATGCCAGTGCCCAAGATGCTGGCGCCCAAGATGCTGGCGCCCAAGATGCCGGGATGACGGACGCGGGAAGCGGGGGCGGCACGCCAGGCTGCGGCGCTGCCCCGGCGATCTCGACCGGCGAGTGGGTCACCAGCACCCTCGATGTCGGGGGCGCGACGCGCGACTGGGCTGTGTTCCTTCCCGCGGGATACGATCCAGATCGTCGCTATCCGGTGGTCTATCAGTTCCACGGTTGCTCGGACGGCCCCGTGCGCGAGAACAACAACGTGCCGGTGCAGCGCGAGAGCGGCGCCGACGCGATCCATGTGCGAGGGCGCGCCGTCGATCGCTGTTGGGACACTTCGACCGACGGCCCGGACATGGCGTTCTTCGACACGATGGTGGCGACCATAGAAGCAACCTATTGCGCGGACCCGGGCCGGCGCTTCGCCACGGGCTACTCGAGCGGTTCGTTCATGTCTCACCGGCTGGCCTGTGTTCGAGGCGACGTCCTTCGGGCTGTCGCGACGATCGGAGGAGGACAGGGCGGCCGCGGCTGCAGCGGCACCGTCGCTGCGCTCATCGTACACGACCGCGACGACGGCACCGTCAACATCTCGGCGAGCGAAGGAGCGCGTGACGCACACGTCGAGCGCAACGCATGCGGGTCGACCCGAACCTCTGTGGATCCATCCCCGTGCGAGACCTACGACAGCTGCACGCCGGGCATGCCGGTCACGTGGTGCGAGACGATGGGCATGGGGCACAGTCGGCAGGACGGATTCGCCGCGCCCGCGTTCTGGGCATTCCTCAGCTCACTCTGAACCTTGGGGCGGCGCCCGTTCAGAACGTGCGACTGAGCTGAATCGCGACGTGCACGTGCCCGTGTGTGGGGGCGTCGCTGAACGACTCGAAGAGCACCGACTGGGTGAGGTCCACCAAAGGGATCGGCAGCCCCTCGAGCTCCTCCACGATCCCTCCGAAGAGGTCTTCCGCGGGCCGTACGCTGGAGATGCTGTAGTCGATCCTCAAGGGCATCAGCTGCGCTGAAGGCGGCGCGGCAGGACTCGAGAAGCTCAGCATGAAGGCGAACAGCGCGGACATGCGAAGTGATAGAGCAATCACCATGCCGACCCGCGTATCTGATGATATTAGTATCTGCAACGGAAAAGCGTGAACTTTCGGCCTCATCCAGGTGTGACGGAGACGCCTAGAGTTACCTGTAGTCACACGAGCGTGCGCCCATCTCCGATCCACCTATGAGAACGGCCGAGGTGGGTGGGCCTGCTCGTTGGGGCTTCAAGCGGCAGGCGCGCCATCCTCTTCGCCGGCCGCGGCGGAGGGCGTCGGTGAGCGCCTGAAGAGCACGGTGACTCCGGACGCTGAGATCAACACAAAGAGCGCGTAGAGCATGGGCAGGTGAAGGAGCTGCTCCTGCAGCTCGTCCGGGAAGCTCGCGAGGATGATCGCGAACGCGAGCGGGCTGTTCTGGATGCCGGTTTCGAGAGAGACGGCACGCCGCTGCGCAGGCCTGAGCCCGACGAGCCTCGCGACGCCGTAGCCGAGCCCCATGCCGATGAGCCCCAGGGCGCCCGAAGCGAGGTATCCGCTCACCGGAATTTCCGCGAAGAGATCGCGGTTTCTCACGACCGCGGACCCCACCAGAATGATGAGGACGGCGATGCCCGCGTAAGACCCGATCCGCTCCGCCACGGAGGCAGCGCGCTCATTCCGAGCGCGGATCGCCATCCCGAGGGCCACCGGAACCAGGACCAGTGCAAGCGTGGTTGCGATGTTTCCGAGTGGAAGGACCATCTCTTCACCGGTGAGGGCCCCGGTGTAGGCGACCAAGATGAGCGGCATGGCGACCACCGCCACCACCGTCGAGACGACCGTCATGGAAATGGACAACGCGAGGTCGGCGCCGCTGTAGTACGTAAACAGGTTTGACGTCGTCCCACCGGGCGTGGACCCGATGATGATCAGTCCCAGCGCGAGCGGCGTCGGAAGCTCCAGCACCGAGGCGAGGACAAACGCGACGAGGGGCATCCAGCCAAACTGAGAGGCCAGACCCACGATCACGCCCTTCGGAGCCTTCGCGATGCCCTTGAACTGGCGCCAGCTCAGCGTGGCACCCATCCCCGTCATCAGCGCGATCAGAAGGAGGGCAAGCAGCGCCTTCTCGAAGCCTCCAATCATCTCTTCCTCCCGTCCGTTCCAACGTGTCGAGCGCGCGCGAAGGTCCGAGTCCTCATGCTTTCAGAGACACGCACCACTCTGCCACGCGTGGCCGAGGTTCTCCGTGCACTGCGACTCGCTCAGCCCCTCGACCCGGTCACAGTCCTCGCGCCCCTCGCTCTCGCAGCAAGCCTCGAGCGCCCCGCACGGGTCTTCGTCGGGGGCACCGGTCCGGACGGATGAGAGGCCATGGGGGCGACGGTCGCAGCTCAGGTCCCCCGTGGCCAGCCTCCTGCAACGATGCAGCGCCGTGGCGTGATCGCGGACGCGCATCTACCATCCGCACCGTGGCCGCCCCTCCGACCGTCCTGCCGGCGAACGAACGCCCGCCGAGCCTGAGCCGACAAGACCTACCCGCATGGGCGCAGGCTGCGGTGGGACCGTTGAGCGCAGAGCACGCGGGCCGCTATGGTTTCTACTCGGCCGGCGTGGCTGCGCCAGGCGCTTGGCTCGCGCCGGTCATGGGTCTCGTCTACGGCGCTGGCGTCGGGCTGCTCGGGTGGGCCGTCTTCGGCCTGCGGGCGGAGCAGCTGGTGACGTGGCGGTGGCTGCTCGGAGCGCTGCTCGTCGGGGTGGGGGCGCTGGTTTTCAACCTGGCCAAGCGGCGCCCCGCACAGAGGGAGAGCGGCGTCATCATCGCCCCGGAGGGACTGGTCGTCATCAGCAACGGCGTCTACCGCTTCACCGACCGGGAACAGGTGCACGAGGCGCGCTTCGACTCGGGACGACTGACCGTCGTCTATGGCGACGAGCGCAGGGTCTGGTGCCTCTTCTCTGCGTCGCCCGAGCAGACGGAGGCGTCGAAGAACCTCGCGCGGCGCCAAACCGAGCTCGCGCAGTGGCACGAGCTCGGAACGATCGAGACGATCGAGCCCATGGGAGCGCTCGCGGACCGGCCGCCGTCGAGCCTGGCCGTCGCTACCCTCAAGGGCATCGCCGGAGCCGTCGGACTCTCGCTCTTCGTATGGGTGACCGCCGTGCTCCCGAGCACCTCCGACTCCGGACAGGCCACGCGCCGCTTCGTGGACTACCTCGCGGCCGACCGCCACGATGAAGCGTACGCCATGCTCTCGGAGAGACGTCGGGCAGAGCTCCCGCGGGAGCGTTTCGAAGCGTCGCTACCGGAGCCCCTGCGCGACGCAACCGGCATCACCATCAACGGCATCAGCGGCGGGGTCGGCACGGTCGTGGGCGCCGAGACCTGCGTCGACGGCTTCCTCGGTGGCGTCGAGGGCTACTCCGGCTACGCCTTCGAACTGGTCACGGCGGAGGACGGCACCGAGCGGATCGACGAGTGGCGGAGCGGACAATGCCGGCACCACTAGCCTGGCGGTCCTGAGCACCGCATCTCGAGGGCAGCGCAGACTCGGCGGCACGCCTCGAGTTCTCAATCCCCGGGCTCGAATCGGTGTTCGAAGACCTCACGAGCCTCGTCGTCGTCGTCGTGACGCCGCAACACTCGGAAGCCGCCGTCATCGATGACGACGTAGAAGTGGGTGAACGCCAGCCAGCCGGGGGTCGAGGTCGTGGCGAGGCTGTAGCTCGCCGCGGTTCCCTCCGGACTCTCGGCGCGAATCCGTGCCTGACCCTCGCCGGAGCCCTCCCCGTTCGGCCCGATCCGGACCTCGGCGAGACAGTCGGCCCCGCCACACTCTGCCCCCAGGGGCTCGAGCTCCACGGACTCGCTGTCTCCATGGCACGCGTAGTGGAAGGTCACGGTCACCGAGCCGTGGTCGACCCGGACGGGCCTTTGATCCGTCATGCCCTCGGCGTCGCCCGCCGCGACCTCCCCGTGCTCGAAGCGGAAGTCACGGCATGGTCCCGCTGCGCCTTCGACTGGGCGCTCCTCTGCCTCGGAGCGGGCATTGGGCGACGGCTCATCGACGCGCTCGGCCGTGGACTCTGAGGCTGAATTGGACTGGGGACGCGCAGGGCCTCCCGCGCCAGCGGCCGGCCCACAGGCAAAGAGGAAGATGGCACCGAGAGCGCTGAGTCGAGCGTGCACGAGAGGTCCTTCGGCGGGAGGCGCCACGCAACGCAGCGCCGATGCACGTGTATTCCACCCACGCGACCCGAGTGCACGAGCCCTGTGTGACGCGCTGCCGCCCGATGAGGCGCCGCCGCCAAGGATCACCGCCGCTTCCGACGCGGTGTCGCTTTCGAGATCCTGGGGTGGAGCAGCTCGAGTGGTCCGATTTCCATCGGATCATCGCTCTTCGCGAAGACGAGGGGATCAAACGCGGGGCGCGCACGTAGCATGCCTCGATGCTGGGTCACATCCCTCCGCACGTCCGCCGTGTCGTTCCCCCCCTGGTGCTCGCTCTAGGCGCGCTCTCCTCGGCCGCGATCGCCGTCCAGCTCCTTCTGGCGGTGCCGGACTACCCGCTCTTCGCGGCCTCGTTCTTCGGCGCGGCCGCACTGCAAAGCGTCGGGGCGTGGGGCCTCTGGGAACGCCGGTTCTGGGCCCGCGGGTTCGGTCTCGGAGCGATTCTCTTCGGCGGGGTCGGGGTCGGGGTCTGGATCGGGTACTCCTCGGTCGCGATCTCCTCGAGCCTGCTCGCCGTGCTCTTGCTGGTCGCCGACGACGCGCCCGGCCGCTACGAGCGGCGTGAGGCGTTCCTCGAGCAGAAGAAGCTCGACGGCGCCGGCGCGCGGCGACTCTTCTGGGTCGCGCTCGGGCTCGGTTTCGGGCTGCCCTCACTGCTCGGCAGCGGCCTCTCGATCCATCTTCTCTTCCACGCCCCCGTGCCCACCGTGATCGCCGCCCTGCTCGGCGTGCTCGGCTTCTGGGGCCTCACCCGGCTCGCGACCTGGTGCTACTTCGCCATCGCGGCCGCAGGCATCAGCCTCCTCGTCGCCGCGTGGATGAGCACGCTCGACGGTCATGTGGACGCGGCGTGGTGGAGCGGCCTCTGCGCCCTCATGCTTCTCTCCTCGACCCTGCCGCTCTCCCGTCCGATCTGGGCACGGCTGCGCGGCTCGTGAGGCCTGCCCCGCTCTGCCGTCGCAGCCTCCCTGAACCCGGACGCTAGCGTGATTGGATTCGCGTCCCCGGGCCTCTGACCGAATACAGCAGTTCCGCTATCGGCTACTCTCGCGCACATGGAGATGGATCTTCCCGAGCTCTTGCGCGCGGCCAGCGACTTCGACGTCCCGCCTGAGCGCACCCGGCTGCTGATCGTGGACGACGAAGCGTCGATCCAAGCCGTCTTCAAGGCGCTCTTTGCGCCTCAGGGCTACCAGCTCTCGCACGCGTTGTCCGCCGAGTACGCCATCCCCATGCTGGAAGAGCAGCCGAGGGTGGCGCTGGTCGACAAGAACCTCCCCGGGATCTCGGGGCTCGAGTTCATACGCAGCGCCAAAGCCACCCATCCCGACACCGAGTACATCATGATGACGGCGTACGGCTCGATGGACTCGGCGATCGAGGCCCTCGACCTCGGAGCGTTCGGGTTCCTCCTCAAGCCTTTCCCCAAGATCGACGATGTGGTCGCACGGGTCGAGGCGGCCCTGGAGCGCAACCGAGTCGTCCTGCAGAACCGGATGCTCTTGGAGCGACTGAAGGGCGCCTACGACGCCCTCTACACCGCCAAGGTCGAGATCGAGCTCACGGGAACGATCGTGGAAGAGAAACTCAAGCAGCGCGATGCACAAATCAGAGAGGTCGTGCAGACCTTGATCTCACCCCTCGCGGCGTTGGAGACGGACGTGCAGACCGTGCTCGCGGACGTCGCGGGCACCGCCCTCACCTTCGAGGACGAACGCATCCTCGCCCTGCTCACCGATGTGAAACGCATGGCCAACAATGTGGCCGGGATTCTGACGCAGAGCGCGAGCCTGGCCGATCGCCTCGATCCGGACCGAAAAGCGAGCACGCCGCCCGGGGCCTGAGCGCCACCGCACCCCGCCTCGCAGCCAGCGTCGAGTGGTAGTCTCGTGTTGAACGTGCCCGAGCCACCGACGAGCTTCCGGATCGGCGTCGTCGACGACGAGCCGTCGATCCGATTGGCCATCCGCATGATCCTCGAGGACGCGGGATACGTGGTCCTGGAGGCAGCGGACCTCGCGGCGGCCCGCACCCTCCTCCGAGCAGAGCCCCTGGACGTGCTCATCATCGACAAGAACTTGCCGGACGGCACGGGACTGGAACTCGGCAAGATCATTCGCGACGAGAGCCTCGATATCGAAACCATCCTCGTCACCGGTCACGCTTCGGTCGACTCGGCGATCGAGGCGGTGCACCTCGGCCTCGCGGACTACCTTCGCAAGCCGTTTCACATGGACGAGCTGCTCAACCGCGTGAAGCGCTCTCTCCGTACGTTGGCGCTTCGGCGCGACCACTCGGCGCTACTGGCCGAGCTCGAGGAGAGGGTTCGTGATCGCACAGCTGAGCTCGAGCAGTCCTATAGCGCGCTCGAGAAGCTCGAAAACATGCGGGACTCGCTGGTGCACATGCTCGTGCACGACATGCGTAGCCCGTTGACCGTCGTGGTGACGTATCTCCAACTCCTGCGCATGGATCTCGACGGAGTCGCAGGAACACAGCATCTCAGCGACATCGACACCGCGCACGGGAGCGCTCAGCGCCTCGTCCGAATGATCAATCAGATCCTGGACGTGAGTCGCATCGAGGCCGGAGAGATGCCGCTCAAGATCGCGGCGCACGACACCACCACCCTCATCGAGGGGGGGCTCGCGATTCTCGGGGTCACGAGCGAGAGCGACGAAGTGACGTGGGAGCGAGCCCAAACCGCGCAAGAAACAGTGCAATGCGACAAACACCTCGTCGAGCGTGTGGTCGCCAACCTCGTGGGCAACGCACGGAAGTACGCGGACGGGGTCGCGCGCATTGATGTCGAGCGCGAGGGAGAGCACGTCGTGCTCTCGATCTCGGACACCGGCGACGGTATTCCGCCGGAGCAACAGGGGCGAATCTTCGAACGCTTTGCGCAGGTCGCGGAGAAGCCTCAGGTCGCGTCGAGTGGGCTGGGCCTGGCGTTCTGTCGGCTGGCCGTGGAAGCGCAAGGCGGCGCGATCGGCGTGCGCAGTCAGGTCGGCGTGGGCAGCACGTTCTACTTCTCGTTGCCGCTCTCGAAGACGTAGCGTCAACCGTCACAAGCGGAGCGCATACCCGAGGCTCAAGTTCAGGCCGGCCACGTTCCCCTGCACGCTGCCTTCGACGGGTGCATGGAGATAGCCGGCCTCGACCACAAACGCGCCAGGCCCGAGACGCAGACCGCCGGTCAGGCTGCCGCCCAAGGCCCAGGTCGCCCGTGTCAGCGCGTGCTCTCCCGAGGCGGGCGAGAAGAGTCGAGTCCTCGTGACCACGGCCCCCCCGATCACGGAGATGCACAGCTCCAGGTCGTTCAGGACGAGCTGGTAGCCAACGCGCCCGAGCAACGGGACCGCCCACATCTCGAAGTCGACCTGCTCAACGCCGGACTGATCGAGCCTGGCGTCCCAGCCGGCCCAGAACCCAGCGCCTGCGCCGAGCGCTAGCCCTCCTGCGTCACCGAAGATGAACCGGTGGCTGAACTCCGCGAAGGAGAACGGGCCGTTGATCTTGCCGAAGTTGGTCAGGAAGCCGACACGCACACCGAGGGAGGTCGCCGAGGCCGCTGTGGTCAGCGCGAGTTGAGCGCTCCCGGTGAGCTCCGACGGCTCCGCGAGTGACGCACGCAGCGTCGCGGTCGTCTGCTCGCCAAACGATGCCGGGAGCGTCCATGGGGCGATGTAGCGTGTGGCGTTCTCGCGCTCGACCGGCCCGATCGTGCCGACGTCCACGACCACTTGCGGTGCTTCGACGGTCATGGGGCGCGCGTCACCGGGGTACTCGACATCGATGGTGACACGCACGACGCGCTCGTCCCCCGCCGCGTGCGCGTCTCTCGAGAGCGACACGCGCAGGCGTTCGGGCGGCTCGGCCTCCAACGATACGCGGCAGCTCGATGTGTCTGAGTCCGCTCCGCGGACCGACGCGCTCAGGACGACGGACGCATCAGCGACGCTGGCCTCGACCCGAAGCGGCACGGCGAACATCCCTGCGCCCCGTGGTCGCGGGGCCGTCAGGGAGCCGGCAGAAGCGCTCAGCTCGAGCTCCGCCGCACTCGTCGCCGCCCGTCCCAACGGATCGAGCGCAAACACGAGGAACTCCTCCCCGGTCCCAGGACAGAGCGCGAACACCCGCGAGAAGGGCGGCGGGGTCAGCTCGATGGTGTGCCGCCGCATGTTGCCCAGTCGATCGGTGCCGACGGCCGTCGCCTGATGCACCCCCGGCGGAACACGGAGTTGGATGTGTGCCTCACCTCGAAAGTTCGTTCGTACCGGCCCGAACTCTTCTTCGCCGATGCGCACGATCACGTCCGATCGCGCCTCGAAGCGGAAGCGGACGTTGGGTTGCCCGTAGAGGGGGATCGACGCCCACTCGACGACGCTCCAGTCGTCGGTCGCCGCCACGACGATCGCCACCTGAGAGTGGTGCGTGGTCGGCAATCGGTAGTGCGCCGTGGTGCGCCCCTCACGGGTCTCCAGTCCTTCGATCGCACCCACATTGGTGAAGAAACGAAGCCCGCGTCCCTCGGGCGTACGAGCGGAGATCTCGCCGCCTTCATCGCTTCCCAGTACGAGGCGCTCGGGCACCCGCAGGTCGAGGACGTCGGAAGGCGCCTGCGCGGCAGCGGGCCCGGCCGCGGTGACCAGCGCCAAGGCGAGCGCTCCGGCGCCACATCGACGGCGTCTACCAGTCCACATTGCTCTCGATATTGGAGGCAGAGGTGTCCAGTGTTACCGCCACAGAGCTCGACTGGGTTCGGCCCCGAACATCTTCGGCTCGAACCGTGACGGCGTTCCTCCCCTCCCGGAGCGGGACGCGCCGGCGGAATCGCCCATTCGCGTCGACCGCGGTGGGCTCTCCGTTGATGAGCACGACCGCCCCTGGCGTCGCCTGACCGTTCACCGTCGTCGCGGGCGCCCGGGTCAGACTCGGAGGCCGCCGAACCCTGAGGAAGAAGGAACGCGGCACGGGTCGCGGCGCTGACGGCGGCTGGTCGGTGAGGACCTCCGACTCCTCGCCCTCCGCGATCACCACCGACTCACCTCGCGCGCTCAAGCGCACCCGACCGCGGTCGCTCGCGACCGTCACATGGCCAGATCCATCGGTGATGGCTCGCACGTCGCCATCCTGCACTTCGGCGACCGCGTCGCTGTTGGGGAACGTCACACGCAGACCGTCGCCCGAAGGACCCACGGCAGCGCTCGTTCGCCCGCGCTCGAGGCGGAGCTGCTGCGCACCATCATCGGCCTCGGAGACCGTGACGGCGCTCTGACCTCCGAGCTCGACCGTCGTCGATTCGGCCAGGTTGAGGGTCGCAGCGCCGTCCTCGGTCTCAACGGTCTGGTCGAACGGCACGACATCCCCGACGCGCACTTCGACGAGCTCGCCCGACGTCGTACGTCGCGTCACCCGCCCCTCCACGCTGGCCACGACCGTCTCCGTGAGCTCGAGACTCGGCGCCCCAGCGTCTTCGTCCGGCTCATCGAGCTCCGGCGGCTCGGCGATCATCGGCTCTTCCACCTCGTCTTGGTCAAAGACGAAGAAGCTCACGATCAGACCGAGTCCGACGAGCAGGACGATCACGGCCGAAGCGCTGAGGAGGCGTGTCTTCATGGTCTCGTGTCAGGGCGCCGCAACGAGACGAAGCTCGAAGCGAGCACCGCCGCCTTCGTTGTCGTCGACGGTGAGGCTGCCTCCCATGTCTTCGGCCAACCTACGACTCACCGTGAGACCGACCCCAGTCCCCTCCGCTCCCTTGGTTGTGTAGAAGGAGTCGAAGATCTTCTCGCGCTCCTCCTCCGGAACGCCCGCGCCAGCGTCCGAGACCGTGATGGAGACCCACTCCGATTGTACGGATGCGGCGACGAAGACTGTTCCCCCGGCCTCGCTGGCCTGCACCGCGTTGATCACGAGGTTGAGCAGGATCTGGACGATGTAGCGATCGACCGCCATCACCAAGGGCAACACGTCCGGCAGGTCGACCCGCAACATGACGCCGTTCGCCCGCGCGCGCTCCCGCACCAGGGCCCGCACGGCATGCATCGACGAGACCGCGTCGACCGGGGCGACCTTCTCCGCGCCAACGAGCTCCTCGCCTCGCAGCTGACCGAGCACATGCTCGAAGACATCGAGACACCGGAGCGCTTCTGTTTCGATCTGAGCGAAGAGCTCTTCCGCCTGCTCCGCGTTCGAGGCTCGTCGCTTACCGATCTGCGAGAACGACAGGATGCCGGTCATGATGTTGCGCGTCTCGTGCACGACGCCTCCGACGAGGCTTCCGATGACCGCCTGTCTCTGAAGCGCACTCTCCTGCGCGTCGTCTTGCGAATCGCTCATTCTTCTCCCCTAAACCAGGTGGGCCTCGACGCGTGATGCCGGGAGGGTGACCGTGACCAGGGTCCCCTCACCGATGGTGCTTTCGATTCGGATCGTACCCCCGTGGTCCGTGATCATTCGGTGAGCAACAGAAAGACCGAGCCCAACGCCTCGCCAGTTGTCTTTTGTCGTGTAGAAAGGCTCGAACACGCGATCCAGATGCTGCGGTTCGATGCCTCTTCCGTTGTCGCGGATCTCGAAGACCACCAGCTCCCCTCCCCGGCAGCGAACCTGTAGGTGCAGGCGCGCGTCCGCTGCGTCCATCGCTCGGATCGCGTTGTCGACGATGTGCCCGAGCGCCATCGTCAGCTCTTCACGATTGCAATGGAGCTTGGGAAGGTCGGAGGGCTCATCGCGTTCGACTTCGACAGAGCCCTCGTCGAGGGCGGTCTGCTTCTGACTCAGGACCAAGTCGATGACCTCACGAACCTCCGTACTGGTTCGGCCCTGCGTCTGGCTCTCCGAGAGGCGCTGCATGCGCGTGACGATGTCGCGGATGCGCAGCGCTTCGGTCTCGACCGTCGCCAGGAGCTCCGCTTCTTGCGTGGACTCACCCGACTTGCTCGCTCTAGACAGCAAGATCTGGGTGAACCCCAGCACGCTCGCGAGCGGGTTGTTGATCTCGTGGGCCACCCCCGCGCTCAGGGCCGCCATTGCGCCGAGTTTCCTCGCCTCGATGAGCTGTTCCTGCGCCGCCTCGAGCTCCCGCGTTCGTTCATCGACACGCCCGGTCAGCGTTGCGTCCCAAAGTTGAATCTCGTCGCTCATCGCGTCGAAGGCGTTGGCCACTTCGGCGAGCTCGTCCTGCGTCTCCAACGCGATCTTCTCGGTGTAGTTGCCGTCTGCCACGCGGCGGGCGCCAGCCTCCAACTGAGAAAGCGGGAGGGTGATACCCCGCGCGAGGATCGTCCCCGCCAGCAGCGCGCCGACGACGCTCAGGAGAATCCACAGCAAGCTCTGCCGACGAATTCGCCGGCCCGGCGCGAGCACGCGCGCGGCGGGTTGCTCGATCACCACGGACCACCCGTGGGTCGTCTGCGCGACCGCGGCGATGAGCGCTGGCGCCCCCTCCGGCTGAAACTGAAGGGTCCCGGCGCCGATCTCGTGCGCGCGCGCGAATGGCACCTCGCCCGCCCCGACCGTGCCCCGACAGAGCTCTCGCCCGGCATCGTCCCAGAGGCTTGCCTCTGAGTTGGGTGGGCGCTGGCCGGCGATGTGAGCACAGATGCTGTCCGTGGAGAGGTAGACGCCAACAACCCAACCCCGGTCGCCGGGCCGGGCACCGTCCACG
>Ga0114933_10005015_pt1 | contig 12160 bp, 15 predicted proteins | sample 4SBtaG_FD_89691 | JGI IMG/M metagenome (GOLD analysis project Ga0114933, IMG submission 89691) | Deep subsurface microbial communities from Kolumbo volcano to uncover new lineages of life (NeLLi) - 4SBTROV12_W25 metaG | ecosystem: Environmental > Aquatic > Marine > Volcanic | place: Kolumbo...
CCACCAAAAATATTTAGTTTCATACATTCTGTTACTGAGGGTGAGCTTACAACATTATTCTCAGATTCAAATCTGATAAAGTTTATTGTTAACTCAAATATGGATCTAAAAGATGATGTGATAACTCTCACGATTAATAAATATCTTAATTACAAGAAAACTGATAAAGATGAAATGATCAGATTTACAAATCTATTGGCACAGGCCTTGCCAGATCAAATTCAGAGAATCACAAATATCATAAACAACCTGCATATCGAGGAGGATTTAAATTGAATAAAAAAGAAAATATAGGAATAGTAGTTTCAGGTACATTTAACCAGGGAATTAATATTAAGTTAAATTCTCAGAATGATATGGAATCTGTAGCTATCGGATCGCATATAGTTATCGATACTAATAAAAACAGATTCATGTGTGAAGTGGCAGATATTAAATTAACCTCAACTGATCAAAAAATTGAACAATTACCAATACATATGCATAACGAAACGATTTTTAACTCGCTTAGAGATAACGCAGCTTATGGGATTATTGAAGTGATACCAAGATTATTACTAAAAAAAGATGTACCACTTGGAGTGGATTCGGAACCTGAAGAATTACCCGGAGCAAACACTATACCTCCGCATTTTTCGCCTGTATACAAACCAACCGAAGCAGACTACAATCAAATTTTCTATGCAAAAGAAGGTGTTGGATTTAACGTTGGATCACCCATGGATTTAGACACTCAGATAAATCTTGATATGGAAATGTTAGTTAGAAGAAGTAGTGCTATATTTGGTAAATCAGGCTCTGGTAAATCATTTCTAACAAGAATTCTTTTATCAGGAATGATACAAAAAAGTAAAACCGCATCTTTAGTATTTGATTATGCAGGAGAATATGGATACGAATCAGCAAGTGAAAATGGATCTACTGTTAAAGGTCTTGCTCAATTATTTGGTCAAAAAGTTTATAATTACACAATTAATGAGACTAAAGCTAAAAACAAGAAATTTGGAGCAGCATATCTAAGTATTCCAAGGTCACAACTAACTGCAACAGATATTGCTACATCTGCAACAGAATTAGATTTAAATACTAACCAGGTCGAAGGCATATATCAGATATACGATCGATTCAGATATGAAAGTGGAGGAGATTGGATTAATCATTTTTTTACTCTACCAAACAATTCAGAAGAAATGATACTTTTTAAAGAAAGTACAGCTATAGCTGACCCCACTATTGATGCTATTAAAAGAAGATTTGCAAGAATAACAAGATTGCAATTTTTAACATCTGGAAGCACTGAAACTAATGTGATAGAGAGATTAATAGAGCAATTAAAATTGGGCAATACTGTTATTTTAGATTTCCCTAAAGATCAGTTGTCTTACATTCTTCTTGCAAACATGCTAACTAGAAGAATTCATAGAGAATGGCAAAAAATGAAAGATAATTATGTGGATTCAATTAATACAGATCATCCTTCTGAAGATCCAGTGTCTTTAGTGATATGTATAGAAGAGGCTCATAATTTTTTGAACAAAGAAGTTTCAAACAGAACAATCTTTGGTAAAATTGCCAGAGAAGCTAGGAAATATAACGTTACACTGATGGTTGTTGATCAGAGACCTAGCGGGATAGACGATGAAATCATTTCTCAGATAGAAAATAAATTTATATGTAAACTCGATAACTCTAAAGATATAGATGCAATTTTTTCTGGGATCCATCAAAGTGCATCGTTGAGAACGTCTTTAAGGTCAATTACTTCAAATCAACATGCATTAGCATTTGGTGATGCAATTCCAATGCCAATAATTTTTAAAGTAAGAAATTATGGTCAAACTTTTTACAAAGAAATCGGAGCTGGGGAAGAACCATTATTCTCTCCTGAAGATGCAGGAATTTAATAATCAGGTTTAATATTAATTATCAGTGTTAATCGCAATATTTATAAGATATAATATTTTTGCAATGATTTAGTAAAAATTTTCACTTAACAATATTATGAATATAAACAGATCGCAAATAAATAATATTTTACATCTTGCGGGTTGGGTTACCACATTGTATATGATATTTCTTTGGTCTCCGATTGATACGAGTGTTGGATTAACTCAAAAAATTTTTTATTTTCATGTACCTGTTGGTTGGCTAGGAATGCTAGCTATATTTGGAGTTGGAATTGCTAGCATAATGTTTTTAATCACAAAAGATTATAAATGGGATGACTTGGCATTTTCATTTGCACAAGTTGGGATTATATTTGCATCCTTAATAATTATTACCGGAGCTCTTTGGGCTAAACCTGTATGGGGTGTTTGGTGGACTTGGGACCCGAAACTAACAACTACTGTTGTTCTTTGGTTTATATTTTCAGCATATCTTCTTCTTCGAAACTTAATCACAGATAAACGCAGATCAGCACTAATAGGCTCGATAATTGCCGTTCTGGGAAGTATAGATGCCCCATTAATATATTTTGCCTCAATCTTATGGCGAACTGCTCACCCTGAATTAAATATTGGCCCATTAGCAGAAGATGATAGTTCTTTACCGGGAACAATGTTGTTAACTTTTTTTATTTCATTAATTATGCATACATATTTATTTATTATTCTTATTCGAGTGAGGCGAAATATTACTAAACAAGAGAGGTTGTTTTATGAACAGTCAGTATAAGCTTCTATTAACATTTTTAATTGGATTATTATCCGGCATAGGAATTTACAATGCTATAGATATTGGAATTTTTTCTGGCAAGCACTCTGAGGCAGGGCTTGGCTTTGTATTCATAGTTACTTTTATAATTTTTATTACTATTGCCTTATACATTTCATATATAAATATAAAATTAGAAAAAATTACAAATAATAAAAAATCAAATGCTAAAAAAGATAAAAAATAATATTAACTACAAATTATCTATATCCTTATTTGTCCTAACACTAGCTATTGTATATTTGGGAGTAATGACAATCCAAAATTCGAAAACTTACTATTTGACTATAGATGAAATTCAAAACACCAATCCGGAATCTTTAAATTCTTTTAGAGTAGCAGGTAAATTAATTTTAGATTCATACAATCGAGAAAAAGATTCAACGATGTCAACATTTAATATCACCGACAATGGTAAAATTCTACAAGCCTCTTATACAGGAGTTTTACCTGATATGTTTTTCAGTTCAAAATCTGAACAAATAATACTTGAAGGAAAGCTTGTAGGAAATGGAGAGTTATTCGAAGCGGAAAATGTCATTGTAAAATGTCCTTCAAAATATGAAGAATAAATTAGTTTTCTAATTTAAAATATATCCCTGTCAAAATAGCTCCTAGTATCAAAAATATTAAGTCAAAGCAAAATATTGCTATCATAGAATTAGATATTTCAGATAATACAAATGTGTTTGATGAAAGTATATTTGTAATCTCAACTGAGCCCATCAAAAAAGGCAATGTGAAAGGTAATACTAAGATACTAAGTAAATTTTGGTTAACATTGTTTCTTGAAGTCACAATTCCCAATATAGTGTTCAACGTACTAATTCCAACATTAACAATAAGCGCAACGATTACAATCCATAATGAATTAACAGAAAATTGAAAAAGTATGTAAAACAATCCAAATGTTACTATTTGAACCAAACTTAATATAAGTACAGTTGCGAACACTTTTGATAAAAAATAAATTTCGGGTTTTATTCCTAAGATAAAAAGTAAGTCAACAGACTTGTTTTTCATATCTACATCTATGATGCCGGAGCTTACAATTAGTGAACTAAATAAAAATATTACCCAGATAATAATCGATACTATCAAATTTTTTTCATCGACTCCAAATGGAAAAGTTATGTTAAACAAACTTACAACAACTGCAGTAAAAATCACAGTAATCGACAATGTCGAAAGAGAGCGTAGTTCAAGTCTTAAATCTTTTCTTAACAAATGAAAAAAGGATTCAAAATCTCCGGGTATTTTTCTAACAGTTTTACTCATTAAAATTATCCATATTTATTGTTGTAGTGGCAATTGATTCAATTATTTCTATAATGTTTGAAGATATTACCAGTGATTTATTATTAGAGGTTAATTCTTGTATTATAGCGATCAAATTATTCACAGATTTTTTATCTAGTCCAGAAAAAGGTTCATCCAAAAGTATCAAATCTGCATTATTAAGAACAATTCTATATAAACCTGATTTTTTTGCCTGCCCATATGATAATTCATACATTTTATTCATATAAATATCTTCTAATCCAAGAGATTTTTTTAATTTCGAATTACTTTCTTCTGATATGCTAGTGCTATTAAATTTGGTAAAAAAAGCAATGTTTTCTTCTATAGACATTTCTTCATAGAACATATTCTCATGACCAAGATAATCAATGGAAATATCAGGAGAAATAAGTATGTCTCCTGAATCAGGAAGAGAAATTTTTGACAATATTTTTAATAAGGTAGATTTACCTGAGCCATTTCCCCCTATAATTCCTAATACTTCGCCTTTGTTAACAGAAAAATTAAGGGAACTAAAAACTCTTTGTCCATTATATGACTTCGATAAATTGTTTACAGAGATCATTAAATTTTTTAAATTAAATAAATTATTAACATATAGTATATCTTTTATTATTAAAATATAGAAAAGATAAAATATTTATATTAAACTCAAATACATTATTCTTTTTAAAATTAAAAACAATCAGAGGGACAGATGAAATACATAAGATTTAAATCCAATAATAAAACTTCTTGGGGAATATTAGAAGGAGATACTGTTAAAGAATTATCAGGAAATTATGTTTTATCCTCAACTGAAGAAACAAATAATACATTTAATATAAATGAAGTCGAAATGCTTAGTCCTGTAGATCCGGGTAAAGTAATAGCAATTGGTTTAAATTACAAAAGCCACTTAGGTGACAGGCCGGCTCCTGAAGTTCCTGAGCCTTTTTTCAAACTGCCAGATACATTAATTGGTCATAATGACGATATTATTGTCCCGAGAGAAGCTCACCAAAATGATTTAACAGTTCAACCAGAGGCAGAGTTATGCCTTGTCGTTGGTAAAGGTGGAAAAAGAATAAGTCAAGAAAATGCATTATCCCACGTATTTGGATATACATGCGGAAACGATGTTAGCGTAAGAAATTGGCAAAAAGATGATCTTCAATGGTGGAGAGCTAAATCTTGTGATACATTCACAGTGGTTGGTCCTTGGATAGAAACAGAAGTCGATGCCGCAAACTCTCAAATCGTATGTAGAATAAATGGTAATGAAGTGCAAAATCAAAACACTTCAGATTTGCTACACGGAGTTCCCAGAATAATAGAATTTGTTTCTAGTATGATTACATTAAATCCAGGCGACGTGATCATGACAGGAACACCTGGAGAACCCAAAAATATGTATGATGGTGATATTGTTGATGTCGAAATAGAGGGTATAGGAATTTTAAGCAACAAGATTAAAAACGAGTCTTAGTTAAAATAATTCTTTTAAAGAATCATAAAATATAATGCTACCGGTTCCTAATAACCAGTAATGTGTTATAAATAAACCTGCAATAATCATTAATATGATTCCTATCTGTTCTACAGATCTACTGATTCTAGAAATAAATTTATTAATTGATTGCTTAAACATCACCACACCAAATGAAGTTCCAATTAATATCAAACTCATTCCTAATGCATAGACTATGCTGTAAAAAATTATATTTATAAAATTAATTCCTGTACCAAGTACTAATCCTATAGATGCTAAATATATTGGCAGAGCACAACTAAGCGACGCTAATCCATATCCAATTCCAAAAACAAACATAGATAAATTTTGATTTTTTATTTCACTACCTAAAGAAGTTGCACGTGACAGAAATAATATCATCATTTTTTTTTGGGAAATCAATAAATACAATCCAACAAAAATTAGTATTATCCCGATTAGTAATCCAAACAAAGGTATCCAATCCCTTATCAAACTTCCAAATAAAGCCAGTAAAAATCCCGATAACGCAAATAAAAATACAAATCCAAGAGATGTGAATATTCCTAATAGCAATGATCTGAAAATTAATGTGGGTGATATCAGGGTGTTTGAATTAGAAGTATTAATAAATTTTAATTGATATCCTATGAATGCTGGGTACATTAGTATTCCACACGGATTAAATGCAGCTACTAATCCCGCACTGAAAGTAAATATTAAAATCTCAGAATTCAATCTATTCTCTCTCCTCTCCACCATTTTTCTTCTTTTTTTGTTACTTTACGAGTACTGAAATAACCAAAAATTATTAATAAAGCGGCAGAGGCTAGAAAAAAATATTTTATATCAATTGTAATTAAAGGAAGTAACAAAATAGAAATCACTAAAATAGCAATAATAAATTTAAATAAATAATTCTTTATTATTGAAAATTTAGAACTAGATTTCTCTTCTAACTCATTGTCTAATATTTCATCGATTTCATTTGTAATTTTATTGTTCATTATAATATTATAAAATAAGTTATCTAAATTTATGTTATCAAAGGTGAGCTAAAATGGGAAAAGAGGTTACACAAAAAATATTAGACAGGTATAAAAATATTACCCCTGCTACAGTGTGGACAGCATTAGGAAAAAAAGGATATGAAAATTGCGTTATGGATAACGTAAAACCTTTAACAAAAGGTAAAATAATATTAGGCAGAGCTAGAACACTAAGATATTTACCTGAAAGACCAGATTTAAAAGAAGAAGTAAGAGAGGGTTACAGTGCAGACGGAATGGAAGTACCAAATGAGAATGCTCCCGAATACAGAGCTATGGGGTCGTGTGGACCTGGAGATGTACTAGTATGCGATGCCATGGGAAACAGTACAGCAGCAAATTTAGGTGACGTAAAGTTAGTGCAACTAAAAATGAATAAAGCTGAAGGGATTGTAACTGATGGTGGCATGAGAGATTTTGACCAAGTTGAGCCTTTTGGATTCTCAATTTATGCATCAGGGAGAACCCCCAAAGCTGCAAGACATGTGATGACAGAATATGAAGACAACGTAGATATTCAATGCGACGGTGTTCTGGTTCGACCAGGAGATATTATATATGGTAATGATGACGGAGTAGTCGTAGTACCAAAACATTTAGCAGAAGAAGTCGTAGAATGGTGTGAACTATACGAATCAGCAGAAGAGTACATAAAGAATAAAGCAGAGGAAGAAAGAGTTCCTCCTGGGAAATACTATCCTCCAACAAAAGAATGGCTAGAAAATTTTAAAAAGAATATATACAAGAAATAACTCTACAAAATTTTTTTAGACATTAGATTATGAGGAATGCCATCCATAATGTATTTATCCCCTTTTATGACGTAATTTTCTTTTAAATAGAAATTTAATTTGTCAGATTGAGCTTCTAAATAAATTTCTGATACATTTTTTTTCTTAGCTATTATTTCAAATTGTCTTAATATTTTAGTACCCAATCCATATCCTCTAAATTCTTCCAATACAGACATTCTTCCTAATTTATATTCAAATTCATTTTCATATTGATATAATCGGCCAGTTCCTATAATTTGATTTTCAAATTCTACCAATAGATGAATAGCAGATTCGTCATAATGATCAAATTCCCATTGCCATGGAATTTGTTGTTCAATTACAAAAACTTTGATACGAATATTTCTTAAAAAAAGATAATCTAAGTCAGTTATTGCTTGTCTAATTTTTACGTTCATTTCTTTATAAGATTAAAAATTAAGAATAATTATACATAAAAAAACCACTCTAAATATAAAAAAAGAGCAAAATTAAAGCTTTTACCTCAATTTAATGAATATGAGACTATAAAATTTGTTGACTCAAGGAATTGTAATAAATATAATATCGTTTCGTGTTTTTACACAACTTTACTAGTCCGTTATATAAATGGTGCTTTTTTATGCCTACAATTAATCAATTAGTTAGAAAGGGTAGAAGAATGAAAAAAGGTAAGGATAAATCTCCTGCCTTAAGGTTTTCTTTTAACACTTTAAAAAATGCTGGGTTCAGAAATACTGGCTCGCCACAAAAACGAGGAGTATGCACTCAAGTTAGAACTCAAACACCAAAAAAACCTAACTCTGCACTTAGAAAAGTCGCAAGAGTAAGGCTTACAAATGGAATGGAAGTAACTGCATATATACCAGGTGAAGGCCATAATCTTCAAGAACACTCTGTTGTTTTAATTCGAGGTGGTCGAGTAAAAGATCTTCCTGGAGTTCGATACCATATTATTCGAGGAGCGCTTGATACTGACGGAGTAAGTGATAGAAACAGAGGCCGTAGCAAGTATGGTACTAAGAGAGACGGTCAAAGCCAAGGTTCTGCATCAACCCCTTCTGAAGCATCAGAATAATTAAATAAGGTAAAACAATGTCAAGACGTCACAGAGCTAAGGTAAGAGATTTAATAATAGAAAGTAAATATAACGATTTAGCTCTAACGCAATTCATTAACAAAGTAATGAAACATGGCAAAAAAAACCTTGCAAGAAAAATAGTCTATTCAGCATTAGATGAAATTGAAACACAACTAAAAAAACCTGGAATAGATGTATTTAATCAAGCTGTTAAAAACGTATCCCCAGATGTAATCTTAAAAAGCAGAAGAGTGGGTGGAGCGAACTATCAAGTCCCAACAGAACTGCCAAGAGATAAAAGTCTTACCCTGGCTATGCGATGGATAATCGAAAGCTCACGATCACGATCAGGGTCAGCTTACTACTTAAGACTAGCAAGAGAATTGATGGATGCATATAATTCACAAGGTCCTGCAATTAAAAGAAAAGATGATATACATAAAATGGCAGAAGCAAATAAAGCTTTTGCTCATTTCAAATGGTAATGGAGATTGTAAATAATGACAGTTAATTTAGAAAAAACAAGAAATATGGGATTTATAGCACACATAGATGCTGGTAAAACTTCAGTGTCAGAATGTGTTTTATTTTACACTGGACGAACTCATAAAGCTGGAACTATTGATGACGGAAACACTGTGCTAGACTGGATGGCGCAAGAGAGAGAGAGGGGAGTAACTATTGTTTCTGCTGCTACGTCTTGCGAATGGAATGGTTACGATATTAATATTATTGACACCCCGGGGCACGTTGATTTCACCGCTGAAGTTGAAAGAAGTTTAAGGGTACTAGACGGAGCAGTAGTTGTTTTAGACTCAGTAGCAGGAGTTCAACCACAATCTGAAACTGTTTGGAGACAAGCAAATAAGTACAATGTTCCCAGAATGATTTTCGTTAACAAAATGGATAAAATCGGGGCAAATTTTGACTATGCTATACAAACAACTGTAGACAGACTAAGCGCCAATCCTGTTCCAATTCAAATGCCAATAGGTGCTGAAGATAAATTTGAAGGTATAATTGATTTGGTTGAACAGAAAGCAATATATTATAAAATAGGCGATGATGAAGGTCATATAGACAAAGTTACAGAAATCCCTGAAGAATTGAAATCAAAAGCTGAAGAATACAGATCTAATTTAATAGAAAAAGTAGCAGAAAATGATGAAGATTTCCTAGAAGTTGTTTTTTCTGGAGATGAGTTTGATGATCAAACATTCAAAAATGCTATCAGAAGAGTAACTATTTCAAATGCTATTATTCCTGTAATGTGTGGAACCGCACTGAAAAGAAAAGCTATTCAACCAATGCTTGATGCTATTGGTGAATATTTACCCTCACCTTTGGACGTTCCTGCTGTTACTGGAAAAGAATACAGAGGAGAATCTGACAAAGTACGAAAAGCAGACTCAGAAGAGCCATTTGCAGCTCTGGCTTTTAAAACTGTGTCTGATCCATATATTGGTAGACTAATATATTTCAGAGTATACTCCGGATCAATTGATGCTGGAGCAGGAGTTCTTAATACTATTACTGGGAAAAAAGAGAGGATGGGACGTATAGTAAAAATGCATGCTGATGATAGAGAAGAAATCAAAAGTGTAAGCGCTGGTGATATAGCTGCAGCAGTAGGATTAAAAGATACGTCAACTGGTCATACAATATGTGATGAAAGCCAACCAATTATACTTGAACAAATAACTTTTCCTGAACCTGTTGTTGCAGTTTCAGTTGAACCAAAACTTAAATCTGACAAAGACAAACTACAAGAAGCTCTGCTAAAAATGGCAGACGAAGATCCAACTTTTAAAGTTTCTTATAATGATGAAACTGCAGAAACACTTATCTCAGGGATGGGTGAATTCCATCTTGAGATAATGGTAGACAGAATGAAAAGAGAACTTAATGTTGAATGTAATACAGGGAAACCTCAGGTTGCGTACCGAGAAACTATTACTACAAGTGCTAATGCTGAAGGTAAGTTTATCAGACAAAGTGGAGGAAGAGGTCAGTACGGACATTGCGAAATCGAAATCGAACCTCAAAAAAGTGGAGCCGGGTTTGAGTTTGTTGACTCAATAAAAGGCGGAGCTATTCCAAGAGAGTATATACCTGCAGTTAGAAAAGGAATTATCGAAGGATTAAATAGCGGTCACTTATTAGGGTACCCAATTGTTGATGTTAAAGTTAACCTAGTTGATGGTAGCTTTCATGATGTAGATTCATCAGAAGTTGCTTTTACTATCGCTGGTTCAATGGCTGTAAAAGCTGCTGTTAGAAAAGGAGCTCCTGTAGCTCTAGAGCCAATTATGAAAATTGAAGTCACAACACCTGGAGACTTTCTTGGTGAAGTAATTGGTGATTTGAATAGAAGAAGAGGGATGGTCAGTGAAACAAATACTCAAAGTGATACTCAAATTATCAAAGGCTCAGTTCCGTTAGGAGAAAGTTTTGGGTATGCAAATACGCTAAGATCCTTAACACAGGGTAGAGCAAGTTTTTCAATGGAATTTGAAAAATACGAACAATTACCGAAATCAATATTAAAAGAAAAAATGGAAGATCAAGGAACTGCAAATGGTTAATAAAACTGATGTGTCTAAAATAAGAATTAAACTAAAATCATTTGATCACAGAATGATTGATTATTCTGTGCAACAGATTATAGAAGCTGCAGAAAGAACTGGAGCATCAGTATCAGCTGTTCCATTGCCTACTAAAATTAAAAGATTTTGTGTTATAAGATCACCGCACATAGACAAAGATAGCAGAGAACATTTTGAATTTAGAACACATAAAAGATTGCTAGATATTCTTGATCCGAATGCTAGGACAATTGATGATCTTACTAACCTGAATGTCCCTGCTGGCGTTGATATTTCAATGAAATTATAAGGTATTAAATTAATGACTCTTAATAAAATAATAGCTAAAAAAATCCGTTCAACCACTGTTTTCAATAATAGTGGAGAATCTAAACACGCTACAATTTTAGAATCAGGCCCGTGCTTTGTTACCCAAGTTAAAACAGAAAAAAATGATGGATACAATGCTGTTCAATTAGGATTTCAAATTTCAAAAAAACCAAATAAACCTTTATCTGGTCACATGAAAAATAACAAAGGGATATATAAAATACTCAAAGAGTTTAGAGTTACAGAAAAAGCTGAAAATAAAATTGGTGACAAAATTGACATTAGCATGTTCTCCAAAGGGCAATATCTAAATGTTACATCTAAATCAAAAGGCCGAGGCTTCTCTGGTACAGTAAGACGATGGAATTTCAAAGGTGGTCCTAAAACTCACGGACAGTCTGATCGACATAGGGCTCCAGGTTCAATTGGTGCTGGAACAACACCTGGTCGAGTTTTAAAAGGTAAAAAAATGTCAGGCCGATACGGAGGAGAACAATTTACTATAAAAAATCTTGAAATTCTTGATATTGATTTAGAAAATAATTTAATTTATGTATCAGGGTCAGTACCAGGTGCGTCTAATTCTCTTGTTTTAATATCTGCAAGTAACAAACCATTTACACCTATTATAGATGAAGAACCTAAAACTGAAGAACCTAAGGCTGAAGAACCTAAGGCTGAAGAACCTAAGGCTGAAGAACCTAAAACTGAAGAACCTAAAACTGAAGAACCTAAGGCTGAAGAACCTAAAACTGAAGAACCTAAGGCTGAAGAACCTAAAACTGAAGAACCTAAAACTGAAGAACCTAAAACTGAAGAACCTAAAACTGAAGAACCTAAGGCTGAAGAACCTA
>Ga0114933_10005016_pt1 | contig 12160 bp, 13 predicted proteins | sample 4SBtaG_FD_89691 | JGI IMG/M metagenome (GOLD analysis project Ga0114933, IMG submission 89691) | Deep subsurface microbial communities from Kolumbo volcano to uncover new lineages of life (NeLLi) - 4SBTROV12_W25 metaG | ecosystem: Environmental > Aquatic > Marine > Volcanic | place: Kolumbo...
CACCATCCGATGTCTCAAAGCGTTTCATGAGGCCTCTCCCTTTCTCTCATCGCGAGAGGGATTTGGCTGCACGGGATCTTCCGTGGCCGTCGGCTTAGAGGGCCGTAGCGCACGTGATGGCACTCCTATGGGTGGAGAACCAAAACCGTGCTTGTAAAGCATATGCTTCTCCTCAGCAGTCAGGCGACCCCACATCACGACCCTTCCATCGGGTTGTACTTCACTTGGCATTGTCCTTCCTCCTTCGACTCCTACATGGTGAGTAGAAAGTCGAAAAGCCTCTTCGCCGACAGATCGACGAGAGGCTTCTCGACGCTTTAGGCGGTTGCCGTTCTCAGGAACGCGCCCGCCAAGCTGTCGGGTTCAAAGCACGCGTTCCGCCCTCTCGGGCCGGTTACTAAATATACACGAAGTCGACTGAACGAGTGGCACCACAAACGAACTCGAAAAAAGAGTTCAAAAAAAAGTGTACACATTCTGTACACATTGGCACAAAAAAGGCCCCTCCGAGTGGAGGGGCCAATCCCTAAAAGCCTTACGGCATCAAGGGATGCCGGAGGAGGGACTTGAACCCCCGACACACGGATTATGATTCCGTTGCTCTAACCAGCTGAGCTACTCCGGCGAAGCGGGAAAAGGTCATGGGGGCCTCCGGCCGTGTCAACTGCTTACTGCGAGCATCTATTAGGAAGAAGAACTAGATTCAATCGAGTTGATGGCTTTGGCTATTAACGGATTCTCTTTCCAAAATTGGAGAATATCCACAATGGAACTCAGTGTAGCTCTGATTTCGGCCACTGTTCTGGGGGTAGGAGCCTTATTCACGAGCATCCGAGTGCTCTTTGAATATGAGAGAGGAGTAGTCTTCCGACTTGGTAAGCTCACCCGCGCTAAGGGACCGGGCCTGATCTTCCTCATTCCTTTCGGTATCGATCGTATGCGGAAGATGGACCTTAGAATAGTAGCCCTCGACATCGCGCCGCAGGACACCATTACAAAGGACAACGTATCTGTTCGAGTAAATGCGGTGGTGTATTTCCGGGTCGCAGATCCAACTAAGGCGATGATTGAGATTGCGGATTACTATTTTGCAACGAGTCAGCTTGCCCAGACGACTCTCCGTTCGGTGATTGGACAATCCGAACTAGATGAACTCCTCGCCGAACGTGAACGTATTAATGAGGTCGTGCGAGTGATCATTGATGAAGGGACCGATCCTTGGGGTATCGAGGTCACAGGTGTCGAGATTAAAGACATCGACCTTCCTCAAGAAATGAAACGGGCCATGGCAAAGCAGGCCGAGGCAGAGCGAGAGCGCAGAGCCAAAGTGATCAATGCTGAGGGGGAGTATCAGGCGTCGACAAAGCTGATTCAGGCGGCGGAGGTGATTGAGCAGTTCCCGGTCGCGATTCAGCTCCGATTCCTGCAGACGGTGGCCGAGGTCGCTGTGGAGAACAATTCAACCACTCTCTTCCCTATCCCAATCGACCTGTTCTCTCAGTTCGGCAAGGAACCAAGTGCTGTGACCTCAGAGGGGAAAGCGAGGGCCCTCAAGCTCGCGAAGGAGGCAGCACTGGCGAGTCTTCCTGATAGTGCAGCGGCATCGGGCACCCTAGCTGACACCAGGGCACCAAAGATCACCAAATCGGAGCGTGCGCTTCTCGAAGGATCAGCGGAAGACTCTGAGCCGATCGAACCCGACGATACCCAACAAGATTGACGAGCGTTGTCAGCGCGGGGGCGGCGGCGGTCGGTGCCCATCGGGGGTCGTCGGGGTGAAGCGGTAAAGGACCTCGCCCTCCCGAATCATTCCGTACTCCTCCCGGGCAATCCGCTCAATGATTGCTGGATCCTGCTCTAGTTGTTGAAGCTCAACTTTCAGTGAGTCTATTTTAACCCTGGCCTCTTCCAAGCGCCTCCCTTCAACGACCACGTTAGCCCGAGCCTCTAAAAGATCCCGAACCGAAGATCCTCCGCCAAAGACCGCGTAGTAACCCGCGGCAACGAGCAGCACCGGCACCACCGTCCGTTTCAGTGTGAATCTTACTGACCGCCTCTTATTGGTACGTGATGCCATTGATCAGCCTCAGAGCCCGAGGCCCGGATACCGGGCCATTGAACCGAGCTGCTCCTCAATACGAAGTAGCTGGTTGTATTTTGCTACGCGGTCAGTACGGCTAGCGCTGCCCGTTTTGATCTGACCAGCGCCTGTCGCTACGGCAAGGTCTGCGATGAACGTGTCTTCTGTCTCACCAGACCGATGTGAAACGACACTTTTATAACCAGATTCTCTTGCGATACGCATTGTCTCTAAGGTCTCAGTTAGGGTACCGATCTGGTTCACCTTGATCAGAATAGCATTAGCCGCACGACCACGAATCCCCTTCTCTAGACGGTCCGCGTCAGTAACGAAAAGGTCATCCCCCACAATCTGTACATCACTTCCGATGGCCTCAGTCAAAGCCGTCCAACCATCCCAGTCGTTCTCGTCGAGAGGGTCTTCAATCGAACTTATAGGGTATTTTGCAACCCATTGCCTCCAAAATTCAACCATTTCGTTAGAATCGCGGCGCTCACCTCCTGACCAGTGGAAGACATACTGGCCATCCTGAAAGAACTCAGCGGCGGCGGCATCAAGAGTTAAGACAACGTCTCTCCCCGTTGTGTAACCAGCTTTCTCAATCGCCTCAAGGACAACCTCAATTGCCTCTTCGTTGTTCGCCAAGTCAGGAGCGAAGCCCCCTTCATCGCCAACGGCTGTGTTTTTTCCCTGAGCGCTAAGAACGTTTTTCAGGTGATGAAAAATCTCGACACCCATGCGCAGACCTTCCGAAAAGGTTGCCGCTCCAACGGGCATAACCATGAATTCTTGGATGTCCACATTGTTGGGTGCATGCGAGCCCCCGTTCAGAATATTCATCATCGGTACAGGCAAGGTGCCCACGTCTTCTGAAGTCGCGAGGTAGCGCCAAAGTGGTAGTTGGCTCTCCGTCGCCGCCGCTCGCGCCACCGCCATCGAAACCGCAAGTATAGAGTTGGCTCCAAGCTCCTGCTTGTTCGGCGTGCCATCCAAGTCGATCATCGCCTGATCAATATCCACCTGCTCTCGAACCTCGAATCCTCTCACCACTTCCGCGATCCTCTCGTTGACGTTGCTAACAGCCTTGAGAACACCTCTACCCAAGAAACGCTCGTGGTCACTGTCCCGCAGTTCCACAGCTTCATGCGCCCCTGTAGAGGCTCCCGATGGAACGGCAGCACGACCAAGCACGCCGGACTCAAGGGTAACTTCAGCTTCGACAGTGGGATTCCCCCGAGAGTCTATGATCTCGCGCCCTCGAACATCGACGATTGTCGACATTTATGCTCCTCCGATGGGTTCTATCTCTGTCTGAGCCCCTTGCGCCTGCAACTGCATCACAGCGTTTCTGGCTCCTTCCGTCAGTTCATTTCGGTCTTCCATGTTGAGTCCATCAACCTCGATCGGCATCCCAACCCTCACGGTTATAGTTCCGGGCTTTATTCTTAGGGAGCCCTTCTCCATTACTTCTCGTGATCCCACGACCGCCGCCGGCAAGACATCGACCCCGGTCTGTATCGCCAAAACAAAGGCACCCTTCTTAAACTTCTGAAGCTCACCAGTTTTTGTGCGCGTGCCTTCAGGGAACATGATGATGGTAGGGCTCTCATTTTCCAACAGGTCTTTCGCAACGTCCAAAGACCGAACTGCAGCGCTTCGGTCCTGCCGATCAACAAAAATATGTCCACATGAGCCAATCGCTCGGCCAAAAATTGGGATGCTTGCCAGTTCTCTCTTCGCCACGAACACGAACGTGCCGGGAATCAAAACGAGTGCAAGAACGTCATACCAAGAGGAATGGTTCGCCACGAGAATCTGGGGCTTACTCGGATCGATCAGTTCGATATTCTCAAAACAGATCTTCACTCCGGATATCCATAACAGCTGACTAGCCCACCGCTTGGGACTTTTCTGACAGATGCATGTCTTATCCGATGAACCCGTCAAAACAGCCCAAATCATACGACCACCGTACCAGATCGTCGCCGGGCCAATCCAGATCAAAACCCCGATCAGTCGGATCATCCTTCCCTCTCAGTCACTCTGTCCTCAACCGCCCAGTGATCAAACCCACCCCCAACAACCGCCGAAAGGGTTCCATCCTCCTCCTTAAGCCAGACGCCTTCTCCCTCAGACACGGAGCCAACTTTCGTCACAGTCACTCCATAGCGATCTAAAAAGTGAAGGGGATCGACGATGCCTGGAGCGGTTACGAAGCATAACTCGTAATCTTCGCCGCCGGCCAAGGCATCCCGAAGAGCCTCAGTTCTACCGAAGTGATCGATCGCAGCCCTCCCGACCGGAATGTCCAGTGCGCTAAGTGTAATCTTCACACCAGATGACGCCGCAATGTGCCCAGCATCCCCAGTGAGTCCATCTGATATGTCGATCATCGCATGAGCAAATAAATCCTTTGCGATATACAGTGCTTCGTTCACTCGTGCTGAAGGCGTCGCAAATGCTGAGCGGAGAGCCTCTGTTGGTGTCCCCCCATCTCGCCATACCCTGACTGCCGCCGCACTCGACCCTAGTGAGCCTGTGACCCAGACCTCGCCTCCTGACTTTGCCCCATCTCTCCTAACGGGAGAGGTGCTCTTCCCTAGAGCCACGACATCGACCACCAAAGGGCCAGGTGATGCCGATATATCTCCACCGATCACAGATGCGCCAACCTTGACCGCCGCATCTGCGATCCCTGCCTGGACCTGTTCGAGGTCAAAAGCTCCTTCACGCTGCCCAGCAATCGACACTAGAAGGCCGACGGGGACGGCAGCCATTGCGGCCATGTCGGAGAGTGCGGCAGTAGCAGCACGGTAACCAACTTCTTGATCGGTAATCCACTCGCGCCTGAAGTGCACGTCTTCGACACAAAGGTCAGTACTGACAACCCACCCGCCTTCCAGCACTGCTGCATCGTCTCCAGGACCGAGACTCACTCCGGGGGGCAAGGCACTGTCGAAGTCATGCAATCGGGTAATCAGATCAAACTCGGCGCCAGGACCGAAACGCGAGCCCCTATTGTTCATTGATCGACCTCGGCGTCAAAAACTACAAATGGAAATGGGAGGTTACCCCGTACATCAGTCGTCTCCATAAGTACGTCAGGGATCCTCTCGGATACATCTGACGGCATCAGCCCTGCCCCTCTTTCGCAAATTCGTGCTGCCCTGCCAGAAAGGTAGAGTCCAACGGCACCAGCGACAGTTGGCTCTAGCCCCTGAGCCATCAGTGCACCGCACACGCCAGAGAGCATATCTCCCATACCGGCAACAGCCAGATCTGATGAGCCCTGGGTGTCAAACAGAATCGGCTGAGCAGGAGACGTAACGATCGAAGGGGCCCCCTTTAAAAGCACCGAGATTGAGCACTCAGAGGCAAGCGCACGTGCTACATCAAGTCGTGAATCCGCTGAGACCAATTCGGGCGCGAGCCGGGTCATTTCACCGTAGTGCGGTGTTATCAACACTGGCCGCATAGATCCTATATGGCTCAACGAGATGGATCCTTGAGCAGCCAAATTGAGCGCGTCGGCATCGAGAAGTACTGGCTGGCTTCCTTGACCCAGGGCCTCGGCCAGCATGATTTCGCTCTCGAGTCCTGTTCCTAGTCCGGGGCCCACCACAAGGGCATCCGCCTGCGCTGCCGCCTCTCGTAAACTCTCACGATCTTCCGCGGGAATGAAGATCGCCTCAGGGATCGCGGCCTGGACTAGATCACGATTCGCAGCGGAAGTACAGACCTGCACAAACCCGGCTCCCGCATGAAACGCGCCGCGAGCAGAGAGAATCCCCGCACCGGCCATACCCATAGCTCCACCTACGATTAGTAGGCGACCAACTCGGTTCTTGTGCGTGTCTGTTTCGCGAACTGGTAGCTGGCCGCGTGCCCACTGGGGGGTGACGATCCTGCCTACGGCATCAGACTCGGACAATGGGGGCAGGCCAATCTCCAACGCGACATGGCGCCCGACATATCCCCTAGCAGGATGAAGTAGAGTTCCTGTCTTTGGCGCACCGAACGAAATGGTTAGCTCGGCTTTAATGACCTCACCCGGTATGGCACCTGAAGTGGCATCCGCGCCCGACGGAATATCAAGTGACACCACCGGAGTATCCGAAGCGTTAATCAGCCTGATCGCGGCCGCCTCTCGCTGCCGCGGAGCTCCGCGAGCCCCAGTTCCGAGAATACCGTCAGCTATCACATCAGCTTCCCTGAGAGCCCTCGCAATCACGTCATCGTTCACACCTACATCCTGAATAAGTGATTGCATGGGCCAGCCGTGTAAAAGTGGGTCGCTAGCGGAGCGATCGGCGACCAACACAGTGGTCACATCTACACCCCAGGATGCCATCGCTCGCAGAAGTACGAGCGCGTCTCCCCCGTTGTTGCCAGCCCCAACAAAAGCAACGACGTGATTGGGTCTGTAAAGATATTGAACGACTAGTGCTGCCGACCGACCAGCATTCTCCATTAGAACCGACTCGGGCACACCTAACGAATCGATCGCAAGTGCGTCAAACATTGACGCCTCTGCTCCGGTCTGCGCTAAGACATCTCCTCGCGAGAACGGATTTAGCGGCGCGTTACCTGAAGCCATTATGCCACTGGCGGCAGCGACGGCGAGACGGCGCTACTCAAGCGGAACTGTTACTTGTAGCTCTGTCCGACCTGCCGACCGATCGAGACCTCACCGTTGTCAATCCGGATATTGAAACCACACTCCGGATTCGAGCAGACCCACGCCTTGTAACGAATCGCTGCTCCATCTCTACCGTAGTCCGAGAGCGGGAGTAATAGTCCCCCACCCTCACCGTCACACTTCTGACACCGCGGAAATCCGCCTTCTTCAACCATATCCATCCCCTCCCTAGGGCGTCTTGACGACCGTAGTCGTCGATTTTCCCGGCTCAACCGGGAGTGTGTACATGAACTTATCCGCCTATAGCTCCCATCGTCTTATCAGATCAGAGGCCAGCACTCCAAGGGTAATCCCGCTCAAAAACTTTCTCAAAGTCAAACAGATCTGTGAAATCCTGCTGCTCGTCTTCATCCTCTTTTACGAGGATACCTTGCTCCACCATCGCGAACACTACACATCCTACATCCTCTGTCTCATGAATGCCCCAGTGCTCCAATACGGTTCTAGCGAGAGGTCCGTACCGACCTAAAGCTAAGTCTCGGACCCCATGAGCCAGCTCTCGCCCTGAAATGTGGCGTGGCTCCTCAAGGGCTCGAATCACAGAATGCAGTGCCTGCAAGACAAACTCATAAGAGCGAGAGTGAAAACGTGGATTCCGCTCCTGGAGTTGATCAAGAATCTCGTCAGCGAATTGCAATTCGGTCATGAGCAGAAATCTGGGAAACCGCTCTCTCTCGCGCCAGATGAGATGTGAGTGCGTCCTTAACGAGAATCTCTGATCCGAGCGCAGGACAGTTATGTTAGTGTCAACTCAGGATATAGAGGAAAGTCCTCACAAAGCTCTCGGACCGACGTCTTAACGCGAGTTCTGGCCTGTTCTTTACTCGGAGAGTCGAGGATCTCAGCAATCCAGTCCGCGATAGTTATCATCTCCTTCACTCCCATTCCCCGAGTTGTTAGCGCCGGTGTTCCGATCCTCAACCCTGATGTAACGAAAGGAGATCGGGTCTCCTGTGGCACTGTGTTCTTGTTAACCGTGATCGCCGCTGCCTCCAGAGCCTGCTCAGCGTCTTTTCCTGAGAGATCTTGGTGAGTGTTACGCAGGTCAACCAGGACTAGATGGTTATCCGTCCCGCTTGAAACAAGTTCGAAACCACGCTCAACCAATCTCTCACCTAGCGCAGCCGCATTTAGGATCACTTGCCTAGAATACCTAGAAAAATCCTCATCTAAAGCTTCTCCGAATGCGACTGCTTTAGCCGCAATCACATGCATGAGCGGGCCTCCCTGCATGAACGGGAACACTGCCTTGTCGATCCCAGCAGCATGCTCCGATGTACACAGGATCAATCCACCACGAGGGCCACGGAGCGTCTTATGAGTCGTTGTGGTCACAACATCTGCATATGGGACCGGAGACGGATGGTGACCCGTCGCCACTAGCCCGGCGATATGAGCCATGTCGACTAGTAAATAAGCACCGACCTCCTTTGCTATATCACCAAACGCCTCGAAGTCGATGACCCTAGGATAAGCACTCGCACCCGCAACAATCAGCCTTGGTTTTTGAGACCGTGCTTGCTCTCGCAACGCATCGTAATCTATGAGTCCGTCGTCTGAACGAACCCCATATGCCGACGCAGAAAACACTTTGCCGCTAAAGTTCACCTGAGCTCCATGCGTCAGATGACCACCGTGGCTCAGGTCCATTCCAAGGATAGAATCTCCTGGCTCCAAAAGCGTAAAGTACGCTGCCATGTTCGCCTGAGCTCCCGAATGGGGCTGCACATTGGCGTGTTCTGCTCCGAAGATCTCCTTGGCGCGATCACGGGCTAGGTCTTCTACCAGATCAACAAATTCACATCCGGCGTAGTAACGTCTACCGGGTAGACCCTCAGCATACTTGTTTGTCATGACCGACCCAGTGGTCTCTAGCACAGCCATCGACGGGAAGTTCTCAGACGCTATCATCTCGAGACCGAACTGTTGGCGCTCGATCTCGGACACAATCGCACCGAATACGGCTGCGTCTTTTTTCTCTAGATGGTCAAACACCTTTAAGTTCGCTCCATGTGCCGAGCCTCGAAAATACGATGCTCTGCGACCCTATCGGCCGCACTGTGCGTGCCGATACCCTCATTCTCAGCAACTTCGTAGATGCTCATAAGCGCCTGGTAAATCTCTTCAGTTTTGGTCGTCGCCTGGGCTGCATCCCAGCCATTAAGCTCACCGTAAACACTCACTAGACCGCCTGCGTTGATTACATAGTCAGGAGCATAAAGAATCCCCCTCTCATCCAACGCTGCCCCGTGCACTGCGCTCTCACCCAAGACGTTATTGGCTGCGCCCGCTACGATATCGAAAGAAAATTGCTCAAGCGTAGCATCGTTAACCACACCACCCAAAGCACAGGGCGCAAAGACGTCAGCATCTACCTCGTAGATTGCGTTAGGTCCGACATAGCTCGCGCCGAACTCATCTACTGCTCGCTGCACAGCCTCTTCATCAATGTCCGTGACGGTGAGCTTGGCTCCTTCTGAGGCTAGATGCCTGCTGAGGTGATACCCGACGTGACCCAGCCCCTGAACGGCAATATGACGACCTGCTAGAGAATCGTCACCGTAGCGATGGGCTGCAGACGCCTTTATCCCCTGATAAACTCCATACGCAGTGACCGGGGATGGATCGCCCGAACCTCCCAGCAGACCGACGACGTGCTCAGTCTCCATCGCTACATGCTCCATGTCTGCTGGCGAGGTCCCAACGTCTTCAGCAGTTATATACCTACCACCCAGCGCGTCCACAGCGCGGCCGTGGGCCCGGAAAATAGTCTCACGATTGGCGCTCTTGTTGTCTCCCCATATTACCGACTTACCACCGCCAAGGTTCAGTCCAGTGATCGAAGCCTTGTAGGTCATTCCTCGAGAGAGACGCAAAGCGTCCACCGTAGCCTCGCGGTCATCCAGATATGACCAGAACCGGGTTCCCCCGAGAGCTGGACCTAAGGTAGTGTCATGAATCGCGATAACGCCTCGGTAACCAAATTCGGGCTCGCTCCAATAGGTGAGCTGCTCGTGCCCACCTTCGGACATCAAGTCGAAGATTTTCATCGCGTTCTTACTCTTTCAAGTTTCAGCCTAGCCATTAACCTTTCTCGCACCTGCACTTGTTAGCGCGTGCATCTCGTGTTTTTACAACCCGAAAAAAGCACCCTGATGATCGGTGCTCGGCTGTGCTATACCCCGCAGATCCTGAACCGGCTAGTCCGAGAGCAGGCGGATCGTATCGGACCCTAGCCTACTCCGGTCGATTGGCATCGAGATCTCAAGGGTACTCATAGAATCCGCGGGATGTCTTCCTTCCCAACCATCCCGCCGCCACGTACTTCCGAAGCAGCGGACAAGGACGGTATCGATCGCTACCCAGCCCTGAGTTAAGCACCTCTAGTATGTTGAGGCAGGTATCAAGCCCTATTAGGTCAGCTAGCTCAAGCGGTCCCATCGGGTGGTTCATACCTAGCTTCATGACTGCATCTATAGCTTCGGGAGTAGCCACTCCCTCCATCAGGGCGAAAATAGCTTCGTTTATCATCGGCATGAGGACTCGATTCGAAACGAAACCCGGAAAATCGCTAACCTCCACAGGGGTTTTGCCAAGTTCCTGCGTCAAGCCTAGGGTCACCTTGATCGTCTCGTCACTCGTAGCGAGCCCACGAATAACTTCTACGAGCGTCATGACCGGAACGGGGTTCATGAAGTGCATACCAATCACCTGCTCAGGACGCTGAGTCCTCGCCGCAATCTCAGTGATTGAGATCGATGACGTGTTTGAGGCCAGGATTGTCCTGCTTCCGGTCACCCGATCGAGTTCCTCGAAGATTGAATACTTAAGGGTCGTCACCTCTGGCACAGCCTCAACGACTAATTCCACATCTTCAACCCCCGCCTCCAAGCTCTCATACGTCTGAATTCGAGCTAACGTCGAGTCGCGCTGCATCTCATCTATGAGCTGTTTCTCAAGCTGCCGGTCCAGGTTCCTATTGATTGTCTCGACCGCCCTTTCTAGGACCTCTCCAGACAGATCAATCAAGCGAACCTCTTTGCCCGCCTGGGCTGCGACGTGGGCTATCCCGTTTCCCATTGTTCCTCCACCCACGACCGCGATCCTTTCGATGCTCATATCTGCTTCAGTCTCCACTCTTATCTGTTTCGCTTAGCGAGGCTACCAGAGATCCCGCCCTTAGTGCCGCTGCATTCGGCACCAGCCTCACCGATCGTAAAGTCCACACCGTCGCTCCTAGCAACACCGCCGTAGCCACCACGCTTCCTTCTGGCCCAAAATTTCCACCCCCGAGCCACTCACCCCCAGAGGTACTACCCTCGTAGAGAGGAGCATCTATTAGGTCTAGCCCGCTTACTGAAACATCGGCTGCATAACCGAGCACCCAGTTCCAACCCAAGTGCATAGCGGTCACACACCAAAGACTCAGTGTCTTAACGTACACAATACCAAACAAAAGTCCGGCCACTGTAACATTGACGATTTCAAGAACTCCAACACCGGGGTTCCAAAGGTGGAGCGCACCAAAAGCGACTGCTGTAGTCACGACGCTAACCTCAGGTCCATAAGCCTCAGTTAGAGCTTGCAGCGGGTATCCTCTTAGTAATGCTTCCTCGGCGGCCGCAGGAATAGCAAACCAAGCAAGTGCACTGCCAGCGCCAACTATCCAAGCAGTCACTGTCCCATCTTCAGTCACCCATGTGATGCCGCCGAACATTGCCATGGTACCAACAACCATCATGGAAATCAGAGACCCAAACACGAGACCGTGAAAAGATTCTGGCAAGCTGTCTTTCGTCAGGTAAAAACCAAGTGCAGCTGGCTTTCTTCCATCCAGTGAAAGCAAAACCCAACCCGCTACCACTGAACCCGCCAAAAGCCCTAGGGAACCGCCTATCACACCCGTAGAGTTCAAAGCAGCTGCGGTAGCTGTTGCGATAAACAGGGTGATGCCAAAAAACCCCAGCATGCGCCAAAGAATTCGAACTCGACCCTTTGGGCTCAGGAACGTCGACATCACAAGCATTGCCGCATCGTAAGCTTTAGGGAGGCCTGATGTGTCAGTCGCTACCCTTGGCCCCAGCCCTCAAGGCGAGGACGGCAAAGAACGCGAAACCAATCTTAGTGACGTCTCCAATAACAAAAGGGACTACCCCGGCCATTAGAGCAGTTCCGAAATCTAGGCCCGTGTAGGCTATCAACTGGAGGACACCTCCAACGTACATGGTCCCCACGCCACCCACGAGGCCCGCGATCAGGCGCCAAGCCTGCCCTGAACGGCCCGCAATCATTCCCACCAGGAACGCCGCAGCAGGCACAGCGAGCAGATATCCTCCTGTCGGTCCGAATAGCCACCCCAGACCTGCGCCTCCGTTCGAAAA
>Ga0114933_10005018_pt1 | contig 12156 bp, 8 predicted proteins | sample 4SBtaG_FD_89691 | JGI IMG/M metagenome (GOLD analysis project Ga0114933, IMG submission 89691) | Deep subsurface microbial communities from Kolumbo volcano to uncover new lineages of life (NeLLi) - 4SBTROV12_W25 metaG | ecosystem: Environmental > Aquatic > Marine > Volcanic | place: Kolumbo...
GCGTCAGGGTTTACAAATGTCGTGATGAACTGACCGTCTCCACCAACTTCAAAAATGTACGATTCGTCGTCATCGCGACTGCTAAACACCGTCAATATGCTGCCTTTGCTGTCACTTAAGAACTCCAGCAATTCGGGTGACGTTGCCAGAAAGTCATTGTCGAAAACTACCGCAGGCGTGTCGGAACCTGATAGTAATCCCAGCTTGGGAGTTAGGTCTGAATTAGATTGCTTAAAGCTCGTTCCGGATATCTTGTCCTTCCACGATGTTATCGCCACACCAGTATCGGGATTTGCCGTCGTTGGATCCGCATCCACAACTGAAGCATCAAGCCAAAACTGAAGTCCTCCAAGCTCCGCCAAATCTGATACGCTCATCGTTGTTTCGTCGGCACTCAATGGCCTGTCAAATACCAGGAGATGTGCGATCGATCCATTAAATTCAGCGGCCTGAGGTTTACCGGAACCATTGGTTGCCGCCCCGATGGAAGCGTATTTGGGCGTTTTGATGCCTGCATACCAGTGCCCTTGATTTGATCCCGCCAATGATCCTTGAGATTTGGATAACTCACCATCTGTAAAATACTGCCATCGTCCACCAGCTGCGTTGATCACGGTGCGATGAGGTTTGTCATCATTCACGGCTATTTGATCAAAGTAATAGTCATTTCCAAAACTTCCACCGAGAGCTTGTACGCCAAATCCTGCAGCGATCTTCAGACGATCTATTAAAATCTGGATAAGTTCGTTTCGTTGTGTCTCGGCACCGGCAGCGTCTTCGCGAAGTTGCTGTTCTTTTGCACGTGCCCATTCAGATTCGCCATCGCGATAGAATGCAGCCGGCGTTGGCCCACCGATCTGAAAGGCGTCGCCACGAAGTGGTGGCGGAATCTGAACCGTCGCAAAAAATGCCTTGAGTCGATAAAAGTCTTTTGTCGGAATCGCGTCATACTTATGATCGTGGCATTTAGCACAACCAACGGTGAGTCCTAAAAACACACTGCTTACCGTTGTTGTGATTTCACTAAGCATCTCGTGGCGCGATTCATCTCCTCTGGGTTCAGTAAAAGGAGCGAGCCGCATGAAGGTCATGGCCACAAGGTTTTCAGATGGCGGGTTTGGTAATTCTCCGGCGCCGAGGATATCGGCCAATTCATCACCAGCCAATTGTTCACGAATGAATTGGTCGTATGGTTTGTCTCGATTGAACGAGTCGATTACATAATCGCGATACCGCCAAGCATGTGGCATGTCTGGATCGCCTTCGTATCCTGCGGTGTCTGCATACCTTGCCAAGTCGAGCCAAAACCTCGCCCAATGCTCACCAAAGCGAGGGTCATCGAGCAACTGGTTGACCAAATCGGAGTAGGCATCTGGTGAGTCGTTGTCTATGAATTGGTTAACTTCAGCAGGTGTTGGAGGAAGACCAATCAAGCTGAGGTAGACGCGTTTTATGAGAGTGTGTTTGTCTGCGATCGAGGCTGGGGTAAGTCCTTTTGACTCCAGTTTTGCATTAATAAACCGATCGACATCATTGGTGACCCAATCAGCGTTTACCACGGCCGGTGGTTCAGTTGGTTTCGGTAGCGTATACGGCCACTCAGATGGGGGTGCTGCTGTCGCGATCGCCCCAAGAGCCGAAACACAAAGGCCAGCGGCGAGCTGAAAGAATAAACCGAATTGTCGGCGGGAATTCATGATCGAGTTTAGGTTACTGCCAATGGGTTATTCTGAGTCAACTTCAGCAAAGATACTGATTTGAACAGCTGCATTTAGGGGCATCTCAAAAATACCCAATGCAGTGCGCGTATGACGACCCTTGTCGCCAAACACATCAAAAATCAAGTCGCTTGCACCGTTTAAAACCTGTGGTTGCCCAGTGAATCCCGGAGCGCTGTGCACATTTCCTTCTATCCGTAGAATCTGCGAGATCCTTGATAAGTTACCCACGGCAGCTTTCAACTGCGCAATTGCGTTAATCGCGCAAACTTTTGCCGCTTCGTAACCTTCCTCGACGGACACATCGCCACCACATTTGCCGGTATATGCCATCTCGCCATTTACCCACGGGATTTGACCGGATGTCATCACGACATTTCCGGTTTGCACCCATGGCACGTAATTGGCAACAGCAGAGGGTGCTTCTGGTAACTGAATTCCGAGGCTAATGAGTTTCTCTTCGGGAGTCATATACGTCCGTTGTTGGGATGGGGTTGGATCGGGGTACTAGGTCGCGACAGTGAACGTGAATCCTTCGCCGGATTCAATACGGTCTATTCTAGTCGTAATTGCAGGATCGAATTCATGTGCACGTGAAAAATAGTAATCTTGTCTGGCAATCATGCGTGAGGATAAAACACCTGGTTATTACTTGACGGTAAAATCTACTGAGTCTTCTAAACAGAAACAATTCTTCAGGCAGCTTAGGATGCGATAAGTCTAAAACCATGCAGTATTCATATCAAGAAATTGCAAAGATGATCGACCATGCGTTACTGTCACCGTCGTTGACAGCAGATGATATGGAGTCGGGCATCAAAATGGCGATGCTTTATGACGTTGCCAGTGTATGTATCATGCCCTCGTATCTGGAACGCTGTGCCAGATTGCTTGAGGGTACCACGGTAATGCCGTCTACGGTCATCGGGTTTCCACTCGGTGGTCACGCAAGTAGCACCAAGATCGCGGAAGCGGAACGAGCCATAAATGACGGTTGCCAAGAACTTGATATGGTCGTAAACATCAGTCAGGTACTAAGTGGTCGCTGGGAGAGCGTCGAGTCGGACATTGCGGGTGTTATTGAACTTGCTCATGCAGCAGATCGCCGGGTGAAGGTAATCTTCGAGAATTGTTACCTGACCGATGAACATAAGATCCGCCTTTGCGAGATCTGCAATGAGCTCAATGCTGATTGGGTTAAAACATCTACTGGGTTTGGTACCGGTGGTGCGACGGTGGAGGATGTGAAGCTAATGCGACGTACAGCTGCTGAACATGTTCAGGTAAAAGCCGCAGGCGGTGTTCGTTCATTGGCAAGTCTGATCGAAATGAAAGAACTTGGTGCTACAAGATGTGGTGCCAGTGCAACGAAGACCATACTCGACGAATGCCGTGAACAACTTGGCTTGGAACCAATAGGTTTCGACGGCGGTGAAACAGCGGGGTACTGATTCACATCACTGGCCATTCTTGACTAACCGGAGGGCAGCGATAGATGGAATCAACGCGAGTACGTATGATCGTCAGATCATCTTTTTTTATAGGTGTGGACGAATAATTACCTGATAGGGGCCGCGAATTTTCTCGGATTCATCTTTAAGTAGATGTAATAGCACAGCAGAAATCTTCTGTGGTCCATTTTCGATTGGTACGCCACGAATTAAGGCTCGATCGTCACCCGCCGAGATATTAGCCTTTACCGTGTTTGTTTCCAGACGAATCTCTAGCGTCTCATCCTGTTCGGCGGGATTGAAGACAACTTCGATATCGTAACTACGGTTTTCAACAACGTTTACTTCCCAGTAACCACTGCTGTTTGGAGCCCATGTGCCGTCCCGCCAATCCTGTCTGGAAAGGACAGTTTCTGGTGCAACGTCGGAGCCAATCACAATGCGTGGCGGGGCGTAATTGTCTTCGCGCGTGGTGGATACGTCGTCGAACCACTGGTCATAAAGGCGTTGTAGTCTTGCCACTTGCTCAGGATGGGTCGATGCCAGATTGTTCAATTCGGTTGGGTCATTTGACACGTTGTATAGCTGGAATTGGGGTTTCCCGTCGAAAGATGTACTACCAAAGCCACTGGAGTGAAGTAGTTTCCAGTCGCCGTGCCGAAGCATGAAGTTGTGATAGCGTACCGGCTCATTGCCTCGATGAGCTTGAAGCACCAGATGGCGGTTCCAGTTCCTGCGTTTGCCTTCCAATAAGGGCAAGAAGCTCTGTCCATCGAGTTTCAGCCATCGCGGTACGCGAACGTTGCAAGCGTCAGCGATTGTTGGCAGCAAATCGATGTGTGCACTAAGTTCATGCCGAACAACACCCGCTTGCAAACGATTGGGCCAATGAAGCCAACATGGACTGCGGACGCCACCGTCATAAACCATCGACTTGTTTCCTCGGAAATCACCGACATAACGCCGGGTGTTTGGGCCATTGTCATCAATGAAGATGACGAGTGTGTTGTCCCGAACATCGAGCTCATCAAGTTTAGCGAACAGACGGCCCACGTTTTGATCAACATTCGTGATCATGGCAGCGATTCTCGCAAGGCGATCTGCTTCAGCTTTGCGCTGCTGTTCATTCCGTTTGCCGACAATTAAGCTCCCCATGTCTTTCTGTTGGTAATGTGCCAACAGATCTTCCGGCACATCGTGAAAAGGACCATGGGGAGCGTTGGTCGCAATGTATGTAAAGAAACTATTTCCATCACTTACTTCCGTTTCAATGAAACTCAACGCAGCATCGAAATAGACGTCCGTGCAATAGCCTTTTGTGTTAACCTGCTCACCGTTGTGAAACAGGATGGGATCCGTATATCGGCGGTTATTCTCGCGAGGATCCGAGGGCTGTCCAAGTCCACCCCCCTTATGCATAAGCACTTCATGGAACCCCTGATCTTGTGGCCGCATTGGATAACAGTCTCCGAGGTGCCATTTACCGAATAGACCATTTCGATAACCGTTCGCGGCAAGTACTTCGGCAATCGTGATTTCGTTTGGCTCCATCATGGATCGCCCAACAAATGTATCGATACAGCGAGTTCGATAGTTATAGCGCCCGGTCATCAGGCACGCACGCGTCGGCGAGCATACGGGTGACACGTAGAATGTCGACATCGAGGCACTGCGTGACGCAAGTTCGTCGAGAGTTGGTGTTTCGATGATGTCGTTGCCGGTCGCACCAAAATCACCGTATCCCTGATCATCTGTAATGATCAATATGACATTGGGCCGGTCAGCGGCAATAAGGTCCACATCCAAGAGACAGGAAATGGCGAAGACAATTAGTAGTAGTCTGTTAAACACGAAGGACTTCTCCTGTATTTGCCGAAGTGGAGCAGTTATGCGATCAACTCGTTGATGACTTCACCGCCAAATTGACTCAGTTGTTTATAACGCCCGGAATGAAAGTAGGTCAGTTTGTTGTCGTCCAGTCCCATCAGCTTCAAGATGGTCACGTGCAGATCGCGAAGCGGGTGGACAACTTCTACCGCTTCCATTCCAAGTTCATCCGTTGCACCAATTGTGTGACCAGCCTTTACACCACCACCAGCCATCCAAACTGCCATCGCATTTGGGTTATGGTCTCGTCCGTACTTGATGCCGCCGCGTATCCCGTTGTCTGGTGTGCGACCGAATTCACCCATCCAGATAACAAGTGTACTCTCTAATAACCCGCGTTCTTTCAAATCCTGTAGTAGTCCTGCGATGGGCTTGTCGACTCGTTTAATAAGTGAACCGTGTGCGCGTTCGATGTAGTCGTGACTATCCCATGTGCTTGCGTAGACCTGAACAAATCGGACGCCGTTTTCTACAAGTTTTCGTGCCAGCAAACATCGTTTTCCGAAGTTATCCGTTTCCGGCTCACCAATTCCGTAGAGATTTTGTGCATGGACGGTTTCATTATCCAGATCCATGAGATCAGGAATCTCGCTCTGCATCCGATATGCAAGCTCGTAATTCTCCATGCGGGCAACTAGTTGGTCGTGTTGGGGGTGTTTGTGCGAATGCTGCCGGTTTAGCACCTTGAGTAAATCAAGGTTATTACGTTGCCGCCGTGTGGTCATTCCTTTGACCGGTTCGATGTCCAGGATCGGAGAGCCACTTGGTCGGAATGTCGTGCCCTGAAATCGTGTTGGCAAGAATCCGTTATTCCAGTTTGAGGGACCACCTTGCGGAAATGATAACTCCGGCAGGACGACGAAGCCCGGGAAGTTCTTGTTGGGAGAACCGAGTCCATAGTTTACCCAGGCACCTATTGCGGGATCACCACCGAACCGATTCCCCGTATTCACGTGGTAATTTGCCGTTGGATGATTTACGGAAGTAACCTGAAGTCCGCGGTAGAAGCAGATGTCATCAGCAACTCTGGCGAGATGTTCCCAGTTTGTATTCATGTCAGCGCCAGATTCACCCGCTTTACGGAATTCGAACGGGCTTTTGACGTAATATCGTTTGCCGGAACTCATCGCGCTTTGACGTTCACCTGAGCGATTGAATTCCTGTTCATGGAGATCGATGAGCTTGGATTTCGGATCAAAGTTATCGATATGCGACGGACCACCTTCCATGTACAGAAAGATACAGTGCTTTGCCTTGGCCTTAGGGAAATGGGGTTGCTTGACCTGGTTGGGAGCAGCGTCAAGTTCATCCGAGAGCATTGCCGAGAATGCAATGCTTCCAAGTGAGGCATTTAAGCCGTATAGAAACTCACGTCTGTCCATTTTATCACTCGCTAAATGGTCTTCGGTTAGTAAATGTATACGAATTCATTTGAATTGAGCAGCACCAGGCAGAGGTCAGACAGACCACGAGTTGTCGCATCGACCTCGTATGGCTGAAGGTCGTGAATATAGTCCTCATATTCAAAAAGACGTTCGGTGAATTCGAATGGCTGCCCGGTGTTTTCTTCGTTAGCTTCTCGCTTAATTGTAGTCGGATACACGCGTGGCTCCGGAGTAACACCTTCTTGTTCCGCAATGGCTCGTTGTAGGTGAGCAACAGAGGCTGCAAGTTCGAACTTGTCAGGTTTTCTACCGAACGTAAGCTGAAAGGCAAGTGTGACGGCATCTTCATGAGTGTGGGACTGGCTGGCGATAAGGTCTGCCAATGCAAGTGATCTGTCTGCCGATTCCTCACCGTTAAACAGCGTGAATACCTGAGGCGTAATATTCGATGCGTCTCGCTGTTCACAAGACTCATCAGGTGACGGTTGATTAAATGTGGTCATGAAGGGATCTCGATGTCCCCTTAGCTTCTGAGCATAGACACTACGTCGGTTGCGTTGTTCGGGTTTGGCGTTTGGAACATAACTGGGAGCGAATGTTCCCATGATCATACGTGGTTGCAATGCAGCCTCTAAATTCATGTCCGGTCTTGCAGGCACACCACCGAGCTGCCGGTTTAATTCTCCGGTAATTGCCAACATTGCATCCCGGATTTCTTCGGCGTCAAGTCTTCGAGGTTGAAACACACTGTAGTAATTTGAGTCCGGGTCTAGCGAGAGGGTCTTGGTGTTTGGGTATGTGCTTGATCGTTTGTAAGCGTCGGAGTTGAGGATTAACCGATGCATTTCTTTTATAGACCAACCACGCTCCATGAATTCGGATGCAAGCCAGTCGAGTAATTCTGGATGAGTTGGTTTATTGCCTGTTGCACCGAAGTTATTCGGATTGGTGGCAATTCCGCGGCCAAAGTGATAATGCCAAATGCGATTGACCATGACGCGAGCAGTAAGAGGGTTGTCAGGATGGACTAACCAGTTTGCAAATCCTTTACGGCGTCCTTCCGGTGAATCTGGGTACTCCTGTGTTATAGCAGTCGCGGAAAGAGTTCCAGGAGATACCGGTTCGGATGGTGCAAAGACGTCACCGCCGGTAAGTATGGTTGTGTTTTCGATGAGGCCGCCGGCAAATGCGTCCTTAGGTGGAAAGATTCTGGAAGTGAGATTCCGCTGGTATCGTGTGCTGCCGTTTTGAACGCTAAATGCAATTGGACGGGTGCGATCGTATGCCCAGTTATAGATCGTTTGCCATTTTCTGGTGAGTCGTTCCCGGCCAAAATCATCTGGAGATTTACGCGGGTTATTTATTGTGGCCTGAAGTTCTTTTACCGCTTCGTGTCGTTTCTTCAGGTAAGTGAGGTCATTGTCGAAGCCGGCGAGATTCTCGTGATCTTGGAATGGAGCATTGATATCTGCGAATTGAGTCGTCGCGAAGACGGATTGAATCGAGTAATAGTCGCGGGTGGGAATAGGGTCAAACTTGTGGTCGTGACAGCGAGCACATTGCAACGGTTGGCCTAAAAACACTTGCCCTACCGAAGCCGTCACGTCGTCGAGGAACTGTTGGCGAGTCACTTTTGCAACGGCCATCCCAGTTTGTTCAAACGGTCCCATGCGAAGAAACCCGGTTGCAATGCGATAGTCTACATTTTGAGGATTAATTTCATCTCCGGCGATCTGCTCTCGAATGAATAGGTCGTATGGTTTGTCATCATTAAATGACCGAATTACATAATCCCGATAACGCCATGCGTTCGGACGTTCGAAATCATTGGCAAACCCGGCACTGTCCGCGTACCGCACAACATCCAGCCAATGGCGTCCCCACTGTTCTCCATAATGCTTCGATGCCAGTAGTTGATTGACCAGCAGTTCATATGAGATGGGGGAATTCGAAACTACGAAATCCTCGATCAGCTTTTGTGTGGGAGGTAATCCAAGCAAGTCAAAAGAGAGTCGTCTCAGGAGGGTAAGCCGATCAGCTTCTCCAGCGGGCCGTAACCCTCGAGGCATTGCTACGTTGATGAACGCATCAATCGGGTTGGCATTTCGACCTGCGCCGGACGGGATGGACGGGCTAGCCAGAGGTTGAAAGGACCATAGATCAGATCGCTTATAGGTGCGATTCGTCCACGAATTACTTAAGCCACCGCTAGTGGCTACTTGTAATTGGTTTTCATTTAGCCACGGGTTGGCTTGTTTTTTTAACTTTGCTAATTGTGCACCCGTCGGCCATGGTGCTCCGGCACTGATCCAGTTTGCGATGTGGGCGAGATCGTCAGTTGAAATGGCATCGTTTTCTTTGGGTGGCATGGGTGACCACTCGTCGGAATTGCGTGAAGCGGCCAGATATATTGGGCTTGTATCTGCGATCGCTTTTGTGCTGGTCAGTGTGACTGCGGGGGAGCCACTATCACCGCCGCGTAGCGTCGCTTCGCGTGAGGTGAGATCGAGCCCCCCCTTGATGTCGTCCGGGTTCTTGCCGTGACATGCGACACACTTGCTTGTGATGAGAGGCTCTATTTTGAACGCGAAAAGGAGATCTGCATTTTCAGCGGCCGAACTGCGCTCCTGAGCGGCAAGGGCAGACGGTACGATGCATGTAAACGCGACGAGCAGAAATTGAAATGCCTTGGTGAGAGTCATAGGCTTAGGATTTGACAAGATTAATACGAAGTCGGGGTGAGAGGATTTGAACCTCCGACCTTTTGACCCCCAGTCAAACGCGCTAACCAGACTGCGCCACACCCCGTTAGCTACCATATTACCTTAGATCCGATGGGTGACAATTAGTGGCGAAGCATTCAGCGGCTGTATGTTACGCCCGTTACCGATTCTCGTATCCTCCGTGCTCCTCGGCTTACGCGTCGTCACCCGGGAGTTGCGGTTGGGAGAATCCACTAACAGAATTGCGTCGAAGGAAAACAAACCGAATCACAAGTGGCATAACGGCAAGTATCGAGAGTGCCACGACAAGCTCCCAAGTCAACAGCGACGGAATTCCGTTGTCGGCTATTTCTCGTAGCGGCTCCAATTGGCTTCCGACGAACAAGTTGACCATCGTTGCCGGCAGAATAGCAATGAGCGTAACCCAAAAGAATGTGCGGACTTTCATATTTGTGAGCCCACTAAACACATTAATCGTGAAGAACGGAACGTACGGTGCCAGTCGCATTGAGACGAGAAACCAGGTTCCATCCCGTTGCCACAATTCATCGAATTGCTTGAATCTTTCGCCAAACCAACGACGCAGCATGTCTCTAAATAGGTAACGGCTTAGCAACATACCACATGTAGCGCCAATGGTTGCTGAAATCGTAACAAAGAGTACCGCGAGATAATATGGAAAAACGGTAGCGATACAAATCGAGACAAGCACGCTAAAGGGAAACGCAATGGTTGAGAGTCCGATGTAAATTCCAGAAGCTATGATTACCGAGGTGAACAGGTTGGCATCTACATATGTGCGAATGTCATCTTGAATGTCAGCCAGCTTTTGTAGTAATGCAGGGCCATCGAACCAGCCAAGTTTGAAGCCGCAAACGATTAGTGCAGTGGCTAGTAAGAGAAAAATCACAACCCTCGCAGGAACCAAGGGTTGTTTGCGTGGCGATTGATTCACGTTGAGTGCGCTTTCTTGTCAGATAACTGCGCGAAGTTGTTCGATCATGTCGAGTGTTGCTGCTTCGACAGCCTCTTGCCAGCGGTCATCACCAAAGCGGTCTTTGTATTCATCTCGCTGGTGTGCGAATATGATGCCACGTGAACTATTAACAATTGCGCCGATGCCATCTTCGTCAAATGCACCCTTCACATCGGCAGCGCCGCCACCTTGTGCACCAAACCCTGGAACGAGGAATAATGTGTTTGGCATTTTTTCTCGCAATTCGGCCAGCTGTTCCGGATATGTTGCACCCACAACTGCGCCGACCGGGCCGTACGGGTGGTCAGCGTTGGGTTCCCTGTGTGTATGTGCTAAGTCGTTTACGAGGTTTGCCACATGGTTGTAAACCGACTGTCCGTCCGCAACGAGATCCTGAAACAGTCCACCGCCAGGATTAGATGTTTTCACAAGCACAAAAATGCCGTTACCGTGTGGTTGTCCGGCTTCTAAAAACGGCTCAATACTGTCCTGGCCAAGGTAAGGGCTGACAGTAAGACAGTCACTTGAAAGCGGATTGCTGCCGCGTTCGCCAAGATATGCATGAGCATATGCGGTAGCGGTAGATCCAATGTCGTTACGTTTGGCATCCATGATCACGAGCAGTCCCTTTTGCTGGGCATACTGCACGACCTCACCTAGTACGCGCACGCCACATGGCCCGATTTGCTCAAAGAATGCAGACTGCGGTTTTACCGCTGGTACCAATGATGCGACGACATCGATGATTCCCTTGCTGAAGGCTAGATAAGCCTCGGCAATTTGCTCGGCCGCAGGAGCACTTACAGACGGGCGAATCGGGTCTGGAAGATTGGCCAGTCGCGGATCGATACCGACCAATGTTGGTGTGTTGGTTCGCCGAACCGCTTGTACTAATCGGTCACCGAATTGTGCCATCGAAACACTCCCTGGCATGAGCCATCAACGCGGCTTACTCATCGGCTGCTTTGAGCCATGGAGTAAGTGTTGGTGCGTATGGGCAAATCTCGTTTTCATCAAAATAGAGATTGATTTCTCTGGCCGCTGACTCTTCACCATCTGACGCATGAACCAGATTCATTTGGCGACTACTGCTGTAATCTCCTCGTACCGTACCGGGTGCGGCGTTGCGTCCATTGGTTGCGCCGAGCGTATCTCGCACAACGCGAATTGCCTCGATGCCTTCGATTACCATTGCCACCACAGGAGCACCTGTAATAAAGGCCTCAAGCCCGGGATAAAATGGTTTTTCAACGTGTTCTGCGTAATGCTGTTGAGCTAACTCGGGCGTTACCTGCAACATTTTCATGGCAATGATGTTGAGCCCCTTTTTTTCAAAACGGGTGATGATCTCTCCCATCAGTCGTCGTTGTACGCAGTCCGGTTTAAGAAGGATAAGTGAGCGTTCCATAGTTGTTCGTTTCGTGATCTCTTTCTTTGATTTATAGACGCGACTTCTTTGCGAATCGCAGTGAGTACTACGCCCAAATATATCGCTTTCGTTTAATTCATGTTAGTAGTGCGTTGTCATAAGGCAGCGGCTAGGAACATGTCGCCAAACCGTCAGTGTAATCGGGTATTTTGCTTAAAACTCAGCACGGTGAATGTGGTGAGTTTAATAATGAATACGCACTACTTCTCCGGTCCCACACTGACAGTTGTCGGTCGGTCCAGCTTGAACTGGGTAAGTAGGTTTTGTATGTCGTCCCGGGTAACTGCTTTGTACTGATCAATGGTTTCCCTGACAGTGTGGTAGGTGCCACGCTGTAACCAGTTAGCACCCACAGAAAACATACGGCTTGCTGGTCGCTCACTTTGCAGGACGATGTGCGAGCAGATCTTGCTGAGCGCCAATTCAAGTTCGTCATTTGTGATGCCGGTCTCATTTAGGTCGGCGAGCATTTCAGCAATTCGCTGGATGTTGGCATCATACTGAGATGGTTGGCAGCATAGGTAACTAAGAAATGCACCGGTGCCCTGATACTCACAGCTTTCCAGTACTGCGTACTCGGCCTTACC
>Ga0114933_10005019_pt1 | contig 12156 bp, 11 predicted proteins | sample 4SBtaG_FD_89691 | JGI IMG/M metagenome (GOLD analysis project Ga0114933, IMG submission 89691) | Deep subsurface microbial communities from Kolumbo volcano to uncover new lineages of life (NeLLi) - 4SBTROV12_W25 metaG | ecosystem: Environmental > Aquatic > Marine > Volcanic | place: Kolumbo...
AACAACAATATGCTGGCTTCAAGTTAGGAGAGGCAGATGATGGCAATGTCTGGTCTCCACCTTCCATCTCCGTAGATGACCTCGTTGAAGCCGCCATGGTAAAGGGTCCCGCAGTTTAAAAATATATTGATCATTAGGAAGGGCGACAACCAATGGTATAATAGAGTGGTCTACCCGAATTTAAGGTTGCGAACAATTAATGAATGAAGATGAAAGTAGTGACGTGCCAACCCAATCCGATTTTATTCGAGAACGTGTTCAGTCAGATCTAAGCAGCGGCAAATATAAACAAATCGTCACAAGGTTCCCTCCAGAACCAAATGGATACCTGCATATCGGCCATGCTTTATCAATTTGTTTAAACTTTGGTATTGCCGAAGAAGTTAACGGAATTTGTAATCTTAGGTTTGACGACACCAATCCAGCTAAAGAAGAATTAGAATTCATCAATTCTATTGAAGAAGACGTTAGATGGCTGGGATTTGATTGGCATGGCCAAACAAAGTACGCGTCCGATAATTTTCATCAATTTTTTGAATGGGCGGAGCATCTAATCAAAAAAGGACTCGCGTACGTAGATGATTTAACGGCAGATGAAATTCGCGAATATAGAGGCACTCTGACTGAAGCAGGCCGAGATAGTCCCTACCGGACAAGGTCAATAGAAGAAAACTTGCAAATTTTTCACGATATGCGGGATGGGAAATTTTCCGAGGGTGACCGGGTATTGAGAGCTAAAATAGATATGAGTTCTGGTAATATAAACTTACGCGATCCTGTTATTTACCGAATTCTCACGGCTGGGCACCCACGAACAGGCAATACCTGGTGTGTTTACCCAACGTATGACTTCGCGCATGGACAGACAGACGCGATAGAGGGGGTAACTCATTCACTTTGCACATTGGAATTTGCTGATCATCGTCCACTTTATGAGTGGTTTCTGGAAGCTCTACCAGTCCCCGCAAAACCAAAACAGTACGAGTTTGCAAAATTGCAAATTAGTCACACGGTGCTGTCTAAAAGAAACCTTACACGATTAGTGACGGAAAAACACGTTAGGGGCTGGGATGACCCGCGGCTCGCTACTATTTCAGGCCTAAGAAGGCGAGGCGTTCCAGCAGAAGCTATAAGAGATTTTGTGACGCGAGTTTCGGTTTCAAAAAACGAGGGAGAGGTTGAACTTGCATTACTGGAACACTGTATAAGGGATAATCTAAATTATAATGCCGAAAGAAGGTTGGCCGTTTTAAGGCCTTTAAAGGTAGTGATAGAGAACTTTCCAGAAGACAAAACAGAATGGCTGGAAGCTGTTAATAATCCCAATTCAAGTAAACAAGAACTGCGGAAGATACCTTTTTCGAAAGAGATTTGGATAGAAAAAGACGACTTCATGGAAGAACCACCAAACAAATTTTTTCGTCTAGCTCCAGGTAAAGAAGTCAGATTGAGGTATGCCTTTTTTATAACATGTAACGATTTGATAAAAGATAAGGGCGGAAACCTTGTTGAACTTAGGTGTTCATACGACCCAGAAACAAGAGGAGGTAACGCACCTGATGGCAGAAAAGTGAAAGGAACCATACATTGGGTTTCTGTACAACATGCAAAAGATGCAGAGGTGCGGATCTATAATTCTTTTTATAACTCTCCAACACCGGGGCGTGATCGAGATTTTATAGACGACATTAATCCAAGTTCGCTTGAAGTTTTAACAAACTGCAAGATTGAGCCCGACTTGGTAACGTTAAACGAAACGACGCCCATCCAATTTGAGCGGCTGGGCTATTTTTATAAAGACCTCGACAGTGGGCCTGATTTGCCCGTATACAATCGTACTATTTCTCTCAGGGATACGTGGAATAAAAAACCGTAACAGGGACAGTAAAATGCTCACACCAGAGATGAGAACATTAATACAAGAAAATACGCTAGGGTTAGTCGCCACGGTAACACCAGACGGAAAGCCCGCAGTTTCACCAAAGGCCACCACAGTAGTACTTAGTCCTAATGAAATAGCATTTCTCGATATTAGATCGCCCAAAACGCGCCGGAATGTAGAAGCCAATCCAAACGTGGAACTCAATTATGTAGATGTTTTTCGCCGAAAAGCCTGCCGACTGGCTGGAACCGCTAATTATATAAACCCTGGCTCTGAGGAATTTAGTAATCTACGAAAAATGTTCACAGAATTTGAAGATTTTTTAGACGGCATCCACGGAATTTTCCTAGTAACAATTTCTAATGCACAGGTTATCGTGTCGCCCGCCTACGACGGTGGGGCCAAAGAAAACGATCTAAAAACAGCATGGCTGTCAAAGTATACGGAGCTGTTAGGCTAAGTTTCGTTCAGAACTTTTTAAGCTTATAAAAATATTCAGACTAACTCCTTATCCCTTGCTCTGAATTCTCATCTTAATTATTTCATTCGGCTCTAGGCTGTCTCATCGTAACAAATTCTTCGGCTGCTGTTGGGTGTATTCCAATCGTGGAATCAAAATCTGCCTTTGTCGCTTTCGCCTTAATAGCTATTGCTATTCCTTGTATTATCTCGGGAGCATCTACACCAATCATGTGTGCTCCAACAACTCGTTGGGACTTTCTATCTACAATAAGTTTCTGAAGACCGCGTTCCGGATTTTTTGTCATGGTGTATTTCATCGGCCGAAACCCAGATAGATATACATCAATTGCTCCAAATTTATTTCTAGCTTCATCCTCTGATAGCCCCACGGAAGAAATCGGCGGCTGACTGAAAACCGCACATGGGATATCACTATAGTCCATATTTTTTGGATTCTTGTTGAACACTGTTTCCGCAAATGCCTGCGCTTCAGCAATCGCAACTGGCGTCAGATTGATCCGATCAGTCACATCTCCTAAAGCGTAAATATTACTAATATTGGATTGGTTCCATTCATTTACGATTATCGCGCCATTTTCTTGCAAATTTACACCTGTTTCTTCAAGTCCCAAGCCTTTTGTATTTGGAACTCGACCAGTAGCGTACAGCACCTGATCTGCTTCAATATGTTTATTGTTCGAAAGGTGAACTTTATATCCTCCCTTGATTTTTTCTATTCTTTCCGGCAAGCACTCCGCGTGTATTTTAACACTCTTTTTTGCCATTTCTTCCATCAGGGCGTTACGTAGGTCGATATCAAATCCTCTCAGTACTTTATCCGCTCTAAAAACAATATCTACCTCGGATCCAAATCCTGCAAATATTCCAGCAAATTCGACAGCTATATAGCCTGAACCGACTATCACGATGCGTTTAGGTCTCTCACTCAGCTCAAGTGCTTCATTTGAACTTATTGAATGCTCTATCCCAGGAATATCTGGTTTATTTGGCCATCCGCCGACCGCAACTAAAATTCGTTCAGCGGTGATTTCTTTTTCACCTACTCTAACAGTGTTTCTGTCAATCAATACACCTCGCCCGCTGATACGCTCTACGCCCGCTTTATCCAGCAACTCTACATATATCTGGTGGAGACGGTCGAGTTCATTATTTTTTGCTTGAATCATTTTTGTCCAATTGTGGTCTACTGATTCAAAGCTCCAACCATAACCTTCAGCGTCCGTGATCTCTTCCGTGACATGACTTCCATAGACCAATAACTTCTTTGGTACGCATCCTCTAAGAACGCATGTACCGCCTTCTCTCAGTTCTTCAACTATAGCAACACGAGCGCCATAGGAACCTGCTAGGCGTGACGCCCTTACGCCGCCAGAGCCAGCCCCAATAGTTATAAGATCGTAGTCAAATTTTGGCATCCTTGTAACCTTTCATAAAAAACGAAATTCTCAGCACCCTCTAAATATTCGTAACCGAGACTTTAACTTCATCATTTAAAGTGAAAAAGGGGATAATTCACAAAGAGAAGCTTGTATCTCTAGCTTGTTAAAATCAAATAAGTATCTCAATCATTAAAGATTAAATGGTCAAACTGAATTTATTGAATGATACTCCGATGGGATTACCGACTAGCTGCACGAATTGGTTTCTGGAAATGGTCAACATTCGAGTTTTATCAAGACTGATGATGTTCTCACTTATTTTAACGGTGTTAGTTGTATTTGACACTGCAGCCCAAAGCAGAGTAATTCACTTGGTGAATACTGGATGGCACGTTGGAATTGTCCTCCCGGTAAATACAATCCTAAAAAGAAATCTCCCAGAAACCAAACATTTCCCTAATTCAAATTTTCTAGAAGTTGGATGGGGTGATGCGCGTTTTTATAAATCTAACACACCAACCACTCTAATGGCTTTTGAGGCAGCTTTTACATCAGAAAGCTCGGTTATGCACGTCTATGCTTTCCAAAGTTCAGTGAAGGAGACGTTTGCCAGTTCTGAAATTCTAAAACTTGAACTCACTGCGGAAGAGTACAGTAAACTCTTGAGTTTTATTCATAGAAGTTTTGTTAGGAATGCAAACGGAGACGCAAGGGCCGTTGGCAGTGGATTATATGGAGAAAAAATGAGTCGCTTTTATTTGAGTGATGGCGAATTCCATTTGTTTAATACATGTAACACTTGGGTGGCTGAAGCGCTGGAGTCGGCGGAACTAGAAATAATATCACAGGGTATTATCACAGCAGACAATCTCATGGAAAAAGTTGGTGAATTATCAAATATTGTAGACTAAAACCTAACTTTTCTATTTCCCTAAGCGTATTTATAAGATTACAGTTCTGTTACTGTTTGTACGATTACCGTCCTGACGCAAAGGGGAGCCTTGTTATAATTGCAACCGAGAACGAAATAGATCAACTCAAAGCATCGGCAGAATCGGAAAAACGCTTGTTGGAAGAAACAATAAGGGTTCTTCGGGAAAAACTCGAAAATTCCGCTGCTGATACTTTGGTGCAGATTGAAAATCTGCGCGCGGAGCAAGATGGAAACCGCAGAGAGGCAGAGAGCAATATTCAAGCCCTTAGAAATAATTTGGAACAACAACGTAATAGCTATGAAGAAAAGTTAGATAATGAAAGGGCTTTACATGAGACGGCTCGTAGAGAAGCAGAGACAAACATTCAAGCCCTTCGCGATACTATGGAGAAAATGCGCAACGACTACGAAGAAAAACTAGATGTCGAGCGCGCTTCACACGGAGGAGTACAAAGGAATTCCGAGGCCGGCACCCAGGCACTTCGGGAAACTATGGAGAAAATGCGCAACGACTACGAAGAAAAATTAGATAACGAACGGGCACTATCCGACACCGGGCGGCGGGAAGCCGAGGCACGAACGCAAGCGCTTCGAGACACTATGGAAAAAATGCGAAATGATTACGAAGAAAAGCTAGATAAAGAACGTGCCAGCTATGACGCCGCTCGACGGGAGTCTGAAGCAAATGTTCAGGCGCTTCGCGAGACAATGGACGCAATAAGAACAGACTACGCAAAGAATTTTCCGACGGACAAGAATAAAAGTTGATAGAAGAGCGCATTAAAAGAAGATTGCTAAAGGGAGTTGGTGTATGAGAGCGCCGGATAAAAATGTCTCGAATAACACGAAAAACAGCAAGGGTAATATATCGGAACAATCCCCCGATATAGCTAGTGATCTTTCACGACTAGGATCGTTCGACGAAATTCTAGAATATTTAATTACCCACGTCACGCAGATGCTTGAGGCTGATAGAGGCAGTTTATTCCTTCATGACCCAGGCGCTCATCAATTATATACTCGAGTAGCACTAGGGAATTTATCTAGAGAAATTAGAATAGACGAACAGTCCGGCGTTGCCGGCTGGGTTTTCATGAATGCCGAATCTGCAATAGTCAACAGTCCCTACAACGATGAACGATTTAATAAAGAAGTAGACGAACGCACCGGCTATCAAACAAAAAGCCTCATTTGCGTGCCAATCTTTTCAACGGGCGACATTCCAATAGGCGTTCTGCAAGTTCTCAACAAGCATAAAGGAAAATTTACCAAAGCTGATCTTGCAAAAATTGAGCTGGTTGCATCGCAGTGCGCTTCTACATTAAACACCTACGCACTTACCGAAAGGATGGAGGCGCAAAAACGTCGTGAGACTGAGTTTATGGAATTGGTCTCAAAGCTCACAACGGAGTTGGACTTGTCCCGGCTTTTAAATCATGTTGTCGATGCTGCTACGGACATGCTTGTCTGTGAGAGAGCGACTGTTTTTCTCAACGATGAAAAAACAGATGAATTATTTTCTATGGTAGGGGCTGGACTTGGAGCATTCGAGATACGACTTCCAAATAATGCTGGTATTTCTGGTGCCGTGTTTCAGTCGGGAGAAAATGTCAATATCCCGCATGCCTACGCTGACTTGCGCTTCAACCCTTCCTTTGATAAGCAAACAGGTTTTTTCACTCGGTCCGTTCTTTGTGTACCTATACTAAATAAAGAAGGAAAAAGGATCGGAGTAACCCAGGCCCTCAATAAAATTGGCGGGCCTTTTACCGAGGAAGACGAACATAGGATTCAAGCGTTCACTGCGCAAATTTCAGTTGGCCTTGAAAACGCAAAAATGTTCAACGACATGCAGGCAGTGAAAAACTATAACGAAGCAATGCTTCATAGTATGTCGAATGGCGTCATCACCGTGGATGAAGAGGGCAACCTGAAGAGTATAAATGCTTCAGCCGAGAAAATCGTACAGATATCAAGTGAGGAAAATCTCGGAAAACCCTTATCTGATGTTCTTGATAAACAGAATAGCTGGCTTTTAGATAAAATTAATAAGGTGCGGGAAACGGGCGAAACCGAAAATTTAGAAGATGCGGATTTAATAACGGGCGAAGGCGCTAAAGTATCTGCTAATATAGCCTTACAGCCAATGATGTCAGGGGAAGGAGAAAATATAGGGGCATTAATTTTAGTCGAAGATATATCTAGTGAAAAACGTGTTCGCTCAACCATGTCGCGCTATATGGACCCGCAGCTTGCCAACCAACTACTAGAAGAAGGGGACGGGCAGGCTATGCTTGGGGGAAAGGCGGCCGAGGCAACTGTTCTTTTTACAGATATCAGAAGTTTCACCACCATAGCAGAGGCTCTTGGGCCTCAAGATACGGTCTCTATGCTAAATGAATATTTTGAAATAATGGTAGCCTGTATAAGCGATGCTGGGGGAATGTTGGACAAATTCATTGGGGATGCGATAATGGCGGGCTTTGGCGTTCCTCTGCCAACTGAAGACGCTGCCGACGCTGCTGTCCGATCATCTATAGCGATGATTTCCGAGTTGCGCATATGGAATGCGGACCGCGAAAAAGCAGATAAGATGCCCGTTAATATGGGAGTAGGTGTCAATACGGACAATGTAGTGACTGGTAATATTGGCTCGTCCAAACGTATGGATTTTACAATGATAGGGGATGGCGTGAACCTCGCGGCAAGACTAGAGGGAAGCTGCAAAACGTATGGAGCTCAAATAATAATTTCAGAATTTACGCAAAACAAGTTGAAAGGTATTTATGCGTTAAGGGAGCTGGATCGCATAGTTGTAAAAGGTAAAACAGAGCCCGTGTCAATCTTTGAAGTTCTTGATTTCCACGACGATGAAAGCTTCCCTGCTAGGATGGACGTAGTGGGCCATTTCACAGAGGGCCTGTCGCACTACCGAAGTACAAAGTTCGATGATGCTATTAAGTCTTTTAGAGCTGCCCTAGATGCCAATTCTGAGGATGTTCCAAGTAAACTCTACATAGAAAGATGCGAATTATTCAAAAAATCTCCACCGCCAAAAGATTGGAGTGGAGAGTGGGTAATGACTGAGAAATGATACAACTTGCATGCAAAGCACGCCTTTAAGGCTTTTATTTACTTGGCATCGAGTGTTGACTTGATTATCTCCGGCGTCATGAATACCAATCCGCTTTGGTGCCCTCCAAGCTCACACAGGTTATAGAGTGCATCAAAAACCTTATCCTTCTGTCCAGCGTCAGCAATAATGCTAACTATCGCAGCTTCGCCGAATGTTCCGAATTGCTTCTCTTCGAAAAGATCACTCGATCTTCCTGTCTCCACGCTTATGCTTTTCACACCTTCGAAATCGTTCAATTCTTCTAGAACCTTTTGACCAAAGTCTTTACTCAGCAGTGCTCCAATTTCAACTGTCATTTTTCGCTCCTCAAGCAATTTCTTTCAGCACTGATTCAGGTATATAAGTCGCAACACGATCCAGTTTGGTCATAAACATTATTCCTTTACCTGGTGTATCGAGGCCACCTGCAAGGAACATTGCTTCAAATACTCTATCAGCCTGTTCTTCCGAAACAATTATTCGGATAACTTCTTTCTGCTCATCGATGGTTACCCCAAGCAGTCCCATTCTTTCCCGAATACCCGTACCTCGTGCATAACTGATAGTTGCACCCTGAGCACCACAGTTTTTAGCAGCCTCGAGCACTCCCTCAGCTACCCCAGTTTGTAGAACGCACGTTATTAAGTTTGCTTCAGACAGATACGTTATATTTCTTCCAGCCATGTCTAATATCCTTACCTGTTAGTTAAACTTTTTAGCTTTCTTGAGTTACCTTTGTTTTCTGGGTCATTTGTATTACTAATCCCATAGTCAAAACTGCGACAATTGGGCAAATACTCGCTAGTGACAATATTCCAAAGCCTTCCACTGCAGAAACTGCATTACCTAACCCCAATCCCATAGCAAGAACCAAAGGAACAGTTACCGGTCCAGTTGTAACACCTGCACTATCCCAGGCTACATTCACAAATTCCTCTGTGGATAGAAATGTCATAACTAAACCAATCGCATACAGGGGTAATAGCATCATCATGAGGTCTAGATGAAAAATTAACTTTGCAACACCGAGGGCAATTCCTACAGCAACACCCATAGCTACGCTATACATAAGCATAGATTTTTTAAATGCACCATTAGTCAATTCTTGGACAGTAAGCCCAAGAGCATTTAAAGCAGGTTCAGCTAGCGTTGAACCAAAACCGAGTAGAAATGCAAAACCAACACATATTACAAAGCCGACTATCTCTGGGTAATGGGGAGAATTTTCAACAATTGGCAGCTGCATAAAGGCAGAAGGCAGTGCGCTTCCCGTTTGAGAACCGATAGCACCCAGCCCGTATGTCAAACCAACATTAAAGATACACATTCCCAATATAGATAGTGTTAGTCCATAAATAGTTACCATTCTATTGGGCAGGGTCGACCGGAGTACGACAAAAAGAACGAACATAAGAAAGATCACCAGTGGCAGGATAGCCCTCACTCCCAAAACAATTTCAACTAATGGCGTTTGATCCCATATGGTAAGTTCCGTCTGCGCGGAACTACCAGCGCTGGCCGCAGCAGCCATGATCTGTTCTGGCGTTACCGTGAACGACACAAAAACTGAAAGTATTAAAACCGCCAAAATTGGAAATAAGGATGCCAATGTAACAACACCAAAACCTGAAAGCGAGGAATTACCTTTGCCGGCGGCATTGGCTATTCCTATACCCAGTGATAATACCAAGGGGACCGTAACTGGACCGGTTGTTACCGCACCACAATCCCAAGCTAAACCAAGGATACTTACAAGGTTTGGATCACTCCAAGCATAGAAAGAAAGTAAAGCCACAGGGACTAATGCCGAATAGATCATTGGCTTCAAAGACCAGCCCCTTACAAATCTTACTGTTCCCAAAATCGCCGCAAGACCGACCCCGGCGCCTACCATAAGAACAAGCGGAAGCGTCCAATTATTTAATAGTTCATACAAATATGGGGCTTTCTTCACATCCACAGAGGCGCCAAATGCTTGGAGAGCACCTATAGCTGGTTCAGCAAAGGTTACTCCGACACCGAGTATACCAATAATTATATAAACTACCGTCATAGAAGCTTTTTTAGGCAGATTATCTCCTATAATCTTACCAAATGGCATAAGCCCTGTACTCAAGCCTTCCATGAAAACGGCCAACCCGACTATTACGGCTGCCAAGCCTATAGCAAGGGAAATCGCCGCATCAATTGGTGTTCTTAATACTAATACTTGGAAAAGAATTAAATATACGGCTAAAGGCACAACAGCTTTTATTTGGTCCATAATCCTTACGAAGCTGTAGGGGCCAAGAAGGTCTACCGCGCTCTTGAACGTAACGTTTATTTTTTTTGGTTTTAGAGCACCCGGGTCACCATCGACTGGCTTAGGTGTCAGCAAATTATAGCTAACGGTTTTATAGCTGACATTTGTTTGTGCCAGGTATTGCGAATAACGCATGCTTCTCTCCATTCCAAAGCAAAAGTTACCTGATAATAGTTAAATTCCTTAATTATTACAATAATTTCTCAGTTTCAAATAATTTCGGTAATTTTTTCTTTAAGAGAGGAGCATTTTTGAAAATAATATATGCACTCAAGCGTTAAAATATTGGGACAACCATTTTACTGCCAAGCAACCCAACAAGAATAAGCTCGGAAAAATTATTAAGAGTAATAGACCGCTCAATCCCGGAGCATTTGAGAGAAATTCAATCCATCTAAGTCCCATTTTAACTATCTCACTTCGTGAGAATATAACTACGAAAAGTATCGCGATTGATATGATCAGAAGCGCAGCAAACAAGTATGCTTTCTTAGAAGAAGTCCGCATTAAAGCGGGGTATTCTGGGAAAAAACATGCTTTTGAGGCAAATTATCAAAATATTCCATATTCATCCCTATGTTTATTATATGGCAGACGTGCTCTGGGAACACATTGTCGCGGAGACCAAGACATGCCTCGGGAAAATTTATTACTTCCAATTCAAACTTACAGACGGGCATATAACATCTCAACTAATGCATCTAGATAAAATTCAAAATATGATTAGTACCAAGAGATGCTGGAGTAAGTACTTAATAAAATTCTTGCCGAAATAATTGCTGAAAAATTTATAAAATGCTACCTCTTCGGCATGAAGATAAATTTAATATCAATCTCGCATTTTGCTTCGCCTCATTTATCACAGCTATCACAGAGCATTAAAGGTGGGAATATATGACCGCTAGAAGCCTAAAAAATCTGCCGAAAGCGCATCTGCACCTGCATTTAGAAGGCTCAATGCGACCTACAACGCTAACGGAATACTGTGACCGATATAATATAGAAAGGCCCGACGACACTAGGGGGAAGCAATTTTCAAATTTTCTAGCTTTCAATGAAGTTTATAAAGCTGCTTCGGAAAGCATTCGTACAAAAGAAGATCTGGCTCGTGTTATTCAGGAAGTGGCCCAAGATGCCGCTGAAGATGGCGCTACGTGGATCGAGCCTGCTTTCGACGCAGACCGGTATACTATTCTGAGAGCAGATACTCCTTATAAATTATTCGAGACATCTAGAGAAGGCTGGGCTTTTGTTCTGAATGCCGCACAAACTACTTCTGAAAAAACAGGGGTCGGGATTGGGTTCATTTCAGCGATCGACCGCACAAGATCTCTAGAACAGGCTATTGCGAGAGCACAGCTTACGTCCAATTTAATTGCGTCGAAGGGTCACCTTATTAATCCGAAGAATATAAATAATGGGGTGGCATACTCAGGTATAGTAGGCCTTGGCCTGCACGGAAACGAAGAAGGATACCCGCCAGAACTTTTCGCAGAAGCATTTCAAATTGGCGCCAAAGCTGAGGGAATTCTCTTGACTCCGCATGCAGGCGAGATAGCACCCACCCCTGGCAAAGGGCCAGATTCGGTAGACAAAGCAATTGATTTACTGGGCGCATCGCGAATTCAACATGGCGTTCTAGCAATCGAAGATGAAGCCTTGATGAAAAAAATTAGAGAAAAAAATATATGCTTAGACGTTTGCCCCTCATCAAATATCCAATTGAGTGTTTTTCCTACAATCAAATCTCACCCGCTTCCTCGCTTTATTGAAGCCGGCATTGCATGTTCCATAGGAAGCGACGACCCGCTTCTTTTTGGCCCAAGTCTTCTGGATGAATTTAATTTGTGCCGGGAAGAAATGCTTTTGGACGATAATATACTGGCGCAACTTGCGCGAAATTCTTTTAATTACAGCGGCGCGCCGAGAAAGGTACGCAATCAAGGTCTCAAGGGAATTGAGGATTGGTTGAACTAGTATTTCTAACAAAAGTTGCTGAATAATTCGAAATATTTCATCAATTTAATGGCGGAACAACGCCCTTTTTTGGATCAAGGGGCA